>Ga0209278_1000926_pt1 | contig 19425 bp, 35 predicted proteins | sample JI81BgreenDNA_FD_187504 | JGI IMG/M metagenome (GOLD analysis project Ga0209278, IMG submission 187504) | Wastewater effluent complex algal communities from Wisconsin, to seasonally profile nutrient transformation and Carbon sequestration -... | ecosystem: Engineered > WWTP > Effluent > Algae... | reverse complement strand
CAGTTGAACCCACCCCGCCCCTTGCCTTGCGCCAGACCGGCATTGATCAGCGCGAGCGTTCCCCACCCAACAAAGAACTCTCCATGTTGCACTTCGTGAACCTCCCTACTGGGGAACCTAACGCGTGAGCTAAGCGGCGGCATCAATCGCGAAGCGATTGATCCGTCCGCTTGAGCGAATTGTTAGGGGCGGCTGCACTTACCTGCAACTCCCCACCAATGCGCACGTCCCTGCCGTAGGTAAATGTGCGCTCAGAAACAATCTTGTTGTCGCACATCATGACCAGGCGATGCCCGCTTGAGGACGGGCCAATCATGACCCGCTGTCGAAATCTTCCGACCACATCCCAATGCGACGGAGCGTGCCTCGCGCCAACGGAGCCGACAATTAGCTGACAGGTCCCGCCGTCTGGAGTAATGCCAACAACATCAAGATATCCGTGTGCCGGACCAAAAAAGTGCGCACATCCGGAAAGCACTAAAGCAAGTGACGCTACCAGAGATCTCACAACCGCCCCTAACGCGTGAGCTAAGCGGCAGCATCAATCGCGAAGCGATTGATCTGTCCGCTTGAGCGAGTAGTTAGGCCGCGTCACATCAGTGTTGCAAGTTCTGCAGCGCCTGATGTCTCCGCGACCAAAATCATTATCTCATCGGGTGAAAGCACGACGTCATCCGGCACGGCGTACTCCAAGACGACCACCCAATGTCGACCGTCAATCCCCAGCAACCGTGAGAACTCGTCGCCATCACGCAACTCGGCGCTCGCGCATCCCGGCTTAACCGCGAACGGAGCATCCGAAAGCTTCGACGCTAAGCCGTGAGCGATCTCTACTGCCTGGTGCCTTGGGATTGCCATGGGAAGCGGCCTAACGCGTGAACTAAGCGGCCACATCAATCGCGAAGCGATTGATTGGTCCGCTTGAGTGAAATGTTAGGCGCAAGATGCCCGGAGCGAGAACTTGAAGCAACCCGGATGGCAGTGTTTGGTGCCCGCGCCTGCCAAGAACTCACACCGGCTACTTTGCGACCCAGCGGACTTGCGACGCGGACCGACACAGCGCGGGCAAGCCGGATGTCTCGCGGCGAGGGAATCTCGGCTTGCTGAGAGCGGACTTGCCGAAGACCAACCTAGAACACAGCGCCTAACGCTGGAGCTAAGCGGCAGCATCAATCGCGAAGCGATTGATCTGTCCGCTTGAGCGAGTAGTTAGGCACAGAATAACTTGCGAAAGTCCTATCTGCTGGCCACGGAGTCCAAGTGCGATCTGGCGCAATCTCCCCGTAAGTCGAATCTGCAAGGTCGAAAGCTAGGCAGTAACCGCAAAAGTCATCACCCAACAGCAAGTACCTCTCGTCAGCGATGTCCTCTCCATAGACCTCGCGCGCAGGAATTGGCCCACCGTAAATCATGAAGCCACTCGGGGCCTCTCCCCAGCCTGACTCCCGGAGAAATCGGAGGTAGTCATCTGGCAGCCGAGGGAACGCCTTTGCAATGACGCCAACTTGCTCCGGCGAAAGTGTCGTGAGTGCCATGAGTGCCTAACGTCTGAGTTAAGCGGCAGCTCCAATCGCGAAGCGATTGGACTGTCCGCTTGAACGAATAGTTAGGCGGAATGTGCCGGAGCGAGGACTGACAGGCAACCCGGAAGGCGGTGTTTTGGTGCCCGCGCCTGCGAGGAACTCACACCGGCTACTTTGCGGCCAATCGGACTTGCGACGCGGACCAGCACGGCGCGGGCGAGCCGGACGTCTCGCGGCGAGGAGTCTCGGCTTGCTGAGATCGGACTCGCCTCAGACCACCGTAGAACCGACCGCCTAACGCCGGAGCTAAGCGGCAGCATCAATCGCGAAGCGATTGATCTGTCCGCTTGAGCGAAATGTTAGGCACCTACTCATGAGTAAACGACAGTGCCGGGTGGTGAAGGAATGCCACACAGAGTGCGATACGTTACCCCGTTACCAAAAGCAAGAAGATCGCCGCTCTGCTGCGCTTGCTCCATTAGCAGACGGAGTCGCCCAATGATCTGAAGTGCCCTGCGCCGGAAAAGCAGCGGCTCAATACGAATCGAGAGCTGATCCCGCGCCGGCCACACTTCCCCAACATACTCGCGCCACGCGCGGGGAAAGCTTGAGATTCTCTCCTCACTCTCGCTGAGGAGTTGCATGGCATCTCGTAGATCTGTGCCCTTGAGTACAACAAGTGTGTTTATAGAGAAGAGCGACTGGCCAGAATCCCTATGTGCGAAGGGCTCGAAGACCTCCGCAAGAAGTGTGAAGTACCCAGCCGATCGACTGTCCTGAAGGTCAAATCGAAGCCTCAATTCGGCCCGTAGCGGAGCTAAGCGCTCTTGATTCGCCGGGCTTAGACCAATGACGTGGAGCATTCTGGGTGCCTAACGCTGGAGCTAAGCGGCCACATCAATCGCGAAGCGATTGATTGGTCCGCTTGAGCGAGTAGTTAGGCCGCTCCGACCTCGGCCTAGATGACAGGCCGGAGATGCGCTCGGCCGCACAGAGAAGCAATTCAAGGTCGTCAGAGGCCTGCTCATAGGGATTGCCTACGGTGCCACACTTGTCGTTGGCGATTGAGACTGACGCCCAAAGGTCGCGAAGGCGGTCAAGGAACTCCTGCGCAGGACCCGCCACCGGCGCAACGTGCGAAGCAACCCGCGCGGACTGCGCTGGATACTCCGCCTTGATCTTTTCCCAAAGCTGCGATGAGTCTTCCATGTCGGCCTAACGATTGAGCTAAGCGGCAGCATCAATCGCGAAGCGATTGATCTGTCCGCTTGAGCGAGTTGTTAGGCGCATGCTAGTACCAAATGATCGCAAGTTCAGCGATCCCGATGACAACCCATAGCGAGAAGGACACGAGCGAGGCGATCAGGCGCACACGAACTCGATCACCCAGACGACTTAGGGAGCTGTCACCAACCGACCGATAACTTTGACGCAACACAAAACTGGAGAACGACATCGAGAAGTTGCGAAAAGGGCGGCCTGAGACTCCGTAGCGCACGCAGGTCTCATGATGATCGCGCAGCAGGGCTGCAATGAAGTTGCGCTCGTCTCGGAATCCCATGCAAGGAATCGCTATCCAGACGAGGAACGTTACGAGGGATGCGAGTGCGAGGAAATCGGTCATGCGCCTAACGCTGGAGCTAAGCGGCCACATCAATCGCGAAGCGATTGATTGGTCCGCTTGAGCGAAATGTTAGGGCCAATCATCCGCCAATTCTCTGCCGAAGATCTACCCCGCAGTGGGGGCAAAACCGCACAGGATTTCTGCGCTTCAGCAGGAAAACGCCTACGAAAAAGCTACTGCCAAAGTTGAACCTGCACTTTGGGCAACGAATCGTCAGGAGCGGCAGGAGGGACAGCAGCGCTGCTACGACCGGGGCGGTGATGATGAGCACCCAGAACCAGTACTTTTGGGCAAAAGCCACAACAAACGATGACTCTCCGAGAAGCGGAGCGAGGAAGACAAGCAGAAGTGTCAAGGCAGCCGGCAACGCGACCAATAGAGGGATCGCATACGCGCGGATGGTTGCTTGCCTCAGCTTCTCTAGTGCGGTCATGGCCCTAACGCTGGAGCTAAGCGGCCACATCAATCGCGCAGCGATTGATTGGTCCGCTTGAGCGAAATGTTAGGCGCATCTCAGCCGACAGCGCTGCCGACGGCAACAAATGCGCCAGAGATTATCGCCTTAACGGCATCCGCGATGGATGCCCTGGCTCCGTCTTTGACCGCATCGCCAAGCCTATCGGCCAAGGGCCGATTATCGACACTCGAGTCAACTGATGACGGCACTTTGCCAAGCAAGTGAAGGCCTTTGAGCGTGAGAACAGCGCCCGGGAACTTTGGCCCCGTCATGACGCGGGACTGGGGATTGAAGTGGATAAACCCCTCCCTCACCAGAAACCCAACAGCGTGATCCGCTCCGCTGAGGATGAGCACAGCAGAATCTTCGTCCTCAAGGTCCAACTCAGTTGCGACCTCAACTCCAATCCGGCCGGGCTCAAGATCGATGGGCGTAGGAAAGCCTTGATAAAGCTTGAGAAGACAACGCCCAACCACCTGTTCAAAGAGCTCAATGTTTGTGTGAGTAGGCACGCCGGATACCTCCATGTGCAATGCGCCTAACGCGTGAGTTAAGCGGCAGCATCAATCGCGAAGCGATTGATCTGTCCGCTTGAACGAATAGTTAGCCGCTGCTCTCATGACACAGCGCGCTCAAGAAGCTGGATTAGCGCTCTAGCCTGAGGCTTGGACAGCTTGAACGGCCAGACTCCGGCGCCGAAAGCAGCTTTGGAAACAATTGAAACGCTGACAAATTCCTCACCAGACTTTGAGTCCATCGTATGGACCTTGAGCGTCTGCGAGTAGACCAACCCGTCGTCAAGGAGAATCTTTCCTACCTCGCGCCTGATCTTCCCGCCGAGCAACGCGCCTGCAATGCTGCCGCTACGGATGAATCGGTATGCCAATAAAGCAAAGATGCCGCCGACCAGCGCAATAACCCAGAACTCGCGGATTAGGTCTTCCATGGAGCCTCCTAGTGCACCGGCTAACGCTGGAGCTAAGCGGCCACATCAATCGCGAAGCGATTGATTGGTCCGCTTGAGCGAAATGTTAGGCGCCACATGCGCTACCAGATCTCGACGGTTGCATAGAACTCAGTCGGGTCGCTAGCTCGAATGACGACCTTAGACGGAACGAAGCTGCTGCCCTTGTAGATGGGCTCGGCCGTGTACCTTGAAATCTTGCCCTCTTGCGCGAGCGGCACGATAACGCCGATATCAATGCGCCGCTTCTCGTCAGCGGCCCATGAGGGTACGAAGACCGTATTCACTTCAACCGCGTGGCCACCAAACTCCTCTGGCATTAGGAGAAGTGGCACTAGGTGGCCAGCGCCGGCTGCAGCTTGGATCTTCGATCGCGAATCAAGCGTCGAGAAATCGGGGCCTGCTTGCTTCTTCTTGAACCAGTTGAACATCAGCCTCTCCTGTGGCGCCTAACGCTGGAGCTAAGCGGCAGCATCAATCGCGAAGCGATTGATCTGTCCGCTTGAGCGAATAGTTAGGGCTAGTCTATGCAAAGAGCGGGCCCTCCGGGCTTGCGGACGCCATTGAGATAGAACTGGCAGCCGAACGGGGTATTGAAGGCTGAGCACGATCCCGTTCTCGCCTCTCGGCTTGGCGCGATGCAAACGCCTTGGCAATCCACCGAGTCTTGGCACTCCCGCCCTGCGTCAGTGGTTTCGACGCGACAAGCCATTGGACATTCATCGCCGCCAAGTCCGAGGCATTGCCATGAGCCACCTGAAGCCTCGCAGTCCGCCTGATTCTCTGGGACCGCAATTGTCGGCTTGACCGGAGTTACCGAGCAGCCGATGAGCATTGCGATTGCGATGATGGTGATGGCGCGCATAGCCCTAACGCTGGAGCTAAGCGGCCACATCAATCGCGAAGCGATTGATTGGTCCGCTTGAGCGAGTAGTTAGCCGGCTCAGCACATGCCCTCTGGGCAGATGCGCGTCAGCAGACCGATTAGAACGGCGAGGAAAAGAGACGCAACGGAAACGAAACCGTATGCCTTTCTTGCCCCGCGCCGCTGAGACTCGTGCAGTGGACGAGCGAAGATAAGCAATGCGACAAAAGCAATGCTGACAAGAACTGAGTACCCAATTACCCGCGCAGATGACTCAAAGAGTAGGAGCGCTAGCGTTGGGATTAGGAAGAAGATTGGCTGGAAGGGACTGTCCACGCTGCCGCCAGTGTTCGCGACCAAGATCGTGGTGATGACGATGTTGATTGCAAAGACAACAAGCAATGCGATGCTGTCTGGAACGCCGGAAAAAGATGTGCCCTTGAAAAGCGCCATCCAAGATTCAGAGGACGAACTCGTGAAGACCAACGCAGCCAGCGAGACTAAGAGGAGAATCAGGATCAGCCAGCTGTAGTCGGACCTAACGGGCTCATCCCTAAACATGGCGGTTCGCGGCTGATGCGAATGCATGATCCAGGCGGCGATGAACATAACCACGCCCAGAAGGACCTGAGACAGGAGTGCACCGTTAATGATGGTTGCTGGACTCACGACCCCTCCTTGGACGGCTAACGAGTGAGTTAAGCGGCAGCTCCAATCGCGAAGCGATTGGACTGTCCGCTTGAACGAATAGTTAGAGCCATCGCACAAGCCTCATGCGCAGTGGCTCAACAGCAAGAAACTGCCCAAACGAAGCTGTGTAACTCCAGAAAAGCAGGAACAAGGAAGCGTACACCGGGCTACCCACTAACGCCCTTGCCCCTCGACCCGTCGGGCTTTCAGGAAGTGTGTACTGCATTGGAATCCAGCACACACAGAGAATGAGCGTGCCAAGCGCGAGAACGATAGCTTGGCCCTTGAAGGTTCCGAAGCTTCGATAGACGCGAGCGCGCATGCCGTAGTGAAAGAGCGGATAGGAACAAAGAAAAGCCCACGCCGATGCATCAGCGACTCGCTCATGATGTGACGCGAGAGAAAGCTCGATTGGAGCTGGGACTCCCGCCAAAAAGGCAACAACGAAAACAGCCGCGTAAAGAACAAAATACGGCCACTCGCCGCGGGCCCTTACGGCTTTGTCATGATCCGAATCGCGAAGATAGCTGCGCATTTCCATCCTTGGGCTCTAACGCGTGAGCTAAGCGGCCACATCAATCGCGAAGCGATTGATTGGTCCGCTTGAGCGAATTGTTAGGCCAATAGCCTTGAGTGGAGTCTCGATAAGAGAAAGTCAGCATGAGGCGCTCTCTTCTTGATCTACCACCCATGCGCGCACACCCCGCTGAATAGCTGCGTTCGCAAGCGCTCTATCTGTTGTTGCAAGGATTGGAGCAGACGGACCTACGAGACCCGAAAAGTAACCGATCTTCACGCTCGCGATCTGAAGCGCATCAGAGTAATCAAGCCCAGCGCTCGTCACAATTTCTCGGCATTCAGCAAAAAGCTTCGGCGAGGAAAGTGAGTCCTCAACCCACCCTTGTCGCTGGATCGCCTCGAACCACGCGACTAGCGAAAAGCATGCGCTGTGGTAGCGACTATCATCGATTTTCTTCTGATGAAGCCACTTGGACTTGATGATGTTCATTGCTTCAAAGAAGCAAAAGTGAGTCGTGTACTTGAGTGGATGGGCCTGGCACCTCTTTTCTACTACTTGAGACCGCGGCTCTTCGATGTGAAGTGCAACGAGCACCGAAGCGTCAAGGAGGAGTGCCGGCAATGCGGAAGTGCTCATATTGGCCTAACGCGTGAGCTAAGCGGCAGCATCAATCGCGAAGCGATTGATCTGTCCGCTTGAGCGAATAGTTAGGCCAGAACGCTACAGCCTGACCTACGGAGCGACAACCCCTGCCCCGGCTTGCCGGAATCAATCTCGCCGGATGCCTGGCTGATGCCCGCGCGGAGGCTCGTGCCTGCGCCAGCGAGGAATCACCCCAAGGAACAGCGCGGCGCTTGGCGGCTGCCAGAGCGCCGCCCGCCTCAGCGGTCGGTCACGAGATGTTGAAAGGCGCAGGCGGGATGGAACACAACCCGCGGCCCAAAGGGCCTAACTCGTGAGTTAAGCGGCAGCTCCAATCGCGTAGCGATTGGACTGTCCGCTTGAACGAATAGTTAGGCGGAATGTGCCGGAGCGCGGACTAGCCGGCAAGGCGGAATTGAGTTTTGTTGTGCCCGCGCCTGCCAGGAACTCTCACTGGCTACTTTTCGGCCCAGCGGAACTGCGACGAGGACTGAAACAGCGCGGGCGGGCCGGATGTCTCGCGGCGAGAGAGTCTCGGCTCGCTGAGACCGAACTCGCCTCAGACCACCGTAGAACCGACCGCCTAACGCTGGAACTAAGCGGCCACATCAATCGCGAAGCGATTGATTGGTCCGCTTGAGTGAAATGTTAGGCGCAAGATGCCCGGAGCGAGAACTTGAAGCAACCCGGACGGCGGTGTTTGGTGCCCGCGCCTTCCTTGACCTGACACCGGCTACTTTGCGGCCCATCGGACTTGCGACGCGGAGCTACGAGGCGCGGGCGGGCCGGATGTCTCGCGGCTAGGGAGTCTCGACTTGCTGAGACCGAACTCGCCGACGCCCAACCTAGAACACAGCGCCTAACGCTGGAGCTAAGCGGCCACGTCAATCGCGAAGCGATTGATTGGTCCGCTTGAGCGAGTAGTTAGGTGGCGGGCGCATCGTGCCCGAATAGATCATGCAGGAAAGCACGATCATCCTCGTCGACGCCTTGCCACCAGAATTGCTCCATCTTGACACGAAGATCGCTCGAAGAATCTATGGCGCGCCTGATTCTCTGGGTGTGCATAGAAACATCCTGACCGTACTCGCGACCATCTCGATACGAAGATACGAGAAGACTAAGCAGAAGGGTGCGCTCAGCGATTGAAAGCTCCAGGTGATCGAATGAATCAAGCCAAGACTCGATACGCGACGGATCTGCTTGGGTGAACTCCCAGTCTTGGCATTTCTGAAACTCGATCCCGAGCTTTGCAGAAAGTGACTGCGAAACCGTCCAGTGCTCGCCGTAGTACTTGTCCGCCACAGCCATTCCTTCGCCGCCTAACGCTTGAGCTAAGCGGCAGCATCAATCGCGAAGCGATTGATCTGTCCGCTTGAGCGAATTGTTAGGGGGCAATGCAAGTCCGTTGAGCTGAAGGACTTGCGCCACCACCCAGCGAAAAGACTCAGCCATGACGCCGCGTGAACGGGGATTGCTGGGGAAATCTCGGATAGCCCAATCCGGGCTCTTGAGCCAAACAGAAGCTTGAACCAAGACTGCCACAGCCACTAGGGATGACACCCAGAACCCACCACCAACGCAAAGCGGAGCAGTAACGAACCAACCGGGCCAGGGTACCCAGTAGCTCGTAAGCACAAAGACAACCCCACCTGCATAGATGCCCGGAATGCTCGCGAGCATGATGAAGGCGAGGAATGCAAACCGCGACAGCACGTCCATGCCCCCTAACGCTGGAGCTAAGCGGCCACATCAATCGCGAAGCGATTGATTGGTCCGCTTGAGCGAGTAGTTAGCCGCATGCACTCCTCCTAACGAAGCCCAAAGAGCACGCGCGCGGCAAAAACAACGAACACCGATGAAAGATAAAGCGTAGCTACAAAGATGAGCACGTAAAGCCACGATGAGATTGGCGTGCCAAACGCCGTCTCGGCCTGCAGTAGGGCGATCCTGCCGAGAGAGGCGCCCCCAAGCAGACCAATTGCAGTTGACACAACGCTCGGGATCGCAGGAACCCTCGTCCGGAGTTTGCAGAACTCGCAAATCACGTCGTGCGGAAAACCGGGCCCGGGCAGAAAGTCAGTGACCCAAACCGGAACAGGTTTGCTGCAGTGTCTGCATTGGATCGAGGCGGCAGGGAGCATGTGGCTAACGCTGGAGCTAAGCGGCCACATCAATCGCGAAGCGATTGATTGGTCCGCTTGAGCGAAATGTTAGGCCGCACTAGACCGCGACCCAATAGAGCATGACCGTAGCAAAAACCGCTGCTAGGCCCAAAAGTGCATAGAGCCTTCGGGAGCGCTCCACCTGACGTTTCGCCTCGGCCTGGGCTGCTGTGTAGGCCGCCGTGGCGCGCTCCATTCCCTGGAGGATGGAGGCCATTTCCGGCTCTGCCTCGACGATCGTTATCTCACCCCGATTGATCCGATTGGCAAGCTCATCCAGCTCAACAAGTGAGCGGTCTTGAAGGCGGGTGTACTCATCCTTTTCCATGGAACGCGAGATCCTTTGTTGTGCGGCCTAACGCGTGAACTAAGCGGCCACATCAATCGCGAAGCGATTGATTGGTCCGCTTGAGTGAATAGTTAGGTGCGAGAACCACGCCAAGCACCCGCTTGATGATCCAAATAGAGACGCCAACAACAGCGTGAACGCAGACGGCGAGGGCAAGTACAAAGCCTGCAACGACGAGCAGTGTGCCAACGCTACCCTGAAGATAAGCGACCAGAGCCAAAGACGACCCGACCAAAAGAAGCGACGCGATGAACCCGCGAAGTCGCTTGCCCGAAGGATTGAGCCGCCATGCAAAGTACAGAATGCATAGCGGGATCAGAAACGGACCTATGGGAAGCAGGATCTCGGAACCCACACTGCACCTAACGCTGGAGCTAAGCGGCCACATCAATCGCGAAGCGATTGATTGGTCCGCTTGAGCGAAATGTTAGGCAGCAGTCTAGTGGCCCTCTGCGTCGATGCGCAAAGCCATGCCGCCAAGCTCCTCATCTCTTGAGAACTTGACGGTAATGCGACTGCCTCGATTTGGTGTCCCGAAGCCGATACGGAAAATCCCTTCCTCTAGCTCGACATCTGGACCGAGGTGCGACTCAGGGGCCAAGCAAGCAATCGCGCGCTGAGCGTTCCTCCCTGCGAACTCGGTAGCGCCATGCTCAATTAGGTAATTGCAAACGGACCTTGCCGGGCGGTAATCGCCGTGGACGCAGCGCTTCGCGAAGATCGCGGGCTCTGGGTTGTCTCGGAAGTTTCGCCCCCACGAAGTGTGGAAGGAAATCGAGCGCTCCTCATCAGGCCCGACCGATCTCGCAAAATCGAGTAGCGGCGCACACAACTCATCGCGGGTCTGCGGGCGCGAAGCGCATGCGGACAACCCAAGGGAAACCACTGCCACGATGGCGAATCGAACGGTCATCTGCTGCCTAACGCTGGAGCTAAGCGGCCACATCAATCGCGAAGCGATTGATTGGTCCGCTTGAGCGAGTAGTTAGGCTCACCTGCGCTTACGGCGAACCTTGATGCCACGCCTGGGCGGTTCACTTGCCTTGGCGTGATGGCTTGCCTCTTTTCTTGCATGGCCAGGGAAAGGGTAAAGGAACATCAAGCCTAGCGCGAGCCAAAGCAGGCCGGACAGGATCCAAGCTACAGATTCGCCAAAAATCGCTTCAACAGCGCGGAAGTAGAGCAACGCACCCCGCTTGTTGCTCGTAGCGATAAGGGGTGATTGCAATAGCGCAAGCGCCAGCCCGTGGAGGACAAGAACTACGCCCAAAGACCGTCCAAACCAAAGCGCGAATCGCTGCATGGGAGCCTAACGCCTGAGCTAAGCGGCAGCATCAATCGCGAAGCGATTGATCTGTCCGCTTGAGCGAATAGTTAGGCCAGAACGCTACAGCCTGACCTACGGAGCGGCAACCCTTGGTACGGCTTGCCGAAATCAACCTCGCCGGATGCCTGGCTGATGCCTGCAAGGAGGTCCGTGCCTGCGCCTGCGAGGAACCCCACCGAGGAACAGCGCGGCGCTTGGCGGCTGCCAGAGCGCCGCCCCCCTCAGCGGTGATTCGCGAGATGCCGGCCAGCGCAGGCGGGATGGAACCCAGCCCGGAGCCCAAAGGGCCTAACGCCTGAATTAAGCGGCCACATCAATCGCGAAGCGATTGATTGGTCCGCTTGAATGAACTGTTAGGCCGCCGTTGCTTGGGCAAGGCCGTAAAGCGCCAGCCCAATCGAGGCCCAGAAAACTAAACCAACCACAACGCACGAAAGCTCACTTGGCTCTGAGTGCGGACGAACGAGCCGGATCACTAGTCTGCCAGCACCGATGATGAGCAGCTCAAGAATGACCTCGACGGCAATGCGCCAGAGCAGCTTGAGGACTAAGCCGAGACCCTCGCCGATGATTTCCCCGGGCATGCGCGATCCTTGTGCGGCCTAACGCGTGAGTTAAGCGGCAGCTCCAATCGCGAAGCGATTGGACTGTCCGCTTGAACGAATAGTTAGGCGAAATTGCCAGAACGATCAATGCACAGCAAGGCTCGAGCGCGCAAGACCAACGCACATCCCTGCGGCCAGCGAAGCGGCAGCGAATCTGACGCAAAGCGCGCGCTCTACTCGCGACGGAACATCCGAGGATAAAGCTCCGTGTCGATATCGATGGGGATGCCATGCCACGCCGCCAAGCGGCACAGCGCGGTACCCCACAAGTCAATGCTGCTCACCTGCCCGATCTTCCCGTAACCCCAAAGATCAAGGTCGTCGCTCTTCCTGCTCCGGCCGCGCTTCCGGAAGTCCGCCTCGCACACGGCCAACTGGGCTTTGAAGCCACCCACATCGCCCTTGGCGATCAAGGGCGCCAAGGGATAGTAGAGGCGGAATTCGTTCGCCATGTGCTTCTCGCTCAGGCCGTCGAAATCAGACCACAGAACCCGATCACGCTCGCCACGCAGCAAGCGCAACCAGTGCAACACCATGATCCGCCACGCCACGCCGTCCTTCGGCGGCTGACGGATCAGAAAAACACTTTCGTCGCGTGCCAGCTCGGCGAGCTCCATCGCATGCTTTCGATCACCCGAAAGCAGCAGCACACAAAGCGGGAACGCCAACGAATGATAGGGATCGATCGGGAGCGGTAGCGGATCGCGGGGCTCGGGATCACCGGGCGTTCTGTCAAGCAAGGACACGCAGTTCGGCTTGGCCAACTCAAACATCCGCAGCAACAGCGGCCAACAACGCTCTTGCCAGTAACGGAGATGCCCGAGTGCAGCGGCATGATCACCACGCAAGCGAAAAACGGCTTGAGCCACGTGGAGGCAATTGCGAGCCACACTTCCAGTTTCAAGGTCGTAGTCCGCCCAATACCCTTGCGACTCCCACAGCTGGACCAACTCCGACACGGGCTTCCTAAACCTAGGCCCATAAAGCAGCTCAATCGTCACTTCTGTCATTCGGAGCGCTTCGCGCTGAAGTTCAGAAAGATCATCAAGTGTGCTCATGGAACAACTCTTAACTTGAGGGCTATCGCATACGAGCATCATTGGGATGGAAGCGGAGTCAATCACGAGAGAACTCAGGACATGACCCTTACAGCCTGCAAATGCCCATGGCTTGCTTCGCCTAACGTCTGAGTTAAGCGGCAGCTCCAATCGCGAAGCGATTGGACTGTCCGCTTGAACGAATAGTTAGGCGGAAATGTGCCGGAGCGCGCGGGTGCAGGCAACCCGGAAGGCGGTGTTTTGGTGCCCGCGCATGCCTGGACCTGAAACCAGCTACTTTGCGGCCCATCGGAATTGCGACTCGGACTGACACAGCGCGGGCGGGCCGGATGTCTCGCGGCGAGGAGTCTCGGCTTGCTGAGACCAAACTCGCCTCAGACCACCGTAGAACCCACCGCCTAACGTCTGAGTTAAGCGGCAGCTCCAATCGCGAAGCGATTGGACTGTCCGCTTGAACGAATAGTTAGCCGACTACTGCCCATGCGATGAACAGAAAAGGCTGCTGCCGACTGCTTTGTATGTCTCAAGCGGCTCCATCGACAATGATTTCCTACGCGAATCAATTGAATCCGGCTCTGCGATGGGAAACGGCTCCCACTTGCCCCCGACGCAGCGACCCTGGGTGCCATAGGTCTGAAGGCGACCCTCCCCGACAGCAATCTGATCATGAAGGTAGCCAATGTGCTTTGGGATGACCTCGGAGCTAGACGCGAGCAACTCCATGCTTGCCAAGGCCTCGCGCTGAAGGCTGCGGTCAAAGTCCGAGTGCTGTGCAACGAGCCACGCCGCCTCAGATGCCTCGCGCCCAACGACCGAAATCTTTGGCCAGCCGTGCACCGAGATGATCTTCCTCAGCTCAGAGGCTTGCGCTCGGAGCACAATCTCACGCCTCGAACTGTCCGTGTCCGACATGGTCGCCTGATCCCTCTCACCCATCACAACGAGTCTCGCCCTGAGTTCCTCGGGACTCAGCTTTGCCGTGGCGGCACAGCCACAGAGAAGAATCAGCGAAGCGAGAAAAAGATGCCTCAGCATGCCTCGAACATTGGGTAGTTGGCTAACGATTGAGCTAAGCGGCCACATCAATCGCGAAGCGATTGATTGGTCCGCTTGAGCGAGTAGTTAGGAGGCCGAGACGCCGATGTAGCTCGACCACAGCCAAAGGACTGCGATGACTGCGAGCCCACCACCAGCCCGAGCGGATGCCTCCGTTGCTTTGAGCTTGAAGTACGCACGAACAGGCTTGGAGAAGAGATAGGCAATGAGTGCCGCATTGACGATGAACTTGATGCCAACTCGAAGATATGGCGGCGTCGCGAACGCATCCGGGGAATTTTCCGGCGTAAGGAGGAGCATGTAGGAGACTCCCTGAAGCGCCAGGAAAAACTCAAGAAGGACGATAAAGACTGCAAGTGCCCAGCCCAGCTTGAATCCCTCCCAAAGGTAGAAGGATCCGAACAGGCACGCGGACGTGGCAAGCAGGAACTGAACGCCCACAACCCAATGAAAGGGCGAAAAGCTTTCGATGAATGGAAAATCAAAGACAAAAGCCAGCGGAATGGCTGCAACGCCCAGCATTCCGGCAATGAACATCAGCGCTCCGACGCACGAAACACCAAATGGCCTTGGTGGGCGGCTGTCTAGTGCCGGGCGGCGGTCAAGGTCTAGTTGATCCAACGGCTTTGCAATGTCGCAATCCAAGGTCGGATCGATGCGATTTCTGGTCCTTGCCATGAAGCCTCCTTAGCCTCCTAACGCCTGAACTAAGCGGCCACATCAATCGCGGAGCGATTGATTGGTCCGCTTGAGTGAATAGTTAGGCGGAATGTGCCGGAGCGCGCTCTAGCCGGCAAGGCGGAATTGAGTTTTGTTGTGCCCGCGCCTGCCAGGAACTCTCACTACCCACTCTGCAGCCCATCGGACTTGCGACGCGGAGGTACACAGCGCGGGCGGGCCGGATGTCTCGCGGCGAGAGAGTCTCGGCGTGCTGAGACCGGACTTGCCGCAGACCAACCTAGAACACAGCGCCTAACGCTGGAGCTAAGCGGCAGCATCAATCGCGGAGCGATTGATCTGTCCGCTTGAGCGAATAGTTAGGCCTCACCGACGTGCTTCTGAGTTGGGCCAAGGAAGATCCAGACTCTTGCAGACGTGGCGGAAGAAGTCAGTAACCGTACGCTCTTCTTGCTCATAGAGCACCGAAGGTGAATCTCCGAGGTTGGTGACAAATATGCTTCCAGGTGAATCGGCATCGAGCAGCGCGACCCAGTCGCCGTTGTCAAAGCGGGCAAAAGGAACAAGGTTTCTCGCTGGGATATCTGTTCTGAGGATCTTCGCGAGATCCATAGCTGCCTCTGGTCGCAATATCCACACGCCCAAGCCGCCTTCGTTCTCTCGCATTGCCCGCTGAACTAGGTCAATAGCATCTAGATAGTCGTGAGGGTATGCGAACGGAAATCCGATCTTCTCCGGAGCGACGATGTATGCCTTTGAGTCGGGGAGTGGGGAGGTGCGCATCTGAGGCCTAACGCCTGAGCTAAGCGGCCACATCAATCGCGAAGCGATTGATTGGTCCGCTTGAGCGAAATGTTAGGACGAACTGCGGCAAAACCGCGACTCGTCCTCGGGATTCTTGACCTCAATGCCACGACAGATTACGTGCGGCATCGCGCAATCAAGAAATCGACGCGAAACTCTCTTGGCGTGCTCTCGGTCTTCTAGCACCGCTGGATAAGGAACGAGCGGCTCATTTAGACAAGATGATGACCGCGCCTCGATCCGAGTAATGCAGGCAGACTCAACGTCGTGATCCTCGGATTTGCAGTTCACCTGCATGCCACGAGCCAGGTTGATCAGGTAGCTCTTCGAATCGACGGGGAAGGCTACTGGCTGACCAGGAACATGTACCGGAGCGCTTTGCTGACCACAGCCAGCAGAGACCACCAGCATTACCGCGAGAACTAAGTGTCGGTGTTTCACAGAACCTTCCCTGTTCGTCCTAACGATTGAGCTAAGCGGCCACATCAATCGCGAAGCGATTGATTGGTCCGCTTGAGCGAGTAGTTAGGTGCTACCCAGCTCATCGACTGTCAGATCGCGCACGACAAGACTCGCATGACTGGAATGCACCCATTGATTGCAACGGGAAAGAAGAGAGCGAATCTCCTCTGACGAATCAGGATGGAGCAGAACCTCGATGGTTGTGAGACTAGGGCTTGGCGGAGCTCCAGCGCTCTCAAGGTAGTCCGGCGACCCAATGAAGCTGAGATAGGCCTCAATCTTGTCAAGAAGGCGCGTTTGCGAATGCGTTGAGCCGTCGATTGGCGAAGCCACGACGATACTCAGGTTAGCGCCCCCGTCCTTACGATAGCCAGCGACGTCAATGACTCGCAGAAACGGGATCGGGTGATCCGGATCGTTGCTTGGATCTTCCGGAATCACATGCTCGGTAATCGCCGCAGCCATAGAGCACCTAACGCTGGAGCTAAGCGGCCACATCAATCGCGAAGCGATTGATTGGTCCGCTTGAGCGAGTAGTTAGCTGCCACCATAGCTCGATCGGAGCCATGAGCGAAACAGATCGCGGCGAACCATTGCGCCCGATTGAAGATTGGCGCCATGCGCCAGCAGACAGGTCGCACGGAGACGCCGAGGCGCATCGGTGCTGCGTGCTGCTACTGCGACGGCGTGCCAGAACCTTGAACCGCCAACGTAGTGCATTGCCTTAGCCATGCACCAGAACTCCCGACTGATACGGCGCTCTAGGTACAACAGCCCTACCCGCTCCATTCGAGTGACAGCTGAGCGTGAGAGCCGTAGCCGCCTCAAGCTGTGCCACACATGCTCCTTGATGTAGCCCGAGCGAAAGTGGATCGGATCAACCTCGAGGAACCTAAGCGCGCTCTCAACGGCATAGGAATCACCGGCCCGAAGCATGGCGAGAGTTTTGCCGCCGCCGGGGAAGCAGAGTTGGCTAAACCGCGAATGAAACTCGCGGACAGCGGCAACCCAATCATCCCCGCGCTCTGGCAGCGACTGTGCAATCCGACGCTTGATGTCGTTGAGCTCGACGGAGTTGCGCTTGATTGTTTCGTGACTTGCGATCTGCATCTGGGGGGTCGGGGGGGCAGCTAACGCATGAGTTAAGCGGCAGCTCCAATCGCGAAGCGATTGGACTGTCCGCTTGAACGAATAGTTAGGCCGCGTGCGAAACGCATGCTACTCATGCTCCAGACCAATAGCCTCGACAAAGGTAGCCGCGTCCGGCGCAATGACTTTGGCGCTGACTATGCCAGCGACTGGATCGATCATAACGATAGGCCAAGGCGCGTTCTTGTTGCGAAGATCCACAGCGATGCGCTCAAGGCCACCGTTACCACCGAAGAATAGAAAGCCAGGAAACGCAGCGATAAGGAACTCGTCTGAGAGACCGTTAACAATCTCATCGACCGAGTCCATGCAAAAGCATTCAGGCGGCAAAGCAATTGGACCCTCGCCTCCGTTTGAGAAGCGAAGCAGTTCAAGCAACTCAACAGGCAGCGTTGCCGGAGCCTTCGCGCGCAACTTAGCCAATTCCGACTCTGACGCACCTGGAGCTCGACTCCAGTCACGCTCTGGACTGTCCAACAACTGAGAGATGTTCAATCCGCCTCCAGTTTTGTGCGGCGTTGCAATTCGCGGCCTAACGTCTGAGTTAAGCGGCAGCTCCAATCGCGAAGCGATTGGACTGTCCGCTTGAACGAATAGTTAGGGGCTAGGTTACCGCCGCGAGCTTCCAGGCGGGCAGATAGGCTGCGACAAAGACGATGATGGACCCGAGCACGGCAAAAACGGAGCCCACCACCAGGGAAAGCAGGCCTCTTCTCCGCTCGTCAGCCCATGCCAATCCGACGCCCAGAACGGAGGCGGGCATGAGAAGTAGCGCTACCGGATACTCAGACACTATGCGCGTCAGCAGTGGCAGTTCCGCTCCGAATGAAGAAAACAGATCACGGAACTTCGGCATGAGCAGCGCCGCGGCCAAAGGCGCGACACAGGCTAGAAGTACGCCTAGAAGAACAAACATTTTGTCGAGTCGTGTCATCCCTGAGCCCCTAACGATCGAACTAAGCGGCCACATCAATCGCGCAGCGATTGATTGGTCCGCTTGAGTGAGTTGTTAGGCGCAAGATGCCCGGAGCGAGAACTTGAAGCAACCAGGATGGCGGTGTTTAGTGCCCGCGCCTTCCTCAGCCTGACACCGGCTACTTTGCAACCCATCGGACTTGCGACTCGCAGCCACGGGGCGCGGGCGGGCCGGATGTCTCGCGGCGAGGGAGCCTCGGTCTGCTGAGACCGGACTTGCCGAAGACCAACCTAGAACACAGCGCCTAACGCTGGAGCTAAGCGGCCACATCAATCGCGAAGCGATTGATTGGTCCGCTTGAGCGAGTAGTTAGGTGCCGATTTAGGGCACCCGATTGAGCTCGACGTAGAACCGCTCCAACTCCGAGAAGACACGCCTTGCATCACTGGACTCACAGATTAGCTCGCCAAGGACTGCAGAGGAAATCTTTGACGGCATTGGATGCCCACGCGCCAGTTCATCGCAGTAGGCACGAATTGCGTGCGCCTCGTTATCTAGGGCGGCATGGTGGACTGACTTTGCGTTGAATTCCTGAGCCAGATTCTCAAGGGCGTCCGCAATCTTCAGACCACGAGTCACAAGACCATCAAAGTTGCCTGAACTCACCTGGGCACCTAACGCTGGAGCTAAGCGGCCACATCAATCGCGAAGCGATTGATTGGTCCGCTTGAGCGAGTAGTTAGGTGCAAACGTATCAAGGGACGTACACCAAGTGAATCTCATAGCTGTAGCCCTGATCCTGCTCCTTGATCTTGGCATGTAGCACGAGATCGCTCCGACCCTCCTCGATGGTCCAGAGGTCGACTAGGGCATCCCACTCCGGGTCGTACCAGATACACACCGAGGTATCCCAAGACTTTGCCGGCAACTCGCTGATGGTCGCACCGTAGTCGGCGATCGCCGAGTGGATACGCGCAGCATCCTTTGGCGTTGGCTTTATGAAGCAGTCGGGCAGTGATGCCAATGAGTAGTCACCAACCGCCAGGGCGCCAACAATTGAAGCCAGCGCTTCTCGCCATGCATGCGGGATCGGCTGCTCAGACTCTCCATCCTTGATCGGGGCAATCACTTCTCGGTCTGCCATGCTTGCTGAGTCCTTCATTGGTGCAAGCACCTAACGTCTGAACTAAGCGGCCACATCAATCGCGAAGCGATTGATTGGTCCGCTTGAGTGAACAGTTAGGAGTTTGAAGGGTCATTACGGCGACGCGACACCAGTGCAACGATGCCACCAACCGCAATGCCCAAACCAACTCCCATGGGCAGGTTTCCGAGGGCCACGCCAAGGCCACAACCTATGGCAACGCCAAAAGCAATCCACACGCCAGGGCTGAGTGGCTGGCCTTGCTTGTTTGGGTCTCGCTTGAACATGGAATTTTCGACTCCTAACGCTGGAGCTAAGCGGCCACATCAATCGCGAAGCGATTGATTGGTCCGCTTGAGCGAACTGTTAGGCCCATATTACCGATCACTTCACTGGCGGATAAACCGACACGAATCCATCGCGGAGC
>Ga0209278_1000925_pt1 | contig 19429 bp, 18 predicted proteins | sample JI81BgreenDNA_FD_187504 | JGI IMG/M metagenome (GOLD analysis project Ga0209278, IMG submission 187504) | Wastewater effluent complex algal communities from Wisconsin, to seasonally profile nutrient transformation and Carbon sequestration -... | ecosystem: Engineered > WWTP > Effluent > Algae... | reverse complement strand
ATCTCGCGCTCAAAAAACAGTCCGGGATTTCCAAGGAAGTTTGGAAAATTACTTGCGGAATACGGACAAGGAAGAACTCAATCCTGAAAGCATCAAACGCGATTTGCAGTTGCTGTTTAGCGAGCCAGGAATGGGGATGCAAAGTTTGGGCGATCGCCTGAAGCACTTCGATCGATCGACTCTGGTAGCATTGCTGTCGCAGCGGGAAGACATCTCGTTCGATGAAGCTAACAGAATTGCCGACCAAATTGAATCTGTCCGCAACCAAATTGTCGAACAAGTTCAAATGGTTCAGGACAAGTTTCAGTCAGCAATGGATGGTATTTTCGGGAAAATCCGGGATTACCTCAATTCGCTCGATCGACCAGAGCTCAACTACGAAGGCATCAAGCGGGACTTACGCAAAGTGTTTGACGACCCGCAGGCCGGATTTGACGCGATTAAAGAGCGTTTAGGTGAGTTCGATCGCGCTACTTTAGTTGCCCTGCTGAGTTCTCGTTCCGATATTTCCGAGGCACAGGCTCACCGAATTGTTGACCAAATGGAAGGAGCAAGGGACAGCGTTTTATTGCGATCGGAACGCCTGCAAAATGAAACCAAAAAACGCATCAAACAGCTCAAGAACAAGGCCAAGCAGCAAGCAGAAGATGCACGCGAAGCAGCAGCCGCCGCAGCTTGGTGGCTGTTCGGTACGGCTCTGACTTCTGTGGTTGTTTCGGCTTTGGCTGGAGCAATAGCAGTCAACGGGATTTCGGGTTTGTTTAGCTAGATTTTCAACGAGTTTGAAATAAAGTTCTCCTGATTCTAGGCTGGCTGTTTGCCAGCCTATTTTCTTTGGAATGATATCATGTCCGGTTGATTTGGTGGCATTGGAATTATTATGCAGTGCGAGCGTCCTCGCTCGCGGTATGGATCGCGAGCGAGGACGCTCGCACTGACATTATCCAAATATATGATTCCGATGCCACCGAAAACGATATTATTTATCGCCGATCGAACTAGGAGGAAATACTTTAGATAAATCTAGGGACAAATCCCCAAAATTAGGGAGGGCAACTGTTTCGTTAGGCAGAAAAATTCTCTTGACGCGATAACCAAATTTGCCTTGCGAATTCTGATAAGGTTCGCTGTAACATTCCAAACAAATTTCTAATAAATTAAATATCCAATAATCAGAGATAGCCGCTTCAGCATAAAGGGGCAACTTGACTTGTTTGTCGTAATTCAAAGAAGAATCCGCAATCTCAATCAGTAACAATATATCCGCTGTTGTGGGGTGACAGGATAAATAGTCATCAGGGCGATTTTGCACGATCGCGCGATCGGGTTCAGGTTCGCTGTCATCCGGCAGAATAATCGGTTGTTGCCCTCGCAGTGTCGCCCTTTCTCCCAGCAGCTTAAATAACTCGCGTTCCAAGCGTGTCTCGCAAACAGAGTGAGCGGTACCTTTAGCTGCCATTTTCACAAGTTCTCCCTTGATTAACTCAACTCGATCGTCCTCACCAAAGAACCCCAGTTCTGTCAGGCGATGATATTCCGCTATGGTGAAACGTTTTGCAGTTGCGATCGACATAACAGCCACCTCAATACAGGTATGTTGCGATTATAGGCGATCGGCGATCGGCTAAACAATGCTAATCATGAGCTTCGCTAACAACAATCTTGTCAAATTTGCCTCATCCTTTGGTTGCACTTTTTCCCAATTTTTGTGAATTTACTCGCCGAACTTATGTCCGGGATCATCTCTGTCTTAAGCAAGATTCTAGCATCACTATTTATTAGGTACTTTAACTTAAGTAGCAAACAAAAGTTTTCTCAAAAATAAGAAAACTGAGCAATACATATTATTTTGGAGGCTTGAATGACCTTTACTACCAGTGCTTACGACCAAGGAAAAGCAGATATTAAGCAGTTGAGTGTAGACGACCAATTAGGTTTGCTGTGGTTTGTTTACACCGAAATGGGCAAGTCAATAACGCCAGCGGCTCCCGGTGCTTCCGGTTCCGAAATCGCTCAGGGTTTGTTCGAGCAAGTCAAGCCGCTGCCCCACGAAGAACAACTACAAGTAATGCGCGACATTGCCTCAAAAGCCAATACCGAAATCAGCCGGATGTACGGCTCGATGAGTCCTGAAACCAAGCTGGCTTTTTGGTATTTCCTAGCGGTAGGAATGGACGAAGGAACTATTATTCCTGTGCCTCCAGACTATCAACTTCCCGACGCAGGAAAAGCTTTATTAGGAAAGATAGAGGGCATGGATTTCCAGCAGCAAATTGATTTCCTTCGCGGTACAATTTTAGAAATGGGTGCTGAAGCCGCTCCGGGGGCTGGCATTTAAAAATAGGACTTACGAAAAAAAAACCGCTTTCTCGGAGAATATTGGGTTTGGTAACGACGCATCTAGGAAGAAACCGGGTTTTTAGCCGTTTGATGCGTAAGTCCTCAAAAAGATTAGTAAGGAATGAGAATTAAATAACTTAGAATTTTGATGGTTCTTGTGGGATGGGCGTCCCGCCCGTCCAGAAAGGGCGGGCTAAGAGTGCCCAACTCCTACTTCCGACTTTCAAGAGTGTAAATTATTTAATTCGCCATCCTAAGTAGCTCAAACTAATACGCCGCGCCAGAAACCAGGCTTCTTCAAGAAACCTGGTTTCTGGCTGTTGTGTTTTTTTAGGTTTACGGCGAAGATCCGCACTTTACAGCTAATAAGTGAATTCAACGGCTGTGTTTCCCACAACTTCAGGCGCACCTGCAATTAAACGCATATCTTCGCAGGCAACTGTTAGCAAGGGCTGACCTAAGTTTAAATTGGCAAAATGACTTTCTTCAGGTATTTCTAGTTCGCCTCTAATCAAGCCGATTCTAGAACCCAATTCTCCTTTAAATAATAGCAAATTGCTGCTGTCAGCGCTGAAAACATTTCCGCTAAAAGGCACCCGTAAGGCTAAGCTTTGCTGGCTGTAATTGAAACTGCACAGTTGACGGTTTCCTTGGCTAACTGTGACGCGGTAGCCTAGCGGTGCTGCTTTTACCGCATCGCTACCTTCCCAACTAAATGTAGCTAATTCTTTAGGAAGTCCCCAAATTTCCCGCCCGCCGGCTACCGAGTTAGGATTGTCTACGTAAATATGGGAAATCCAAGCGCCCCATTTTCCTGCATAATTGGCGATCGCGCTAACTACAATTAACTCATTGTACTCCATCACCGAACCCAACCCATAGGAGGATATATAAATGCCGCCTAGGGTTTTTCCGGGCAATAAAGAGACAATTTCTAACTCAGAGGGAACCAAGGGGCGCACTCGTGCCACATCTACCAATTGTAAAGTCCCAACAGCATAACCTTGCAGATTCCAAGGTGCAGATGGATATACCATTTTCAGTGATTTAATGTCTGATATTTTATACTTATTTTAGCTTGGGGCTTCAAAAAGCCACAGTTTTTGGTATTTATTCACAAGTTGTTAGTAACTGAGATGTTGCACCATTCTCAATAAGCTTTTTATGAACAGGCTTTCCGGCCTGTTCCACAAGAAAATTCACTCTTTGTGGAACAGGCCGGAAAGCCTGTTCTGGAGAATGGGGCAAGATGTGAGTAGTAATTTAATTTATTTAAGAAATATAATATGTGACGGTAAATTTGATGAATAGTTGACTTGGGTTATCTGTTGTAGGGGGGCGGGTTTAATAATATTGTTAGTAGGAATTAGATATTATTCGTAAAACCCGACCCTACAGATATTATCAGCGTTTATCCGTGTTGATCTGCGGTTAAAAACCTCCAAATCTACTTACTAGCATAGCCCGTACTTACCAAAAACTCCCGCAACTTCCCAAAGTATTGAGTGCGATCGCGCCCTTGATAAACCCTCTCCAACAATTGCCAACCTTCCGCCTCCTGGCCCATGACATACTTGTTCGCCATGAAGGCCGCCAAAACCCCTTTCACCTCCCCATCTTCACTCAGACGCTTGTTAGATTCCAGCCAAAGCTCAGCAGAATTCGTGTATATTTCCACCGGATACTGTTTGCTAACATCTTGCATTTTACCTTGGCGGTACTGCCAAATTTGCAGCGGAAAGCGAGAATCAGCGTAATTTGTAAATGCCTCGGAAAATCTGCCGTCCTGACTCTTAAACTCTGGGATATCATTTTTGCCCAAATCGACAATTTCGTAACTCACATTGCCCCAGAAATGCTTGAGATGAGTGTATTTGCTAGCTGCCGAATCGTAGCGGTAAATAAACGAATAATTGCAGCAGCGGACACCGCTTTTGGTTGAGACTAAATCTGCCAGCACTTCCGGTTCCTTGTCCCCGTCTAAATCACGAATTCGCAGCGATAAAAAACGTCCTTCTGCTATTTCTTCGCTGGCTCTTTTGTCTGGATTATCTACTAGAGAGCGAGTCGGAATCAGCACTGGTTCTTCTAATAAAATTTTACCGTCACGGATAATTTTGATGCGGAGATTTTTAGCATTTTCTGCTTCTTTTACGAAAGAAACTTCCGCCCGAACTTTTCCCGCTTCCGAGGTTTCTGTTGTTCGAGGCGGGCCGATATTCGCCGGAACTTGGGCGATATATTCCGAAGGAATTAAGGCAGTTTGGCCGGGTTTGGCGATCGCCTGACAGAAAAAACTTGCTACTTCGGCGCGAGTAGCATTCCGAGTAGGTTCTAGCTGTTTAACAGCCGGATAATTGACTACAAGTTGTTTTTCTGTGGCGGCGGCGATCGCACTTCTAGCCAGTTCGGGAATGTCCCGCGCATCTTCAAAAGTCGCATCCAAAATCTCAGCCGCCGGCCCTGCGGGTGTATATTTTAAGCCGCTGGTTAAAGCTACCAAAACCTGCCAGCGGGTAACATTCAATGTCGGGTTAAAAATACTGCCGCTGTAACCGGACATAAAACCCGTCTGATAAGCTTCTCGAATTGCTTTAAAACCCCAGTAATTTGTGGGAATATCTGCAAAGCCGATCGGAGATCGGACGGTTTGGGCATCTGGAAAAGCCATGCGAACCATGGCCGCAAACTCAGCGCGGCTGACGGGGCGATTCGGGCGAAAAGTGCCGTCTTCGTAATAGCCACTGATAATTTTTTTCTGTGCTAACTCCTCAATGCAAGCTTGCGCCCAATGGTTGTTAACATCCGTAAATTTGGCTTGAGCAAATGCCGGGGGTACATTCATGCCCGGAAACACTAAATTCCCGATGATTATCCCCAGGGCTACCAGTAAACCGATGATAGCTTGCCATCTGTGCGATCGAATCATAGAACAGACTCCTCTACTTACCAATTGGCGATCGAAACCGAAGCAAATTTTATAGAATACTAGGTATTTTAACCTGTTTCTCTTAACATACTCATGACTAGCGCCTTCACAGCCGCGCAGTGATTCCGAGAATTGCGAAGCAATTTCAAAGCTTGGCTATTGCTGCGCTTGGGATTGCAGTGACACAATCATGCAGAAACTTGTTCCCACAGTCGATCGACTGTCACGAATTTGTAACCTTTATACAAAAGCAATGGAATTATTTTATCCGCAGAGGCTGCCACATCTTCGCCACCGCAATAGCCGTCGTGCAGTACAATAATTGATCCGTTTTCTGTTTGCTGCACGATGCGACTAATAACTTTCCTAACCCCCGGCTTCACCCAATCTTCCGGGACGACACTCCACATTACAGGGCGATATTCCCACTGTTGCAATAACTCTAGTGTTCGCGGCGTAAAAATGCCGTTGGGTGGCCGCACGTCCAGGATTAATTTTGGGTCTAAATCGCAAGCTTTGGCAATTGCTTTTTGCGTGTCTTCTAAACTTTGTTTGAGTTCGTGGGTTTTGAGTTTGGGAAACGATATATGCTGGTAGCCGTGGAGACCGATCCAGTGTCCGCGATCGCAAACTTCCTTAGCCGTTTCTGGATGCCTATCCACGCAAAAACCTAGCAAGAAAAAACTAGCTTTGATGTCGTATTTATCTAAAACTTTTAACAGTTGAGGTGTGTGCTGACGGTGAGGCCCGTCGTCAAATGTGAGGGCAATTTCTCGGCTGTTGATATCTCCCGTCCACAGACATCCGGGAAAAGCCGATTTGAGAATGGGATGAACGACAGGAAACAGGGGTGCTAATGGCATTGATTAACCTGGATAAATGCGATCGGGTAGAAATGAAGCTGCGTTACAATAGAATAAAGTTAACTCAATCTAGGTAAATATGACAACTGCTGTTGAGATAGGAACGCTAATTGTCCGCACGCCGGGAACCTGTGGCGGCCGCCCGCGAATTGCAGGAACTAGAATTACGGTAGAGAATATTGCTATTGATTTTAATGCCGGGATGACTCCCCAGCAAATCATTGATGAAAGACCGCATTTGACTTTAGCACAAATTTATGCAGCACTCACTTACTATTACGCGAACAAGGAAGCAACGGACGCCGAAATAGCAGCTTACTACGAAGAGTATGACCGTTTGGAAGCAGAATATATGGCAGGTAAGCTATCGTGAGCCGAATTTGTTTATACATGGATGAGGATATTCTCCAACGCTCGCTGATACTCGCTCTGCGAACCTCTGGTGTAGACGTAATAACTACCTCGGACGCTAACAAGCTTAGCTGTTAAGATGAGGAACAACTGATCTGGGCAGCGGAGCAAGGGCGTGCCATATACAGTTTCAACACTAAAGATTTTTGTCGTTTGCACAGTACCTTTATTGCCCAAAATATCGGTCATGCTGGAATTATTATGGGAGTGCAACAGCGGTACTCGATTGGCGATCAGTTGCGGGTTTTTTTTAACTTGATTGCTGCTAAGTCAGCCGAAGAAATGATAAATCAATTGGTGTTTTTAGCTGAGTACATTAGATATGAATAAAAGCTTGAAATAACCGATTGCACCGGAAACTACCAGCCTCTTTAACTCCTTTGATATAGACTCAATCTAGCCACAGTCGCATCGACCTCTATCTCGCGGTCGATGCGATCGCCCTACAGCGTCCTCCTATACTGAAAACCAGCACTACTAATCGAAAAACCATCAAGGAGGAACAATGACAGAGGAATATTTAGCCGAACGAACAGTTTCAGCCGTATTTAAGGAAGAAGAACAATTAGACGGCGTAATTCGGCGGTTGCTCGATCGCGGAGTTTCCCGCGACCACATCTCAGTAATGGGAAAAAACTTTCAATCTAAAACTAAAATTGCCGGCTTTATTACTAAAAAAGATGTGATATTAGGCGGTCTGCGAAGCGGGGCGATTTTTGGTTCATTATTCGGTTCTTTTTTGGGTTTGCTAACAGGCGTCGGCGTGCTGTTTATTCCCTTTGTCGGTGCAGTAGTATCGGCGGGCCCGCTGGGTGCGGTACTGTTGGGTGCAGCTAGCGGCGCGATCGCAGGTTCGGCCGGTGCGGGTCTAGTTTCCGCTTTAGTCACCTTGGGAATGCCGGAAGACAAAGCAACTATCTATCAAACCCGCGTTGAAGCAGGCGAGTTTCTCGTGATGGCAGAAGTCGCCGCCGACCGATCGGGCGAATTTCAACTCTTGCTAGAAAGTGCAGGCGGCGAAGAAGTTTCAGTTAGCGAAATGACGCTGCCGCGCGCCGTCAAAGGTCGCTGCAATAGTCCGGCAGACTTATCTCCAGAAGTGCGATCGCACCTGTCGGAAGCTGCTCAAAAAACCTTTATGGAATCCTACAACGCCGCATTTGATGAAAGCAACGACTCGATACAAGCGGAACACACTGCTTGGGACGCCATTCACCAGCAGTACGAAGAAGATGAAAACGGCGTTTGGACTAAGCCTTTAGCGAAAGTCTAGTCTTGCAATCGCAGCAAACTAATAAAAAATACGATCGAGCCTCTAGAACTGCGGTTTTGGAGGCTTTGACGATTTTAGATTTTAGGTTTTAGATTGGTGCAAGACTTAATTAGATTAGGACTTAGGCATGGGGGGCCCAGAAACCGGGTTTTTTTACGAAAAGACGCGTTGGAACCCGTAGATTCGGTAAAAAACCCGGTTTCTTTGTCGGAGTGCCTCCAGGAGTGTATATTTTATATTTTATAATTGTGAAAAACTTAATTTTTAAGAATTTGGTAATGGCCGAAAGTCTCATTACTGTTTGAAATTGGTATTGCACTAGGTTGCGTTGTCCAGTACAATCTATAAGCTTGCAATATAAAATTGAGTTAAGCAAATGCAAAAATACCTTTGTACAGTTTGCAATTACGTCTACGATCCAGAACTAGGCGACCCCGACGGAGGCATAGCTCCCGGTACACCCTTTGAAGATATCCCCGACGATTGGGTTTGTCCCACTTGCGGGGCGGTAAAATCGGATTTTGAACCAGAATAAGCGAGAAAAAATTTGTCCGATCGAATGCTCAAAATTACAATCATCGGTGGCGGTGCTGCTGGTTTTTTTAGTGCAATTACCTGTGCCAAAACCTACCCGCAGGCCCGCGTCACTTTACTAGAAGCTGGCCGGCAACTCCTGGCAAAAGTTCGCATCTCTGGTGGCGGGCGCTGCAACGTGACTCACGCTTGTTTTGACCCGGGTGTTTTAGTGCAGAATTACCCCAGAGGAGGGAAAGCTCTGCGCGGTGCTTTTACTCGATTTCAACCCCGCGATACTGTAGAATGGTTTGCAGGTCACGGTGTGAAGTTGAAAACAGAAGAAGACGGGCGAATGTTTCCGATCACAGACGATTCGGCGACAATTGTTAACTGTTTGATCCGGGCTGCTGAGGATGCAGGCGTAAAAATTCGCACTGGTGATGCAGTCGTTTCAGTAAAGAAATTAACCGGGAATAACGCAGAGGGCGAACAAGGGGACACCGCCCCTAGATTTGAAATTGAGTTGAAGTCTGGGGAGAGTTTTAAGTGCGATCGCATTCTTCTCGCTACAGGCAGCAATCCTTCGGGTTATAAGTGGGCAAAAGAGTTAGGTAATACTGTAGAACTGCCCGTTCCTTCTCTATTTACTTTTAATATTTCCGACAGCAGAATCAAAGATTTAGCCGGAATTTCTGTTCCTAATGCTAAGGTGAAATTGCCGGGAGCTAAATTAGAACAAAGCGGGCCTTTGCTAATTACTCACTGGGGTTTAAGCGGGCCGGCTGTACTCAAACTTTCGGCTTGGGGTGCGAGATTTTTGCACGATCGCCATTATAAAACATCTGTACTGATTAATTGGCTTCCCCAGTACAATGCGGAAGTTTTGCGGCAGCAACTGCTAGCGGTTAAGTCGCAGTTGTCCCACCGATTGATTGTCTCTAGCTGTCCGTTTCCCGTGCCGCGCCGCCTCTGGGAACGCTTGACAAGTTCGATCGGCATTGATGAGCAAAAACGCTGGGCCGACTTATCGAATAAAATCCTCGATCGCCTCCTGCAAGAACTCGTTCAAGGCGAATATCAGGTTGCCGGAAAAGGCGCTTTTAAAGAAGAGTTCGTCACCTGCGGCGGTGTCAACCTCAAAGAAGTCGATTTTAAGACAATGGAAAGCCGCCGCTGTCCCGGACTTTTCTTTGCGGGCGAAATCTTGGATATCGACGGAGTGACGGGCGGTTTCAACTTCCAAAGTGCCTGGACTACGGCGTGGTTGGCCGGGAACGCGATCGGCAAACCATCCGATTTTAGATTTTAGATTGGGGAATACTTGCTTTGTAAAGGTTTGGGAGTTGCGATCGGCTCGCCTATATTAAATTTTGTGTTATTTTTGAATTAAGGCGCACCAAATGTGTGTCAACTTCAGCTTGTAGACAAAATTCGCCGTTTGGCGGACTTAACATTGGGTGAGATACATGAAAAACTTGAATCTAAAAACCCTAAAGTTCGATCGCAACCTTGAGGGCCATTTTGACTCACCTTTCATCGAAAAAAATGGCTTGCTGGAATTCAACCCCAAATTTATCACTCCCGAATTTTTAACAACCTGGACGTTTGAAACACACCTGTACGGCGAACAAGTTGCGATCGACCACTTTGTCCTCACATTCCCTAGCCGCACCGAACTAGAAAACTACGCCGAATCTTTTTACCCCTTCGGCGCCAAAATTGTCGAAGGCCCCGACTTGTTCCCGATTAACTTTTGTGCGGAAAACATTAACGTTCCCTCCGACTTGTGGCTGCATTTAATGACTTTATTAATGCCAGCGGGCGGCTTAGTAGTATTAGATGCGCCCCACGCAGCCGGCGACCAAAAAAACCGCTTTCAGCAAGAAAGAGGATTAGAAGCAGTTCACCACGTCGCGATTCGAGTCGAAAACGTGCAGAATGCTGCTAAAATATGGCAAAATAAAAACTTTAAACCGCTATCAGAGCGTCCTCTAGACTACGGCTCATTAACCCAGTGGTTTCTGCAAAACCCCGCCGGACAAATCATCGAATTAATAGAACGTCGCCCCGGCAACAACGCCACTTTCGACTGCCAAAATATATCTGGTTTGCGCCTTAGTGAAGTCGCCAGTCAGTAGGGCCGGCAAGATGCCTGCCCCACAATTAGCAATTACCAATTCTACATTACAAAATAAAATCTATGGTTGCAATAAAAATCCCTAAAGTCACTTTTCAACCCCCAACATTCAACTCAGTTGAAGAAGAACGCCGCCACCGAAAACAGCGTTTAGCCGCCGCATTCCGATTATTTGCCCGCTTCGGATTCAGCGAAGGAATTGCCGGACACATCACCGTCCGCGACCCCGAACACCTCGACCATTTCTGGGTCAATTCTTTTGGAATGCACTTTAGTTTAATTCGAGTCAGCGACCTAATTTTAGTCAACCACAAAGGCGAAGTTGTTGAAGGAAATAAACCCGTCAACGAAGCAGCATTTGCCATTCATTCCCAAGTGCACAGCGCCCGCCCCGACGTAATTGCAGCAGCCCACGCCCATTCTCCCTACGGCAAAAGTTGGTCGAGTTTGGGCCGCCTGCTTGACCCGCTGACGCAAGATGCTTGTTCTTTTTATGAAGACCAAGCTTTATTTGACGATTACACCGGAGTTGTTTTGGAAATCGAAGAAGCTAAACGCATCGCCAAAACTTTAGGTGAGAAAAAAGCGATTATTTTACAAAATCACGGACTGTTAACAGTAGGTCAAACAGTAGATGAAGCGGCTTGGTGGTTTATTGCAATGGAACGTTCTTGTCAAGCGCAGTTAATGGCCGAAGCAGCGGGAAAACCAATTCTCATCAAGCCAGAATGTGCGCGTTTAACACAGCAGCAAGTAGGGTCTCACCGCATGGGATGGTTTAGCTTTCAACCGCTTTATGACATGATTGTGCGTCGGGAACCTGACTTATTAGATTAGGAACTAGGCGGTTGAAACCGCTACTACACAAACACAGTCCGCCTGCGGCGAATAAAGAATGAAGGGGTATTAAAGCCGGATTTAGTATCAGGAGTGCAAAATTTATAAATTCATGCTGACACGGATTCCAGCCAAGCTATCAAATCCTCTTGACTGGTAAAATCTAACAAGATTTCTCCTAAATCATCTAATTGTTCGAGAGATAACTGCTGGATGCGAGTTTGAACTTCGGGTGGGATTTCGCCAGTGCGCCGCGCGATTTGACGCAGAATTAATGCTGTTTGCCCCTCAATTAGACCTTCTTGGCGACCTTCTTGGCGACCTTCTTGGCGACCTTCTTGCATCCCCTTAATAACAGCACCGCGTTGGTCTTCAAAGAACATTTCCCGCTTTTCTAATGATGCTAACTCGTCAAGGTTTAAGGTAGACCTGTTAGCAATGTTAAAAGCTGTTTGAATTTCGGGTACTGACGCCAATTTATCCGGTATTTCCTCCAGTTCAGGAGCATTTTTTATAAAATAAATCCAGCTTTGAATCAGATTTTCAACTTGTTCTAATTTTTTGTTAAACTTTGGTAGTTCAACAAAAACTAACTCTATTTCTCTATAATACTCGAAGTTTTCTTCGACTTCTTTAAATACAAAATGTGAGAGAAACTTTTCGGTATTTTCAAACAGGATAAAATCCGTAATTGTGAGAGCAATGAGAGGATTTAATTTTGAGTAGCCTTCTCTGCGTTTGAGTTGAGTGGCGTAGGTTTTGGCTGCATTATATATGACGCGCTTAGTAAAAGCTTCTACATTGATGACCTGCATTTCGATAATTACAGTTTTGTTGCCCGTAATTTTTGCTTTGACATCCAGGTAAGTGTCTTTTAATCCAGTAACGCTAGGCGCGGCGTAGGGATCGATGATTTCTAAGTCTTTAATTGTCGGCTCTGCGTTGTAGAGCATAGCATTGAGGAAGCTAATCAAAACTTCTTTGCTCTGGGGCGAAGCAAAGATTTTTTTGAAACCAAAATCTGTCTTAGGGTTGATGAAATTCATAATTGATAATTAGTAAATGGTGTTTCAATGTGATAATTATATCACAAAATTCCTTCCATTTCTAAATCTTCAATTATCTGCAATCCGCGCGGGTCGCCAACTCGCAAAAGTGAAGATTTAGCATCTTCCCGCACGCCCATATCTTCATCTTCTTCTAAAGCTTCAATTAGACCGTCGATCGCCCCAGCGTACACTATATTATTCGGCAATTCTCGCGCCAGTTGCCCGATCGCCCAAGCGCAGTTGCTCCGCACAGCAGATACAGAATCTCCCCGCAGCGCTTCAATCAACGGCGGAATCGCCGCAATCACCACATAGTAACCAACTTTTGCCATTTGACCCAGAGAACTCGCCGCCCACAAACGCACCGCCGAAATATCAGTTTTCAGAGAATCAATTAAAGATGGCAAAGCGCGGTGATCCCTGCAATTTCCCAAGGCCCAAACTACCCCTTTGCGAACGTAACCGTTCCAGTCGCGGTTAAGTTGAAGAATCAGTGGTTCCACAGCATCGGGACTCGGATTTCGCCCCAAAGCATAAGCCGCGCTTACCCGCACCAAGGGGCAACCGTCTCTCAATAAATTAATTAAATGCGAAATTGCTCGATCGTCCTGCAGTTCGCAAAAAGCCCGCGCCGCAATCATCCGGTGCTGAGGTTCCGGGGATGCAAGCATTGGCAGCATTTCATCGGGATCTGGCAGCGGGGGTTCGGATTCGTCAAAATGATCCAAAGGGCTTTCCAGTTCCGTGTCAGTATCAAGGGCGTTGGGGTAGTCGTTATTGTTCATAAAAAAACTTTACCGCACAGAGGATGCTCCTAAGCAACTCAGTCAGCAGTCAGCACTCAGCAGTCAATAATTGTAGGGGGCGCTTGTCAGCAACAGGCTTTCCGGCCTGTTCCACAACAGATAAATTTTCTTGTGGAACAGGCCGGAAAGCCTGTTCCTAAAAGGCTAATTGAGAATGGTGCAACATATGACTTACAACAAACAAATTCCTCTGCTCTCACCTAAGTTTGTAGTGAGGACTTCAGTCCTCATAATTGCTGTCACCTAAGTTTGTAGTGAGGACTTCAGTCCTCATAATTGGCATGAATCAGGACTTTAGCCCTGATTCCAAACCAGTAGAATTTATATTTCAAAGGGATTTGAGCATCGACAGGGAATGAGTTTGATAGCCTAATTTTTGATATAGATTCACCGCAGGCTGATTGCTCAGAAATACTTGCAAACCAATTTGCCGATCGCCCCTTTCCCGCGCCCAATTTTCAGCATGAATAACTAAAGCTGCACCGACTCCCAGACGGCGATGTTCCGGTGCTACGTACAGCAAAAAAATGTGAGCGTAGCGTTCTCCGGTGGTTTGGTCGATCGCATTTCCCAACCACAAACATCCGACAACCGATGTCAGATTTTGGGCTTGAGATTGGGGATTGAGATACTGCGAGGGCAGCGCCGGCAAAATTTCTGCCTCTTCCTGGGTGTTTTTCTGGCACTCTACCCACCAAACCGGCGTCTGGTTAGAAAAATACTGCTCGACAGTTTGAGCCAAATGTCCCAATTCCCCATCCGGGTAAAGCTCTCGGTAAGTCCGGTGCATAAACTTTACCAGTTTTGCTCGATCGAGTCCCGATCCCGATCGCAGCCCGTAGCCCGGTATCAGTTGAGCAGACATCAGCTCAGCGGACACGGAAAGCGGCATAATTTAGCCCCAAGAAAATTGGATTCACCACTGCCGCTTGCTTTTGGGGAATCGCTTCCTCAATCGGTGCCGGGGCAGCCATGTCACCAGGCAAAAAGATGCGAGCACTGACTGCTACCAGAGCCGCGAAAAATACTAATACCGCTATTAATGGAGCAATGTATTGACGAATGATACCCATAACCGCAAAAACTTAATTCTTGAGTTGATATTATCAAGTGTACCATACAAATCTGGTCAGCTATAATGGCTGCCATTGGACAATTAGCTCAAGAAGAGAGCGATCGCAAATACCAACAAACAGAAAATCTAATATTATGAGTGCCTCGCCTGCTGTTTATGAAGCTCTAGCTAAATCAATTGTTTTTTTGAATCAAAAGCCGAGCGCGCAAAATGAAGTTTCGACTTTCCTAGATACTAATGGCTACTATATCGATCGCATATTTGACGACCCCGAAACCAACTTTTATGCGATCGGGTTCGGTTCATCCAATCCCGAAAACCCGCCCGCCCTCGTATTTAAAGGTACAGACTTCATCGACGGCGACGCTATCTTTTCCGACTCGCGGGACATTGGTTTACCTGAATTTGAAAAAAACAAAGATAATATCCAAAATTGGCTCACAGAAATCGGTCAAAATACTGGTAAAAACCCCAACAAATTATTGCCCGATGTCATCGGACACAGTTGGGGCGGAGCAGTCGCTCAAATTGTAGCAACAGAATACACAACTCTGACCGGCGATATCTTTACTTTCAACTCTCCAGGAGTATCAGCGAGTACATTCACCAGTTTTCGGAGAAATCTCGGCAGAGTCGGCAACAAAAATGTCACTCACTACATTGTCAGCGGAGATTTCGTCAGCTTGTTTGGTGAAGCATTTATTCCGGGTAAAGTATTTATCCAAAGTTTTACCGATCCGAGTATTAATCCCTTAACTGTTTTGGCAAAACATCGAACTGAAAATTTGTTAACTAATCCGCCCGTGGGTTTTTTGCAGAGGCAAATTTCCGTAGAACAATTAAACAGTCCTGAATTTACTTATAACAACGATTCAGATTTTAACGAGTTTATCGCTGCCATGAATTTGGCCTTGCCCAATGTGTCAGTCGCCATCAGAAGCAGAGGCGGTGCAGAGAGTGTGAGAACCGCACCAGAATTTTCTTTTGTGCAGTTGATCAGACAAATGCAATACGGTTTAGCTCCCTTACAACCGAATTATTTATCAGGCGACGCTCGCAACAATACTGCTACGGGGGGCCCTGGAGAGGATACAGTTACCGGCAACGGCGGTAACGATACTCTCAGAGGCAATCGAGGTAATGACAGCATCATCGGTGGTGATGGCGACGATTTCTTGTACGGCGGCAGAGATAACGATTATTTGGAGGGGGGCGACGGAAATGATTTGGTTTCCGGCGAGTTGGGCAACGATTTTTTAATTGGTGGTGCGGGGCGCGATCGCTTTGTATTGGAACCCGGTGGCGGAGCAGATGTGATTGTAGATTTTCAAGATAGTGAAGATTTAATTACCCTGTCGCGGGGTCTAACTTTTCCTCAAGTTACAGTAACCCAAGGTGTTGACGGAGCTTTAATTAGTATCCCGATTACTGGGGAAATTCTTGCTACTCTCAGAGGCGTAGTTGCCAGCGATATTAGTCGGGTAGATTTTGTATAGTTTTAGGGCGAGCAAAATTTGTATTTGTGGTGGCGAGAAACCCGCATGGGTTTTGTATCGAGAGGTTTTTTTTGTTAAAAAATCTCAATTAATTTGCCCCTAAAAAGCCACTAAAAATGACCCATTAATATGGTTAATAAACGAAGTTTATAGTAAACTGAGTTAAGTAGCTTAAAAACTAATTCCCCATCAAACGACAGGAAATAAAAAAATATGCCCTCCTCCCCCGCCGCTTACGAAACTATAGCCAAGCAACTTGTTTACATAGATGACCAGCCCCAGTTTCAAACTTTAGTTCAAACAGGTTTGAGTGCTGCTGGCTACCAAATCGATCGCACCTTTGACGATCCCGGAACTGGATTTCACGCGATCGGCTTAATTTCCACCACCCCAGACAAACCGCCTGTTTTGGTAGTTCGCGGCACTGACTCGCCCGTAGACGATATTGCCAACGCAGACCCGCGGGGCGCAGGTTTCAACCAATTTGAAGCCAACAAACAAGCATTAGGAAATTGGCTGACACAAATCAGTCAAGATACAGCCAAAAACCCCAGCCGCTTGCCACCAGATGTTCTCGGACACAGCTTAGGCGGCGCCATAACGCAACTAGCCGCCACCGAATTTACATCTACTATCGGAGATGTTGTCACCTTCAATTCTCCCGGAGTTGCTCAGAGTACAGTCAATACATTCAAGCAGAAAGTCGGCCCAGGAAAAAATGTAACTCACTACATAGTTAGCGGCGATTTTGTGAGTTTGGGAGGAGAAGCTTTCCTACCGGGAAAAGTAGTTCTTCAAACATTTACTAACCCGATTATCAACCCGCTACTTGTCTTGGAAAAGCACACCCAAAACGGTTTGTTAACTTCTCCTCCTCCCGGCTTGACTCAGACAGAAATCTCTGTAGACCAGTTGAACCGCCCTGATTTCACTTTCACAGATTCAGATTATTTAGAACTGTTAGCTAGCTTAGACTTTGCACTGCCAACCTTAGCAACATCGCTGGAATCGCGCAGCAGTTTAGAACAATTAAGAACCACTCCGGGAAGCTCGTTTTTAACAAACGTTGTGGCAATGCAAACTGCTCTCGATGTCTCCAAAATTAACAATTTAGTAGGCGACGATGCCAACAATACAGCATCAGGTTTTGCAGCGGACGATATTATCACTGGCAATGGGGGAAACGACACTCTCAGCGGCAACAAAGGCAACGATATTATCAGCGGTGGCAGCGGCAACGACCTACTATTAGGTGGTAAAGGGGATGACAATTTGAGCGGTGGAGAAGGAGACGATACACTCATTGGCGCAATGGGTGCGGATCTCTTAATTGGTGGCACTGGACGCGACGTATTGGTGTTAGGAGCAGGTGCCGGTACAGATACATTTTTAGACTTTCAAAAAGGTGAAGATTTAATCGGTTTGAGCGGAGGTTTGACCTTCAACCAATTGAGAGTTACTCCAGGCGATTTTATAACGACGATCGAAATTGCCAGTAACGGCGAAGTTCTTGCCAGTATTCCTGGCATTCCAAGTAGTCCGCTAACAGCTAGCGATTTTATTGCGATTTAGTTGGCGGCTGACAATACAGATATTCGGTAGCGGTAGGGACACAACAATGTTGTGTCCTTATTTTATCTTATGAACGCAAGCGCACACAATTTATACTCGTTCGATGATTAATCGAAATCGTCAAGCCCAGGTCTCGGCATGGATGCCAATTTTTTCTCATCGTCTAGGGGCAGAAAGAAAATCGTCAGCATACCGGGAATCACAGCCAGCGCGCTCATCAAAAAATAATTTTGATAGCCGAGACTCGCCTGCAAGTAGCCGCTAAAAACGCCCGGAATCAGCACTCCTGCGGCCATAAAAGCCGTTGTAATTGCATAATGAGATGCTTCGTATTCAGGGCGGACAGTCCGCATCAAGAACACTGTATAGGCAGCTACGCCAAGTCCGTAAGTAAATTGCTCGATCGAATTTACAGCATAAGCCCATTCAATCCCCGGTTGATTGATTGCCAACAGCCAATACAGCACGTTAGTCGAATTTTGCAGAATAGCCGTCGGCCACATCCATTTTTTCAATCCTTGTTTAGCAATCAAATAGCCGCCCAGCAACCCTCCTATTAACAGAAACATTACCCCTAAAGTACCGGATAATAAGCCCATATCCGACGTAGAAACTGCTAATCCTCCTTTCTCAACTTTATCCATTAAAAAGGGAGGAGCCATTTTAAACGTCAAGGCATCGCCTAACCTAAAAATTAAGACGTAAGCCACAATCCAACCTATTTTATCTTGCTGAAAATAGGTTTTGAATGCTTCGATAAAGCTGGTTGTTCGTTGAGGAGTGTCGGATTCCAGATCGTAATTTCTAGGATAGGGAAGATACCACCGCTGAAAAAGATATATCAGCACAAACATAATCGCACAAATACCAAAGGCTGTCGCCCATCCGTAGTTAAGCGCCGACACGCTAAAATCCGAACCGAAAAGTGACAGTGGAATGTTTTGATATGTTTTTGTGTCGCCTGTATTTCCAGTGACTAAATGCTGTTCGGCCAGTTTCCCCGCTAAGAACACCAATAAACCGCTACCGGCAATGACAGCACCTCTATAAGCCGTGTTGCGAACCCCGACAAACAAGGCTTGCTGGTCTTTATTTAGAGTGTTTAAATAAAATCCGTCAATGGCGATGTCGTGAGTAGCGGATACAAATGCGATCGCGGTAAAGATAACAAGCGATATAATAATCGGTGCCGGCGTTAATACACCAAAAGCCAGGAAAGCAAACAGAAAAGCACAAATGATTTCGGTTGTTAAAATCCATTTGCGTTTGGTGGAATACAAATCAACAACTGGCCCCCACAAACCTTTTAAAACCCAAGGAAAAGACAAAAGACTTGTCAATCCGATCAATTCGTTGCTGGTTCCCATACCTTTCAAAAAAATCACCGACATTAAATTAACGACGGTGTAAGGGAGACCTTGAGCGAAGTATAATACTGATACCCACAATCCAGCGTTATGCTTTTTTTCCATTGCAGAGATATTTTACCTAGTTACTTATTTGATTTACTGAGTGCGATCGACAATTCCGGTCAATTAAACCGCTGGCATCACAGTATATGTCATTCCGATGCCAGCGGCAGCCATATAAATAGTTTATTTTAGCATCATTATGGCTCACAAATATTTTCATTTTTGGAATAAGCCTGCAAAAGATGTTCTCCGTTAAAATGAACCAGGTGAGTAGCGTCTTCTGCTACCCAGACATCAGTTTCCCAGGAAATATCAGATAAATATTCCGCCATTGCCTTGCGACTGAGGAAAGCTGTCACCATAACCAGAGATACTGTCGAACTTCTAAAAAGATTCTCAAGCTCAGTTTTGCGTTTTGGATTAATCGGGCCGTGAGAAGTAACCGCCTCAATCAACACCAACCAGTTTTTTTCAGTGAAGTGAACAATTACATCTGGCATCTTACCGTGAGCATCGACTGTAACGCCTAATGCAGTTAGCGATGCTTCATTAAAATGAGCAAACTTCTCATCGGTATCTCCGACATAAAGCAGCCTGCCAGCAGGAGTAAAGCGCTCAGCAAACTCACTGACAATTTTTGATATTAAGACGTTATGTGCTCCGGGCGAAAGAGTTTTTACATCACCTTCGATTGTAATTGGAATTCGCGCCAT
>Ga0209278_1000924_pt1 | contig 19435 bp, 17 predicted proteins | sample JI81BgreenDNA_FD_187504 | JGI IMG/M metagenome (GOLD analysis project Ga0209278, IMG submission 187504) | Wastewater effluent complex algal communities from Wisconsin, to seasonally profile nutrient transformation and Carbon sequestration -... | ecosystem: Engineered > WWTP > Effluent > Algae... | reverse complement strand
AGCCAACGCCTTCGTCACCAAGACCCGCACCTTGCTCGAACCCTATTTCGGCACCTTGCCCGCCTATGGCATCGAGGTGGTGCGCGAACCGGCTTTCTCGGAAGTGGCAGGCGGCGCTGCCCATGCTTCGGCTCCCAGCCCCGATGGTTCGCGCCCGGCGCGCACCTATGTGCACCTTGTCGGCAACACGCCCGATCCCGCAGCGATGTTCACGCTGATGTGTCATGAGGCGATCCCCGGCCATAACATGCAGGGCGACATTCAGGTGCGCCAGAGCGGCGGGCCCAAGTTCCGCTCGGTCACCGGCTATGTTGCGTTTGGCGAAGGTTGGGGCCTCTATGCCGAGGCCATGTGCAAGGAAATGGGCGCGTTCCCCGACATTGCGGCCGATTTCATGCGGCTGGATGCCGAACTGTTCCGCGCTGCGCGGCTGGTGGTCGATACGGGCCTCCACGCTCTCGGCTGGACCGAGGATGAAGCGGTCGAATACATGAACATCACCGGCCGCCAGCCGCTGCAACGGTCGCGGTCGGAGGTGCGCCGCTACATCACGCTCCCCGGACAGGCCACCGGCTACAAGATCGGCATGATCAAGATCATCGAGCAGCGGCGCAAGGCTGAGGCCGCGCTCGGTAGCAAGTTCGATATAAAGGGCTTCCACGACCTGCTAATAGCTTCGGGTTCGCAGCCCTTGTCGATCCTTGAACGCCGCGTCGATGAGTGGATCGCCCGCCATTCGATGTGATTGCAGATTGGTGCCGGCTACAGGATTCGAACCCGTGGCCCCCTGATTACAAACTTGGCTTAAGGCCTTAGATTTCCGTTGTAATCTGTTGCAATTGGTTGCCACAGACGCGCATTTTCCCGGTCCGAGCCTTTGCGACCTGTTTCATGCCGTTGCGATCCGTAGCAGCCTGTTGCTGGCGCCTGATGCCCCGTTGGGACCCCTTTGCGTTACCTCCCGGACACGTCTGGAAACACGTGAAGAATGTAGCGCGACAGCGCATGGCGTTTGGGAAGTCCCATGACATGAAACGCCACTTGGTATGCCGCTTCCCACGCCTCTTGTGTGGTCGGTCCATTCATTTCTTGATCGTTGAGGAAATTCACCAGCACAAGGTAGGCTGGCACCCCTCGCTCCCGAAGGAAATGCAGATGCGCGATCCTATTGGCGAGCTGATAGAAATGCTCGGTCCAAGCAGCCCGAGCCTTTCGCGCTCCTAGTACCTTTGCGCATTCGTCCAAGGCTTGGCCGATGCGCAATGCCGAACTGGGGCCTGCCGTCGTCCCCGGTGAGCACATTTCCGCGACATGCGCCTTTGCTTCGACCAGGAGCACATGCTGTCGGTCGGATACTCCCAAGGCGTCCCATTGCGGCCCACGATCTGGCCAAAAATCAGATAGTGCCGATCGTAAGTGCGTCAGACCAACAAGGTCCAAGAAGTCCCCATCTCGGTATTCAGCAAAGTCGTCAGCCGCGATTGGCGACCGCCAATCGACACGTGTTGCAGTGGCCAGTTCTGCGAGGATCGGCTGCTCAAGTGAATCCCAGCCATCCAGAATCGCCGACTGTATCCATCGCAGACTTCCTCTTTTGCCCCGCTGCTGCACGTTCCGGCTCATGATGCTACCGCCTTGCCTAAAGTGTGTCCGCGATCATATTCATTAAGTCGCCTTCGCGATTTCCATGATCGCACAACTAAAAGCCAGAGTGCCCTTAAGAAGAATAATTCAAAATCTCGATCACCTCGACACCGAGGGAATTTCGCAACGGCTTCAGGGTGTCTGGAAAGGCCCGCCCAACAACAAGCACGGCTTGGATGCTATAGCCACCCCCCTTAACCGCGCGCTCAGCCTCCATAACCGCCCGATACTTCACGCACTGAAACAAGCCGCGTGTGAGGTCGACGTCGTTGGAAATGCGAGATTTCACTTCTACCGCAAGCATCCTGCTTCGGGCGTGAAACAAGACATCAAGTCTATCGCCAGAAGGCAAAGGAGCCTCAATAGTGCCGCGTGGGAAACTGCTCGGCAGGCCTACAGTCTTGGGATAATCGCGGACCAATTGCTTTAAAGCAAGGTGCTCTGGGCCTTCGCCGCCTCCACCAGATCGCCCGGTTTTGGCTTTATCGACAAGTTCGGAAGCATCGGTCGTCGCTGGTGCGAGTCCACAAGCATTCAAAACCTCGGTCCAGCGCGGGTAAGCAAATATGTCATGCCAATACCCATCTAGGTAGGCCCGCTTTTCGGCCGGACTGAGACCTTGATAGCCTTTCAACCGATCGGCGAGGAAGCCCTCAAACCCGCTGCCCGGCAGTCGGTCGCGTTGATTGATCACTAAGGACTGAATATGCGGAATGTCCCCATCCCAGTCTGGCTTGCGCGCCAGCTCCTGAAGGGTCGCGCCGACACTGCCAAGAACCCAATTCAAGTTTCGAGGATTGGGCATCCTGAGCTCTCCTGCGAGGGCTCCATAGTAGATCGGCTTTTGGGCGACTGCCTGACGAATTAGGATTGGCAAAGCCGCTTGCGCCCTTTGCTGATAGGGCTGATCGCCAAACATATTTTTGGTCTGCGACGCGGTAGACGTCATGATGTCTCCAAGTTCATATGGCAAGAAAGAGCTTCGCGCTGAAGCTTCAAAGCGTTGCTGTTTTCAGGTGATCAACATCGCGTTTTGCACGGAGTTTGCGGTTGCATTCCGTTGGCGTAGCGGACCAGTTCATCATAGGTCTGACGTCGATTCTGATCTATTCGCGGTGGAGGATATGGCAGGCATTCAATATAGCTTGTCGCAGACTTCCGTCCGTCGCGTTCGGCATTTTCGAAACCCGAAAGCAATTGCTTGGCTACGTCGATTGGAACCGGCTCGCGACGAGACCGAAATTTGCTAGCAAATTGTGATACCGGCGTTGGCCGGGCGGCGTTGCCGATCAGGTCGAGCAAGGCTGGAAAATCGGAGAAACCCGTGTTGTCGATCAGGGTTGGCGCGGTATCGTAGGTCAATGGCATGACAGCAGGTGCCCAATTCAATTCCACGCATTCGGAATGATAATGCACTGAGACCGGCGGGGTGACATATATCAATTTGATCCCGTTTGATCCGCCTTGGGCGAAAGCGATGCGCTTGCCGCTCAGCTCATGCGCCTTCCTTGGATTGAGCAGGTTTGAGCCATGACACCCCGTGACGCCAAAGCTGCCAAATTCCCAGAAGGGATCGTCTCGTTGTTCGGCAGGGTCATCAAGGCGCGGTTGGCGCAACATGGCAATGACGACATCAGCTTGGCTATCATCAGGGTGCTCTGCGCCCTCAATTTCGACAATGATCTCTTCAAGCCAGGCCTTTGCAGCAGGATCACCGCCGATTTCGCAAATGAACTCTTGGCCCCGCGCGGCGCTCAGAAGCGTGCCGGGGGACGGCCAGCGCCAGCTTTCGCGATGGTAAGTAAGGCCAAACCCTTCAATCCACGTCGGGATGGCCCATGTGCAAAGGGGACCTGCCTCTTGCGTCAATCTTAGCTTGGGTGATGCGGCGGCGCTTGTAGTGCCCCGACCGAGATACAAGGTATTGTTGCGATCACGCGTGCCGATAAGGTGTGGGTGATTTGGAGCAAATGTCGGCGCGAGGCTTGGGTCAGGGTTGGAACCAAGCGTGACCACCTCATCAACCACCATATATCCGTAAATCCGATGATGGCGTTCTCCTGTGTGCTCGTCGGCGAAAAGGCCGAAAAACAAAAAGACATCACCACGACCGACGTCATTCTTGGAGAGATGGCCTTGTGCGGCCCCAGTTTGACCAAAAGCACATTGCCTATCTGCGAAGAATGGATCGGCATGGCATAGAGAGTCCGGCCCATACTTGCCCTTGGTAACTGACTGTACGAGCTGGCCAAGGCCAAGGTCACCATAGGTCGTGACAGAGTTCTTGGTCGCGGGGATCGGCAGGCTTATGGGTCGCCCACCCTTGATCGGCGAGGGCTTGCCGCCAGAACTCGAATCAAACCCTTTGCGACTGAAAATGATGCGCATGTTTTCTGCTCGACGCTCCGCGAATTGCCACAGTCGGACTTAGCATAACCGGATGCGGCTTAATTCTTCGTGATTTGATCAACATCACGAAATTACGTTAAACCGAAATTTGCGAAATCTGGCGCGCGGCACTTGGTACGATATCCTCGCTGCCGATTCGGTTCTTTGGACCCCCGGTCATGGGCCGCAAATCTTTGCGATCTGTAGTTATCCGTTGCGGTCCGTTGCGGGTGAAGGATTTTCTTTGAGATTGCCGGAAATCCATGATTATTGAGGTGCCGTTGAAAGGAACGGTACATGCGCAAACCACTGAGCATCAAAGCAATAGAAGCGTTCAAGCCCCAACCGAAGCGTTATGAGGTACATGATGCCTTGTGTCCGGGCTTCAGCTTGCGGGTGTTCCCGACTGGGCGGAAAGTTTACGGACTTAGGTACAGATACGGCTTGAAACAGCGCCGGTTACCTATTGGCGTTCATCCCCGCATCTCCCTTGCCGATGCTCGCGCCAAAGCGTTTGAGGCATTGCGGCTGGTGGATGAGGGAATCGATCCCGCAGCGCGTCGCCGCCAACTCGGCATGTCTGTCGAAGCCATTTGCGCAGATTTCATCCGCCAATATGCGCGACCACGTAATCGAAGCTGGAAGGAAGCCGAACGTATCCTGAAACGTGAGTTCGTCGCAGTACACGGCCAGCGCGACATTCGCGAAATTAGGCGAGCCGATATTCTGGAAATGATGGACGGGGCCATTGAACGTGGCGCGGCCTATCAGGCCAACCGCATTCACTCGAACTTGCGTAAATTGTTTAACTGGTGCGCGACTCGCGGCATCGTGGAAACTTCGCCCGTCTTGGGGATCAAGGCGCCCACACGCGAACGGGCTCGCGACCGTGTGCTGAGCGATGATGAAATCCGCGCAGTGTTGCGCGCGTGCACTGAGGAACCTTACCCTTATCGGCAGTTCGTTCCGCTGCTGCTGGCGACGGCACAAAGACGCGGAGAGGTGAGTGGGTTAAAATGGTCTCAGCTTGATCTGGTTGCCAAGCAATGGGTGATCCCCGCAGAGATGTCCAAGAACGGCAAGCCGCACGTTGTCCCGCTCAATGATTTCGCATTGTGCTTGCTTGCCGAGATTCCGCGCTTCCCCGGTTGCGATTGGGTGTTCACCACGACACGGCGCGCACCGATCAGCGGGTTTAGTAAGGCATTGCGGAACATCCATGCGCACTCCGAGACGTCAGAGTGGCGCTTCCACGATTTGCGGCGAACTGCGGCGTCGGGGATGGCGAGAGCAGGGATTGCACCTTACGTTGTCGAGAAGGTGCTGAACCATATCTCGGGCACTATAAGTGGCGTGGCGGCAATTTATAATCGATATGGTTACGACGCTGAGCGACGCGACGCCTTGGACAAGTGGGGTAAGTTTCTCGATGACCTCGGACACTGATGTATTGTCAGGCAAGCGCTGGATTCCATTGGTAAGGGCGGTTGACCTGATCGGCGAGCGTTTCCATGCAAATTGGTCCGCGTCCGATTCAGCCATGCTTGAATATGATGAGGTAGACGCTCCGGATAAGGAAGCATGGCATAGGGCTAAGCATGTCGAGGAAGCGCTGCATCGCCTCATTGCGGGTGGGCCGGTAACAGCATATGCGCGGACCGATGATGGGACAGGGATGACCGACCTCCCCATACATTGGGTGACAGACCCAGTCTTCACCCTTTGCCTTCGTACCGGACGTTTCAGGCAAACCACCGATCAATGGGAGCCGCTTTGGATCGATCACCCTAACTTAATTGCCGCGCTTCCCCCCAAGGGGAGCCCGCGCAAGAAGCGGAAATTCGAATGGGACAAAATTGTCCACGAAGCATGGATGTTTGCCCTGCGATCCGACTCTATTCCCACGAAAGCCCAAGTCGAACGCCATCTTGGGGGTTGGAGTTCGCAAAAGGGCGCAGACGTTCCAGACAGTTCGCATTTGTTTGAGGTGGCCAAGGTTGTGGTTGATTTCCTCAATGAGAACAAAACGAGACGGCAAAATTTGAAATCGGAAAAGTGTGAAGCTGGAGACGAATTGAAAGGTTAGATGAATTGCTCCTCGGGGAATGGCACCCGACCAACAAGGAGCAAGAAATTGGATGATAGGCCCAACCTTGATCGATCGCGCAGGGCTACGTCAGTGCGGCGTAAAACTTCACAATTCGACACTCTTGAAGCTGGAGGCAAAGGGAAAATTCCCGAAGCGGGTCAGGATAGGTGTGAACGTCTACTGGATGTCAGAAGAGATCGACTCGTTCCTTATGAGCCTGAAGTCGGAAAATTGAAGAGGTGCGCGTTCACGTTCGAAGTGGCCAACCCGCAGGATGAAGCAACAACTCTGCGCTTCGTGATAGAAGCGTGGGTTCCAATTGCTGGAGAATTGCCTGCAGGATCGATGCTGGAACTTTGGTTCCCTTGCCCCGATGAGGTGTGCCTTGCCCAGTAATTTTTCCAAACGCGCCGAAATGCTAGCAGCCATCGCCAAAGAGGCGATTGCTGCTGGCATGGCGGTCATCGCCATCGAACCTCGATCCAAGAAGCCCGACACTCGCTTTTCGCTGCACGGCCTAAACAGTGCCACCAAGTCGCTGAAAGAAGTAAAACTGTGGCTTGCCCAAGACGACCAGATCAATCTGGCTGCAAGCCTGAAAGGGTCCGGCATCTGCGCCGTGGACGTGGACAGCCCGATAGGCTCAGCGGCAATCCGTCAGATCACGAAATTGCCCAGAACGCGTAAGACGATCACCCGCAACGGGAGCCACCGCTTCTATCGCTATTCGGGCAGTCTTGGCGGCAGCGCGATCAAGTTCGCGCCAGACCTCGACATCATCCTGTCGGGCTATGTCATGCTGCCGGGCGCGCGTCACCCGGATGGGGGCACCTACAAGTCCGAGGACTTTGCCGCGCCCATTGCCGACATACCCGACGAACTGGCCAAGGCCATCCGAAGGCATCGCAAAGACAAGACAAAAAGCAAAGCCAAGCAGAAGGAAGAGTCAGCATCGAAAGTCTCGAAGGGCTCGCGCAACAATCGGCTCACCCGAATTGCTGGGTCAATCAGGCGCCAGGGGTATGACGAAACAGTCGTTTGCAGTTTGCTTGAGACCTTCAACCAAGAGTTCTGCGACCCACCTCTCAAGGCGAGCGAAGTTCAGCAAATCGCTCGCAGCATAAGCCGATATGACCCGGCACATGAAGGCCTTTTCACCCTCATGTCGGATGTGACGCCGCGTGCAGTGGAATTCCTCTGGAAGCCGTACTTCGTAAGGGGAGCCGTGAACCTGCTCGAAGGTGACGGCAATGTCGGTAAAACCTACTTTTTATGTTGGCTTGCGGCGCTTTTGTCGTCGGGTCGGGCATTGCCGGGGCAAGACGAAATGGAACCACAAGGGTTCTTGTTTTTGAGCGCTGAAGACGATCCTGAAACGACGCTATTCCAGCGTTTCACGCGCATGGGCGGTGACCTATCCCGCATTTGGGTCATGAAGTATTTGCCGCTGAATGAGGATGTCATCTCGATGATTGAGGAGCATATCAAGGTGAATAGGGTGACGGTCATCTCCATCGACCCGTTGCTAGCCTATATGCAGGGTGTCGACATGAACAAGGCGAACGAAACGCGCCCGTTTATGGCCCGTCTTGGGGAGTTGGCGCGGGATCACAACGTCACCATCATCGGCTTAAGGCACTTGAACAAGTCTGAAAAGGATAAGGCAATCCATCGGGGGTTGGGGTCGGTCGACATCTCCGCCGCCGCTCGTTCTGCCGTCATGATTGGGCTTCAGCCGGATGATGAAGACATTCGGGTTTTCGCGCACTCCAAACACAATCTCTCGGTGCGAGGAGATAGTCGTCTCTACATGCTAGAAGGGGAGAGCGAATCTCGCGTGCCCAAACTGGTTTGGTGCGGGACTACCGAGCTGACAGCCAATGACCTAGGCCGAAAGCCCAACCTGCCAGGGCGTCCTGCCAGCGAGGGTATCGATGCAGAGCAGTTCCTGAGGCGTGCTCTCTCCAACGGAGCGCGACCGGCGAAGCATGTCATTGCCGAGGGTGAGCGCCGATCAATCAACGCCAGCACCTTACGTAAGGTCGCACGCAAGATCGGTGTCGAAAAAAAGAAGCGGCACTGGAAACTGGCCGAAACCCCTCTGTAGGGACATTTCGGCCAGTTTGGCAGTAGGGCGGGAGCTGGGACCCCAATCCCGGCACTTCGTTCATATGTTCGCAAGGCCCTACATCAGTGCCTTCCGGGCTTCTTCCAGTGCCTTCGATCCCGGTGTCCACTGCCACGGCTGGCGCGCGACATGATCTTTACCCAATGTCGGGTAGAGCTTGGTCTGTTTCGCGGCCAGACGCAGCAGCATACGGGCATCGCGCGGCGGCAATTTCATTTCGCGGGCTAGCTGGTCCAGCGTGATCATCTTGAGCGCGTCCTTGTCGGCTTGCTCGGTCGGGGTCTTGCTCTGCGCCTTGGCTACGAGGTCGGTCGGGGTATTGCTCATGTCGTTCACTCCTTGGTTGTTGGAACGACAGACCCATTAAGACGGGTTCGGAAAGGCTGTCAGGTAAAATCCTAGAAACCTGAGATTTCTCTTAGCAACCCCTCGCTTATGAATTGTGGATCGAACAGCAACCGAGGAAAAAATGGAAAAGATTGAATTGGCCGACGCGGTCATCGCAGTGACGGGAACCGGACCTAATGCAAGCGTGCGGGTGTTTCGACATCTCGACAGGCGGGCTAACCTTTACGACTATCACTGGGGGGCTTGCGAGAGCATATGGCAGCATGACCCCACCGCGCGGTTCCGCATGCTTTTCGAAGTCGTGATGTTCATAATGCGGCAGTTGGGTGTTCCACCCGAGCGCGTGGCACAGGCACTCCGCCCGATCCCCGAATGCGAGGGGCTATTCCAAGACTGACCCCGCCGTCGACCAGCTGACTTTGCGTTGGTGAGCTATGGCAGCTCGGCGTCAGCAGCAGCGCGATCCGTACCGACCCACTGATATACAATGAGCCTAAGCCAGACCCAAGCCCCACCCTTTTCCGCGATCTCGGACACCCGACGATGGTTGCTGGGTCACGATTGGGTACCAGACCTACAAGTTAGCCTGAGATTGCAGGCAAGGCGTAGACGTAAACATTGCATTCGAGCTGATCCTCACCGGTGAGGGCAATAGTCCACTCTTCACAAAGATCGTCAGCAGGGTGCCATTGCACTCCCGCACCAAACTGCCGAACAAGCCTGGTCGGTCTCGACTGTGGAATTGCCGACAAGATCGGATCGACAAGCCGCCTCTCAATCAGCGCACTGCCAACGCCATGCTTTTGTGAAAGTCGCGATACCGCAACGGGGTCAGGCGCGACGTCCTGTTGAAGAGCAGAGATAATCCCATCGAGCAGAATCTTCATTTTCGCTGCGGGATTACGGTGCTGTTTGCCCAGTTCAACATGCAGGCCAAACTTGCTGGAAACGGTGCCCGCTTTGGTTGCCTTGCCATTGCTCGCCGCCCACCAAACATCGAAAACATTCCGGAAGCCTACTGGATCGAACTGAAGGTGAATCCTCGGATTCTCTGGGATGCGGGGCGAGGGAATAAAGCTGTAATCCATCCGGTGAGCGAACCCGGGAGTTTGCGCTTCACTATGGGCTCGGCACCTGCGCGCCCTCAAGCCTTGTTGGGCTGCATTCCGGAACGTCGCCGGTTCGACGTTGTAATAGACGACGTTCTCAACATCGAAATACCCATCGATCTGGCTCGAATAAACGCCTTCCAGAATTTCACCGGGTGATGGGACTAAACATTCCATGGCTGCACGCAGCGCCTTGCGCGCCGAGTCCATCGGCCCCTTTCGCGACGAATGTGGCATTCGGTGCGCGCTATACAGCGTGATTTGCCTGCTGCCTGTTTCCAGCTTCCAAACTTCGTCAGTCGCCATTGCCACCTAATCAGATTCTGTGAACGACGCACCCCGTCTTTCATACTGCTGAGGCTTAAACCCACGTTTGCAGCGCGTCATTCTCCCGACCCAAATTCGTCCAGTTGGCGGCGTAGGCGATCAAGGTAAATGCGTCGAGCCGCAGCTTTTGCCTCTCCGAGCCTATCAACCACCGCCAACCGGTTTTCCCCACGCGGGCGGCGAAACCCTGCTCGACCTTCAAGGCGTGCGTTCAGTTTGGCAACTTTGCGCCGAGCGCGGGACAGATCCGTCAGGTTTTGGCTCAAGTAGCTCAGGCGATGGGCGCGGCGAGAGGCGAACCTGCCTCTGGCATAATACAGCACTTCACACCGATTGGCGGTCAACGGACATATGAAGTACCAGCGATAGCCGCCAAACTCTGCGGGCACTGGCTCGACAGCGATATTCTGGGTGATAGGACCATCTGGCATCACTCCGGTAATCGTAAGCGCCCCACCGCGCTCAATCGTGCTCAAATCGCTGCGTAGGCGCGCGCTGGCGCCCCCAAGGGCGCGTTGCGACCAGTGCACCGTGTCGATTATGCATTCACCGGCCTGAAGCACGCCTAAACGCCGTAGGGCGCGAATGTCGAGCGCCAGCACTTCCTCGACATCAGTTACGCGCGCCCTTCGCTTTGCTCCTGATCCTACGCCACCCACGCCAACCTCCTGTGAGACAGGGGCATGATACAGCAAGAAGGGCCGTGTTTCAGTGCCAGTCTCCAGACGCTAGCACTACTTTCGCAGAATTCTGCAGTTCAGTTGGCGCAATTTCCTACACCAGTGAAGATCTATCTGCGGCGGCTGGCTGAGGATTGTTAGCCTGATGGCGGGCTTGCAACGGTGGCGGGCTCAGGCCCCATTTTCCGAGCCGCTGCCGTAAGGGGGTGAGCTTGTCGGAATAGCCGCGATGTCGAGTTTGCCTCAATTGACCTGTGTAGCATCTGGCACGTCGTAGACGTTTTCAGAGAACGCCGACGACAATCTGTGGTCAAGCAGGGCGGTAATGATGTCCGAGCAGGTTTCGTCGGTGGGCTGGATCAGCCCGTTAGCATCAAACACGAGGTTGAGCTGGCATTGTACGTGGTGTTGTCGAAGCCGGTCTATAAAGGCTTGGTCTCGATAGTGCCCCTTCTGACGGATCGCGCAGATTCGCCGAAGCTGTATTTTATTGGTACCGACGAAGGCTACGAGTGGCGCAAGGTCCGTAAAAAGGCCAGCGAATAGAGGTTCTGCTTGCAGATCGGCAAAGTCGTTTTCATGCGCTTGACGATAATTCACGATCGACTCGAACTTGGTCTTCTCCTTGATCAGAATCTGGTCATCTATGATGAAGAAGTCGATGTATTTCGAGAGCGAGAATTGCGGAGCATCGTCGAGATCGAGACCTTCGTCGCGGAAAAAAACATCGATGTAGTTGCCACGTCTGATGGATCGCCAGGAAGCATCGGTCTTGCGCACTGCGTGCAGGACGTCTCCACCGCTAGTGAGCTTGACGACATAAAAGTCTGTATTTTGAATTTGCCGTAGATTGGTGACCTTCCGCTGCTGCAGAGCGTCGGCAGCGGCGGCCACGATCAGATCAGCGTGCGTCTCAAGCGTTCCTATATTGAGGACGCTCGCCTCGTTGTTCTGAGCCAGAAGGCCGTACGGGTTGACCTCCTCAATGGCGCCGCGTGCTTCAGATATTGCGTCTTTTAGTGCCATCTCCAGCTCGCCCGTAGTTGCGATCCAACGACCGGTAAATACGGGGGCGGCGCCTCCAGCACCGCCGGACTTCTTAAATAGCCAGACGGTGACGCCTGCGTTGTGAATGTCGAAGTTAGCGAATTTTTGCGGTAGCGGCATATCAGGCTGGAACCTCTGGTTTCATGATCTGGATTTCCTGCAGCGGATATTGCTTATGACCCCCTGGATTTAGGTGGCCTTTGGAAAGTGCATTAGTCTTGAACACGCGGGGGCTTCCCGCGAAGCGGTAGCTGATTGTGTACAGCCTCCACCCTAACGCAATCAGGACTGGGTTGAGGATCACCTGTCCAGCGCGGTATGTGATCCAGAACATCCAAACGAGAAAAACTAGGAAGCCAATGAACTTGCCTGTCTCTTGGTAATCGATGCTCATAAAAGAGACAACGTACGGTAGCGTGTAGTTCATCAGATCGGTTGGAATATACTCAGCCTCTATTACTTCCACATCAATGGAAGGCCGAATAGTTCGCAACGCAAGTAGGGTCACGCCGAAGCAGGTGAAAGTAAGGGTAAACAGTCCGATCGAGAAGATTGGACTCTTAATCGGGAGCGCGCATACATTCTCACTTATTGGCCAACAAAACTGCCTGCTAACAGCCGCGAAATCGAAATTCTGAGCTAGGAGGATCAGGCTGAGTGGCAGGTAGGAGCCAATGAATACGATGAGAGCCGTGAGAAGTCGAAATTGCATTGCATTTCCCCGGCGGTTTACCCCTAAGGGGATAGCAACTGGGACTTCGCTATTCAAACAGGAAATGATAATTTATCGTCTGCACGGACGGATTGGTGTCACCAGCAACCGGACAATGCCAGGCAATTGCCAGGAAAGATGGTGGGTGGAGCGGGCTGGTGCCAAAACGGTGATCGGTCTTCCCGACAGGCAGTCACTTTACACCTATCTGCTCTCGAAGCTGCCAGTCAGCTCCCAACCCATTCGCGGTGTCAATTCTAGCCCAGTGGACCGACTACTGGGTATCATTTTTTGACCATCAACCAGCCGCTGCACATTCTGCGAGGGAGCGGGAGCGAGGGATATTCGCCAACCCGGGCATTCGGTCCGGCGAGTACCGATGTTCCACGAATGTCACACCCCAGTGGCTTGCTCGGATTGGTTGAAAGACTCGCATTGCCGAATGGCGACTTTGACGCTTCCAGAAATACGACAATCTGGCCGGAAATGCGGGTCCACTGCTGGGTCATCCCCACTGCTGACCACATTCTCCGGACGCTAGCCTGCATGGCCTGCGTGTCTCTGGAGAAGCTGTTTCTCCGAAATCCTGCGGGCTGCTGCAAGCTAAGCTGCTGGCCTGGAGTGCTAAAATCGAGCAAAAAGCACTCGCTTTGATGAACCAGTTTGGTGTCAGCCAAGTGGCGAAGCGATAACGAGGCAACCGCTTAAGGTTGGGCAAGCAAGCGTCCCCGCAACTATGACAACCGCATCTCGATGAGGCGCAATCCTTGGAACAAACATCGAACGCATAAGGCAGTTTTCGGTTGACACGAATGTCAATGCTGGACTCTATGGAAGCCCTACTCGCGGCGATCCTCATGAATGCCGTCAGAATTGGAATCAAAAATGTCTTACAGGTACTTAGGTAACAAGGCGCGCATTGCCGATTGGATTGCCTCAGTCGTGAGAGATAACGTCGCGCCAGGGTCAGTTATCGCCGATCCGATGTGTGGCACAGCTACAATGTCGGAGACCTTTGCTCGAAGCGGTTTTCGTGTCGTCGCATCCGATGAGCTAAGGTTCCCAACCCTTCACGCGAAAGCTCGTTTGCTCCCAAACGGGTTCAAAAACTTTGAGCCTGTCGCGCGTTCCTACTTGGATGCTATTTCACGGCTGAACGATGCAAAGCCGATCCGCGGCTTCTTCTGGCGAGAGTACAGTGATGAGGGCGTGCCGGCAAATGGCTCGAAGCCGCGTCGCTATTTTACTGGCCAAAATGCCGCACGCATTGATGCCGCCCGCCAGCTAATTCAAGGGTGGCGTCAGGATGGTTTGCCGTCAGACTCGTGCGACCTGTTGCTCCACGATCTTATACTTGCAGCCAATCGGGTGGCGAATATTGCTGGGACATACGGGTATTACCGATCGACTTGGAACAAGGCGAGTTTGGAGCGTCTCAAGCTCGAGCCCACGCCAGTGCAAAGATACTCTAAGGTCCACTCTGTCATGCAGGGTCGGGTTGAAGATCTTGCAGGGGAGATCGAAGCTGACGCCGTTTATCTCGATCCACCGTACACAAAAAGACAATACGGTGGAAATTACCACATTTTAGAAACCATTGCTCTCGAGGATGAGCCGACACCCATAGGCGAGGGTGGGCTCCGTGACTGGTACCCTCAGTCATCCGATTTCTGCTATCGAAGACGCGCTAGGGGAGCCTTTGCCGCCACCCTTCAAAGTATTTCTACCCCTCTGGTGTTTCTCAGCTACAGCGAAGACGCTCACCTTCCTTCGGATGAGTTGTTCGAATTGCTTAGCGATTTCGGCAACGTAAGCCGTCAATTGATCCAGTTGGAGCGCTTCCGGAGCAACAGTCGAGTGGCTAAGAAGGGATCGGTCGAAGAGCACCTATACATTGTGGAGATGCACCATGCCCGCCCAGCAGAAACTGACCGAGATATGGTCTCTCAAGATTCAAGCCAGCGATCTCTACAACATCGAAAGGTCGCTGCATGACAACCCCGATGGGGGAGGTGGGCACACATACATTCAAGTACCTCGCGCTCAGGTGGAGAATCTTTTGGCCTTCTTGGGTGAGACGCAAATGCCGCCCAATGGGATGCCTATAAAACTGAAGGTCGGAAACCAGGCCTCTCCGCACATGCCATCTCAAGAACTGGAGTTTTGGTCAAAGTCTGCCGGGAGAATGAGGATAGCGCGGCAAAACCGTCATCGGCACTCTCGCTTGTCGGCATGGAGCCCAACTGCGGGTTTCCCAAGTCTTGAGAAAGGGCAAGCAACGCAAGACGCTGCCCAAATTCTGGAAGCAGCCGGCGGCGTTCACATTTATCTTGCGCGCGATTCTGATTCTTCGGTTTGGGCAGGATTTACAAAAGGCACGCCCTCGGCACGTCAAAGAACACAGCCATTCGCTGATATCCTATGGGGCAAGAGTCCCGGCGGATATTGGAAGTATGAAGGAGCGTGAGCATGCAGCCAACGGTTTCAGACGTCGTTGCAGCGCTTCGCACTACAAAGAACGTTGTACTTTACGGACCGCCGGGCACTGGGAAAACTTGGCTTGTTGCTCAAGTGGTCGATCACATTCGCCGGAAAATTAGTGCTGGAGGACAGCCTACTCTGATTATGGGTGCCGTCGAAGAGCAGTTCGGATCAACTGGTGGTGCAGATACGGACCTTCTGCCTGAGGCGATGGATATCGAATGGGTGACTTTCCATCAGAGTTACTCCTACGAAGAGTTTATTCTTGGCCGTCGACCAGTGCCACGCAACGGCGGAATAGCGCTCGAGCCATACTTTGGCCTCCTGATGACGATCGCTGTCAAAGTTAAGAGTCCTGGGGGTCCTGACGCATGCCTCCTGATTATAGATGAGTTAAATCGAGCAAATACTGGTCAGGTCTTTGGCGAGTTCATAACCCTTCTCGATCCTGAGTATCGAGAAACGGTGGCCGGCAAAAAAAATCCAAATGCGCTGCGGATTGCCTTACCAGGCCTCGCTTACGAGAATGGCACTTCCGAACCCATCAAAATGTTGCGGGGTGGGGGAACGTTCGAACTGCCCGAAGATTGGACCTTCCCAGAGCATGTCTATGTGCTTGCGACGATGAATTCAGTCGACAAGGCCGCACTACCGCTCGATTCTGCACTTACCCGAAGGTTCCACCGCATAGAAGTTCGACCTGATCCTGTGCTGCTTGCTCAGCATCTTGGAACAACCCTCGATCAAGTAGCTGCGAACATCAATGCAGTTAGGGAAGGTAACGCAGCTATTGCCGATCTTACTGCGGAGGACGTGACGGTTTTGATCTTAGATCGTCTAAATAATGCAATTTCGGCTGACATGGGTGACGACTTCGAGCTCGGCCATTCTTTGCTTTGGAAGGTCGGTTCAGCGCCAAGCGCTGCCAGGTGGCCAGCTCTATTCGACGCTTGGGATAGATCGGTCTTTCCGCAACTATCGGAGCGATACGCAGGCAGAATAGAAACACTCCAAGAGCTTCTCAAAGTGGCACCAGGATCGCCAACAGCGATTGCGTTTCACGAGCGGCGCGCAGTCGGGAGTGCAATGCCGACGGATGGCACCTTAGTCGTGCTCCCCCTCGCAAAGCTCCCGGAGCAGGATGCAAGGGCTGTCCTTCGTAATCTAGTTCTTTGACACATGGAGCTTGTCGAAAACGCGCCCGCCGTCCCAATCGCGCTAACCCCTTCCCAAGCTGCCTCCATCGAAGAGACGAGTGTTCATTGGCAGAAGAAGTTGCGCCTGCGCGATGACCCGATCCGTTTGAGCATTGGCGCGAACGGTTCGCACTTGATTCAAGCTAGGGGCGTTGCGGGCTTTATCCGAGTTGGCGACACAACACTCGAGATCGCACCGAAGTTCATAAACAAAGACACAGCCGGCCCCGGCTGGCGTGCCGCAATGTGGCGATTTCTGGCTTATGGGCGTGGGATCCAAGCATTATCAGATGCGGCGGGCAGTACTTCCAAAGAAGACGGCATCGCTGACGTACTTGCCGACATATTCATGGCTTCGCTGAGAGGTGCCGCGACACGCGGGTATCCGGTAGGCTATCGAACGTCGAAAATTACAGCGCCCTTCCTACGAGGGCGATTGGATCCTAAAGAGTTTTCAAGATTGTTGCCACCGACCGGTAAGCTCCGTCTACTAGCACCGACACTGACGACGGATATCCCGACAAACAGACTTCTTAAGTGGGCGGGAGCAAAACTGGCTGCCACGGTCGAAAATCCTCAAAGAAGACAGCAGCTGGTTAACTGGTTGAACGAACTTCCTGGAGTTTCGACTTTACCCCCTTCCGGACCAACCGTACCCCTACCGCGTCGGCATCACCCTCACTTGGTTCATGCCGTTGAGATTGCGAAGCTTCTTCTCGACGACTGGGAGGCAGGATACCAGAGTGGCGAACTCCTGCTTCCGGGATTCTTGTGGGATTCGGAGAACCTGTTTGAACGTGCCGCTCAACGCCTTGCTCGAGAAGCCTCTCATTCGCTTGGCTTATCCGTTGTGAAAATTGCGTACCCTCTGGCTGAGCTGGAGAGTAGCGGAGCAGGCGCTCGATTAGACACAACTCCTGACATCACAATTCAGGTCGGTACCTCGCCGTTACTGCTATTGGATGCAAAGTATAAGTCACTCGGGAATCACCCAAAAAACTCAGACGTATATCAGGTTCTTGCAGGCGGCCGCGCTGCAGGGGTCGACGTAGTTGCATTGATCTATCCGGGAAACGATGGATCAGTGACAGCGAGGTCTTATCTCCCTCTGGGAGGTGGGCATCCGAGGTCCGTATCAACGCTTAAAATTGGACTGAATTCTTTTTCATCACGTGCTGGGTTAGCAGCTCTAAGAACTGAGCTGGCTAGCTGGATTCAGAGTCATGCGATTTAATCACAACGAAGTCGCCGCCACCATGCCAATTGACAATCGAGGATATGCCACCGGGATCCTCACCGCGGGCCACTTTTTTAAGCCTTGGGAATGTGAACTCAGCAAAAGTCCGTTGTTCTCTCTCAGCAAGAAGCCACTGCCGGCCCATCTTATGAGCGACCGCAGCGGTCGTTCCGGAGCCTCCATAAACGTCAACCACTAGATCTCCCGGGTTCGTCGCTATGTGTAGGATTCGAGCTGCAAGCTCCTCCGGTTTTGGAGTTTCAAAGGGCACCATATCCGGGAACATGCTCTTAAGGTGTCGCTTTGCGCTGTCTGCAGTGCCAACAGCATCGCCGGACCACCAAGTATCGGGGACCAATCCCGGTTCGATCTCAGCAAGGAATCGCTTCAGACGCGGCATCTTATTGCCGTTGCCAAAATCAACGCGATTGTCGGCAACAAGCTCTTCAAAACGCTCACGAGTGTATCGCCAGCAAGTGCCAGTAGCCGGACTCACGGTTCTGCCAGACGGTGTTTGAACATTGTAGAACTGTGCCAGACGTCGTCCCGGCCCAGCCTTTGCTGTCATATCGCCAGAAGTCCAAGGCCCACGCGGGTCATTGTCTGGATTGCTATAGCGTCCCTTTTGCTCATCCGTGGGAGGTAGCTTGTGCCGCGCTTTGAACCAGGATCGCTTGTCCTTTGCATATGCTAGAACATACTCATGAGTTGTCGAGATCGGCATTCGATTGTCGCGACTAACCGTCTTCTGCCAAACGATAGTCGCTATGAAATTTGCTCGACCGAAAATCTTGTCGAGTGCAGACCGCGCCGAGACCATTTCGGCATCGTCAATATGCATCCAGAGGCTTCCATCGGCTCTCAAAATATCATGCAGTGCCGAACAATTCCGTTCAAGTTCATGCAACCAAGCATCCCGTCCAAGGCTATCTTGGTAATGATGAAATTTTGTGCGGCGATTGTAGGGAGGATCAATTAGCGCAAGCCGAACCGGTCGATTGCCGTTTTTCAACGCTTTGAGCGTCTTTGTGGCTTCCCCACTAACCAAGACGGATGTGCCCTCAGCTAGCAGCTCAGAGAGTTGGTCAAGGGGCTCGGCAATTTGTGCAAATTTGTTCACTCCACCTCCAAGGCTTCAAAATTTTCTTGAACTCGCGACGACGATATTTTCAGTACGAACGGCGGTCCATAGGGAAGTTAGCATGCGCAAGACCCAAGCTAGCATGCTAAAATGCTTAGGCTTTGCTCTCAACTTCATCACCATCGACATCGCTCTCGTCGCAAGCACCCATCTCGCGGTTCTAGCCTTTGCAATCCGTTGCTGGCGCCTGATGCCCCGATGGGACCCCGCAGTATGATATGGGTCTGAGCGAATAATCTAAGTGACTGAAAAAATGGTGCCGGCTACAGGATTCGAACCCGTGGCCCCCTGATTACAAATCAGGTGCTCTACCAACTGAGCTAAGCCGGCTCACCGTGAGCGCGCCTTAAACTCACAACGCACCGAAAGTCCAGCCTTCGGTGCGCGCGATGTCGGGGGTGAGGGTGGGCGGGTGCCAAAGATAGCGCTCTCCATGCACGCGGCGCAGCCAGGCCGCGGTCAGCAGCGCGTCGGAGGAGTGGTCGTCGATTGCGCCCGTCCCTTGCACCGGCGGCGATCCGAGCGCGTCCAGGGCGTCGTTGAGGGCCTCGTAGCTCCTGATCTTGGTTGCCGACCCTGCCACGCCGCCGAGGCGCGCGGCCATCGAGGTGTAAATCTCGGTTACGACCGAGCCTTCGTGAGGCAGCGGATCGACCGGCCAGACTGGCACCTTCCCGCCGAGCCGGTGGAGCATCCGCATCCCCGTCAGGCTCGACTTGCCGACTTGGGCTGCGCCGACGAGGTTGAAATTGCTCACCGGCCGGACGCCCTGCTGGCGTTGGGCGGCCTCGGCTACGCGGAAGCGGCCTTCGCGGGTGGCTGCGCCGGGGAGGAGGAAGCGGTCGCCTGTCGACCCCGCGCCGTGGCGAAAATAGCGCGAGGCCTGCGGATGGGTTACAAATCCGCCC
>Ga0209278_1000923_pt1 | contig 19441 bp, 23 predicted proteins | sample JI81BgreenDNA_FD_187504 | JGI IMG/M metagenome (GOLD analysis project Ga0209278, IMG submission 187504) | Wastewater effluent complex algal communities from Wisconsin, to seasonally profile nutrient transformation and Carbon sequestration -... | ecosystem: Engineered > WWTP > Effluent > Algae... | reverse complement strand
TCGACTCCCGGGCCGAGGCGACGACCCCCGCCGAGGCGCACCGCACCGTGCCCCGTAAACCGTGCCCGCAAATCGTCCCGATCGTGGTAAATCGTCGGAAAACCAGCATTTTTTAACTAAAACCGAATGAATACGTATGCAGCGCACGTTTCACGGGCCGGGGTCGGACTACCATCCCGCTGCGCGTCGGGGACTGGCTGGACTCCGACGACTGCGCGCGTCGCTCGTTCGCGCCGCGTCCTAACTAAATTCCAGTTGCTGTGGAGGGGATCCATGCAGCCTTTGAAGCGAAACCTGTTGAGTATGGCGTTGGCGTCGGCGACGCTGATGCTGGCCAACGGCGCCTATGCGCAGTCGGCCGACCAAAACCAAACCGCCGACGACGCCCAAGATCTGGACGCCATCCAGGTCGTCGGTATCCGTGGAAGCATCGAGAAATCCACAGAAACGAAACGCGAATCGACCTCGATCGTCGAGGCCATTTCGGCCGAAGACATCGGCAAGTTGCCCGACACCTCGATCGCCGACTCGATCGCCCGTCTGCCCGGCCTGACCGCTCAGCGCTTCGGTGGGCGTCCGCAGGAAGTGAATATCCGCGGCTTCGCCGGCGACTTCTCGACCACCACGCTCAATGGGCGTGAGCAGGTCAGCCTCGGCAACAACCGCGGCGTCGAATTCGATCAATATCCGTCCGAACTGGTCAGTCAGGTCTTGGTGTACAAGACGCCCGACGCGCAGTTGGTCGGTCAAGGCCTGTCCGGCACCGTCGACCTCAAGACCGTCCGTCCTCTCGCTTACGGCAAGCAGGCGTTCGCGGCCAATCTCCGCGGCGACATGAACAAGGTCGGCGACGAAAAAGAATACGGTAACCGCTACAGCGTCTCTTACATCGATCAGTTCGCCGATAACACGGTCGGCATCGCGCTGGGCTACGCGCACCTCAACAATCCGGGCCAGAGCAAGCAGTTCGGCGATACCTGGGGTTACGACGGCGGCGGCATCTACGGCGGCGGTAAGCTCTACGACCTGCAAAACGAGAACGAGCGCGACGGTTTCATGGGCGTGCTCGAATTCGCCCCGAACGAAAACTATCGTACGGTGATCGACGTCTTCTATTCGAAGTTCGATCGCGAAGAACAGAAGCGCGGCATGGAGTTCGCAGCCGCATTCGGCGGAACGGCGGTCGCAGGGAATACGCCCTCTCGCGCATCGTTCACTGGGATCAATCCGGTCATCCGCAACGACTTCAACGCAACCTACGACGATTTGTTCGCATTGGGTTGGAGGCATGAGCTCGTGCTCAGCCAGAATTGGAAAGCGTCGGCCGACATCAGCTATTCGGACGCGAGCCGCGAAGAGCGTATTTTGGAAACCTATGCGGGCGTGAACCCGACGTTGACCCGCGATACGTTGACCGTCACGCGGAACAGCGACGGTTATTTCGATCACGACTTCGGCTACGACTACGGCGACGCCAGCATTCTGCGTCTCGGCGACCCGGGCGGTTGGGGCCAAGACGGCTACATCAAAGACTTCGAAGTGAAGGACAGCCTCACGTCGCTGCGCTTCGATTTCGAACGCACGTTCGATGATGGTTGGTTCAGCAGCGTCGAATTCGGCGCCAACCTGACCGACCGCAGCAAGAGCCGTGCGTCGAACGAAGCCTTCCTCGATCTGACCGCATGCCTCGGCGGCATATCGCCGTCTTGCCCGGATGGTTTTTCGGCGCCGATCCCGACGAATCTCGCGACGACGTCCGCCTACAACGCGTACGGCGTGGGTTCGATCTACGGCTACGACGCGCTGAGCGCCTATAACAGCCTGTATACCCGTCGGGGCAACGTCAACTCGGACATCACCAACAAGAATTGGGAAGTGAACGAGCAGGTCACGACCGCGTACTTCCAGGCCAATATCAACACCGATATCGGCGGGGTATCGCTCAAGGGCAATGTCGGCATTCAAGCCGTCAGCGTCGAGCAAGATTCCACCGGTAGCGAAAGTTTCCAAGGCAACCCGCTGGGTCGGGAAGTCACGGAAGGCATCAATTACACCGATTTCTTGCCGAGCCTGAACCTCTCGTTCGGCCTTCCGTGGGAGCAAGTCGTTCGCGTCGGCGCCGCCAGACAGGTCGCGCGCCCGCGTATGGACGACATGCGAGCGAACAACAACATCAACGTCAACCGTTCGCGTGCGACCAACCCGATCACGGGCGCGCCTAACCCGGTAATCAACCCGGTGACCGGCGAGCGCGTCGCCTGGTGGGAACGCAACGGCGGCAACTCGGAGTTGAAGCCCTGGGAAGCGAATGCGTTCGATATCTCTTACGAGAAATACTTCGGCGACGGCAAAGCTTACGTCAGCGCCGCGTATTTCTATAAAGATCTGAAGACGTACATCTACAACCAAGAGACGTTGTTCAACATCAACGATACCGTCGTCACGCCTGCGGATTACCCCACCAACCCGCCGCCGAACCCCGTCGGCGTCTACACGCGTCCGGTGAATGGCGATGGCGGCACGGTCAAGGGCTATGAGTTGGCGGTCTCGGTGCCTTTGGATGTGTTGTGGGAACCGTTGATGGGCTTCGGTATCCAAGCCAACTACTCCGACACGACCAGCAGCGTCCAGCCGCTTGGCCCGAGTTCTCCTAACGAGCCGTTGCCGGGGCTGTCCAAGTACGTCTCCAACATCACCGCGTACTACGAGCGCTTCGGTTTCTCCGCTCGCGTGAGCCAGCGCCACCGCTCGCAGTTCGTGGGCGAGGTGCAAGGTTTCGGCGGCGATCGCACCCGTCGTACGTTCGAAGGCGAGACCGTCACCGATCTGCAGTTGGGCTACACCATCCAGTCGGGCATGCTTAAGAACCTCGGCTTCCTGCTGCAAGTCAACAACCTCGAAAACGAACCGTTCCGCTCCTCGTTCGATGGCGACAACAACCGCCCGCGCGAGTACTACGAGTACGGTCGTACTTACCTGTTCGGCGTGAACTGGCGCTACTGATCTCTCTAGAAGCGAGCAACACTTGGCCCTTGCCGGTTCCCGCCGGCAAGGGCCTTTTCTTTGGGCGATCGAAATTTGAGATCGGGCCGACGCGCTATTCGCCTAGCGTCGCGACGAATGGATGTTTCGCGAAGCGACAAACGACAGGCAAGCATGACGGGCAAAGGCCGTCGCCGCGATCGTTAATTCCCGGGCACGCTGCTCACTTTCCCATCGCATCGGCGACCGCAGACGTTAGCCGCACTTCCCCACGCCGCCACGAGCGGCGGCGATGACGAATCGCGGAGAGCCTGCGTCTTTCGGGTCTTCTGCGGCGCTGTCGCAAGCCCGCTTCACGCGTCTACGGGAAGCCTCGGAAACAACCCCTCGCCCTTTTCGATCTTCGTGCCCGGTGCGATGCCGCCCCAGGCGCACCAGGCATCGAGGTTCTGTTCGGCGGTCGGTGCGAGATAGTGCGCGCAGCCGATGCGTTTCCAGACTTCGGCCATTTTTTCGGGCATCACCGGCCACAGGAACAGCGAGGCGAGGCGCAGCGATTCGATGCAGGTGTAGAGCACGCCACCGAGCGCGTCGCGCTGTTCGGGTGCGGTCATCTTGAACGGTTGCGCGGTTTGGATGAACAAATCGACTTCGCGCACGATCGCAACGGCCGCTTGGGTCATGCGGTCCACCGCCAATTCGTCGGCGGCGCGGCGCGCTTGTTCGACCAAGTCCAGCACCGCTTGCTTGGGCGATGCGGCATGTTCCAGCGGCGCCTGCACCACGCCTTCGAAATACTTGTCGAGCATCGTCGTGGTGCGGCTGACGCTGTTGCCGACCGTGTTCACCAAATTCGTGCTGTACGCTTCATGGATGCGTTCGCGCGCGAAATCCGCATCGGCCGCGCCGAGCGGTCCGGCGACGACGAGGAAGAAGCGCATCGCGTCCAAGCCGTACTTCGCGACGTAACCGTCGATCTCGTTCAGATCCACGAAGTTGCCCATGCTCTTGGACATCTTCTCGCCTTCGCGAATCCAAAACCCGTGCGCATGCACGCGCGTCGGCGGCGCGATCCATTCGTTGCCCGGGCGTTTGCGCAGCGCCAGCAACAGCGCCGGCCAGATCACCGCGTGGAACCAGAGGATGTCCTTGCCGACCAGATGCACGTCGGCCGGCCAGTAATGACGGCGACCGTCGGTATCCACGGCGGACAGATAATTCAGCAGCGCATCGATCCACACGTAGATCACATGCCGGTCTTGCCCCGGCACTTGAATGCCCCACGACTCATCGCTGATCCGCGACACCGGCACGTCGTTCAAGCCGTCGCGAATACGCGCGAGCATTTCCTGCTTGCGGCCCGGCGGCTGCACGTGCATGGCGTCGGACTCGATCAGTTCGATCAGCGCATCGGCGTAAGCGCTGAGCCGAAAAAAATAATTCTGCTCGCGACGACGCACCAGCGGGCGCTTGTTGATCGGCGAGAGGAAATTCGATTCCTCCGCCGCGGTTTGGGTGACGTACTCTTCCTGACCTTCGTCGTACCAACCTTCGTATTCGCCCAGATACACGTCGCCCGATTCCAGCAACTGCGACACGCGCAGGCGCACTTCGTCCTTGTGGCGTTGTTCGCTGGTGCGGATGAAATCGTCGAAGCCCAAACCGAGCCCTTGGAAACAGGCTTTGAACGCATCCGCATTCTGCTTCGACCACGCCTCGGCCGACATGCCGTTCTCGTTCGCCTTTTCGATCACCTTGTTGGAGTGCTCGTCGGTGCCGGTGAGCAGGAAGGTGTCGTCGCCCTTCAGCCGGTGATAGCGGGCGATCACATCGGCGATCAGCGTCGTGTAGACGTGCCCGATGTGCGGGCGGTCGTTGACGTAATAGATCGGCGTGGAGATGTAGAAACGGGACATGGGGACTTCGCGGTTGGAGGGTGCGCGCGATCGGCCTTCTCGCGCGGACAGATCGCCGGCCCGCCGCATCGGCGGCAGGTCGGCAATGGAAATGGGGCGCCGAAACGCCTGCGCGTATCTTAAAGCATCCGGCAAACCCTCATCCCGGGCGCAGCCTGGGGCGCCTCAGCGGCCGTCGGAACCGGGCGGCGGACTTGCCGTTGCGGGCGCGGCCGCAGCCTTACGCCTTGCCTCCAGAGCATCTCCGCCAGGTCAGCCAAGCGGCGAGCCGACGTCGATCTGCGGTCTGCAGCCGCCCGCGTAGCTGGTGAGGTCGGCAGGTTCGAGCGACCCGAAGGCCGGCTAAAGGCCGAGTACCGCCTATCAGGCTATTGAAAAACAGCCCGACCGGGCGGCACGGATGGCCGACTCGAAAACGCGCAGGAAGCGCGTTTTCGACGACGTGCTAGCGATCGCCATATCTGAACTTGTAGATGAGGCGCTTGATGCCCGCGTTACCTAAAATCAGGCACATCGACAGGATCAATTCGACGACGGTGGCCAGCATGTTCGCGATTTGATCCGACGACCAATCGAAGCCCGTTTCGGCCGCCTGCCGGGAGAGGACGAAGAACGTCAGCCAGTACGAGGCGTCGACCAAACCGCTGGCGAGAAACCAGACGCCGATCAGCGTGATTCCCAACGAAAACGCGATCGAAGCATCGACCGTCTGTTCGGAGCGCGGTTCCCGCATCACCGGAAGCAGCTTCCTCGCCACCGTCAGAGGAAAAAACCAGAGCAACGCGCAGACGCCGAAACCGAACGCGATGCTGAGTGCGTAAAGCGTGAGCATCAACGGATCGGTGCCCTGGATCGTCGTCGACACGATGCCGGGAAGCGTTTGGACGAGACCGAACAGCAAGTAAGCCGAAAACAATCTTGAAGCGATCGCGACGATATCTTCTCTACTCATTGGATCCTCCTGTGATCCGGACGTGACGCCGAAACGGGTTTCGACACGATACTTGCATGCAGACGTCTGCGGTGTTCGCGCGAATTTCGAGGCATCGCATCATCGCTTTTGCGAATCGATATCGACCTCAGTCGCTTCGCCGAGACGACGTAAAATGCCGCTCCACGAGTGCCGTCAACTCGTCGAAGTTGATGGACAACGCATTCGACGTGATGGCGACAGGGCTCGAAGACATCCGCATATTCGCTTTCAGCAGCATCCGTTTGATCGGTCCGAACGTGGCGACGAAGGCATGCGGGTCGTGGAGCAGCACGTACAGAATGCGTTGCCGCTGAATCCGGCGAACCTCGAAACCGATGATCTCCGACCAAGGAATGAACCCCGCGGACAACGCGCTGGTGTTGTCGGTAAGACCGCGCGCGTCCAGGATCAGACCCGGTGCGGGATCGATCAGCTTACGCGCGAGCGCGAGCGCACACAAACCGCCGAACAGCATCGATACCAACCCGATGCCATGCACGACGATAGGATTGTCGAATCTTCGCCCGGACGCGATCTGGGTTGCATCCAGACCGAACAACCAAACGCCGACGAGCACGAACGATAGCGAAGCCGCGAGCAAAAACACGATCTTCGATCTGCTCAGAGGAATATCGATTTTTTGCATGCGCAACTCCACGGCACTAACGGCATCGCTCACTCCGGCGCGCGCATCGATCGACGCAGCGAATCGATGCCCGCAACGCGACCATCGAAAAAGGGGTCACTGGCCTTCCGGCGGCTCCCACAGTTCGACCTTGTTGCCTTCCGGATCCACGACCCACCCGAACTTCCCGTATTCGGATTCCTCGACTTTCGCATCGACCTCGCAGCCTTCGGCCCGCAGTTGCGCAAGCAGCGCATGCAGGTCCGCGACGCGATAGTTGATCATGAAAGACGCTTTGCTCGGCGCGAAGTAATCCGTTTCCTCTTTGAATGGGCTCCAAATCGTGGTTCCCGTTCCCGAGGGGTTCTCCGGCGAAGCCCATCGAAAGGCTGCGCCTCCCCACTCCTCGACGCCGATGCCCAAATGCTCTCGATACCAAGCGCCCAGCGCTTTGGGATCCTTCGCTTTGAAGAAAATACCGCCGATGCCGGTGACTCGGGTCATGTTCGGTCCTTTCGGAGTGGTGGGGAACGATCGCGATAGTACGATATGACAGGTGGAATATGCCGCCGGTCGCCGATGCTGCGATGCGGGAGCGACTTGAACGAATCGTTAGGCCTCGACCGGCCACCGATGATGCAGATACGCCGCTAGATGGCCATTGCCATCGTAGATCTCAAAACGATGCCTTAAATCCGCCGCCGCCAACGCGCTGGACACCCGTTGCGCATCCCGAATCAGACGGTCGGCGGTCTCGGCCTCCGCAGCGATGATCGGATCGCCAAGATCGCCGCCATATTGCTCAAAACAAAAGCGCTCGCAGTCTTCGATGCGAACGCAATAGCGGCCGACAGCGATGCGCAACCCAGAAGACTCCAGTATGTTGGCCAGCGCTTCTTTCGACGGCCAAATCGCGAGCTGCCCGACGAGAGTCGAAAAATCGTCGCTCATGAAACTTGGTGCCCTACATCTTTAATTTTCCATCGCTTACACGCCCAGCGCATGATATGCGCTGCTCGCATCGCGTACGCACATGGCCGGCCTAGCGATGCGGGGAGACATAGAACGAACCCTCAAGTCACGCGCTTTCCGTACATTCTGACCGTCTGAACAATAGCGGCTATGGATACGACGAGCAAAAAAGGATAGATCAGCAGCAGGTCAACCCGGATGTTGCACTCCCCTGAGCACAGCACACGCGTTAGCATCAGGCTCTCGTAAGCCGCATAGACTCCCCACGAAAACGCAGAGAACACAGAGCTTTTCCTGCGTTTCCATGCCCAGAGAATTGCGAAAAACACAGCTACAACGATGGCGATCCAAGGGTATGCAATGAAGATTGCCATGAGTGGCCCTATCGGCTTAATGCCGGAGTTAAGCCACCCCGCAACGGAGCAGCGAACATGTGTAAGCGTAGCGTAAAGCGCATGGCTGCCGCCACGACACGTTACGACTCAAACGAATCGTTAGGTGTCACTACCCGTGATGACCTTGATCTGCTCACCTACCGATGACGGAAGACGAGCGAACGCAGCTAACACAGGCAAGGCGATGGCATAAAGTGCAGCGACGTAGAGCCCGATGCCGATGGCATGATGACGTTCGAATGGGGATTTCGTTTCCCATGCGACGCCACCGATTACGAGAAACGTCGCGCAGAAGGAAAATAAACCGAGTAGACCGACGATTTTATACGGCCGAGGAGACCATTGAAGTACGCGCTTCAGATCTTTGAGCTTGAGCCCATCGAGTTCTCCATCGGTCGGCCGATCCGGATTCAGGCGGTTCGCCAGTTGCCCGAACAGCGATGCGATCGTCAGCGCAACGATGAAATAGAAGCCAAAACCGATCAGTAGCGGAAGCTTCAAATGGCTGACATAAGCGCTGTCCGACGATACCAAGATGACGGCCGCGACATTGACCCCCGCGAGGATCATCGATACGACTTCTATTGCGTATATCAAAGGCCGATGAATGGTCATGACATCGAATGCCTTATGTCTTTAAGCCCACGTCACGGGGCGATGGACGCATGCTGACGTAGCGTTAGCGTGGCTGCTGCGACGACATGGGGTCGGCTTGAACGAATTGTTACGTCTGCTGCCCAGCAACACGTCCGTCTTGGCCCGCAGAGAAAATGTCATTGGCGAGCATTGGTGTTCGGAGCCGCCGGGTTCGCCGCAAGCGACGAAGAGCACCGCGTGTGTCGTACATGAGCTGCAGGTGGTAGTAATTGATGTGCTCAAGTGTGGCGAACACCCATAGACCAACTCCCCAAGCAAGGTCATTGGCAGTGGCGCCACGCCATACCGCAAGAATGAGCGCGACGGCCGCCACGGCCAACCCGACGACATTGGACAAGCGAAAGAACCGAAACAGGCTTGGAAACCAAAGTGGCAGCGCTGCATTGTGCGCGTACTGGCGATACTTCAGTGCCCAGTACAGGGTGCCTTGGGCGAGGATGTAGCACACTAGCAAAAGCGTAGGGACGCGAGCGGGCCAGTCCACTTCGGCGCTGGCGCTCGACCAGTATCCGGCAAGGACCGGCATCGTAACGACAGAGAAAATTGCTTCCGAAGCACAAAGGTACTTCATGCGTGCGGCAAGGCTTGAGACAGATGACACTTACGATGTACTCCCTACAGAGGCCTAACGCTTGAATTAAGCCGCGCCGCAGCGGCAGTGGGGAGCCAGTATTGCGCCGGCCGGCAGAACTTTCAACGAAGCCAACATACGGCGTCGGCTTGAACGAATTGCTAGGCATCAGGCGAGTGCACAATGCTGGCACTTCACCGACGAACTCGGCAAAGTAGTTCGTCTTGGCGCGTCACTCCGGGCTACCGCGTAGCCATACGATGATGAGCACGGCAAGCGGGAGGATCACGAAGAATAAGCCGAGTGTCACCCAGATGAAGTGAGCTTCTGCAACATTAAGCAAACGGTTGCTCCACGTTGGTGCCTGACGTTCTGCGATATATCGACGAGTTTCTTCTTCCGCTATTTGGGTGTAAAGATGGATAACGGACTGGGCTGTTGATCGCCCGTTCGGTGCAAGCGGAAGTGGAATTTCGTATAGGCCTCTCTCCATCTCCACCCGAACCCATGTGTCCTCCAAGTGGAGCGCAGAGACTTCGTTGTACAAGAATGCTAGACACCAAGGACCAACGAAAATCGCATCGTCGCGGCAAACCACTTCGATGCCAAACACAGAGTGTTTTTCGCATGTGTTGAGGAGGTCAATGGGGGCGAAAGGCGACTTACCGTAGCGCGTGCGCATCTGTTGGGTGAATGCACGTAGGCGAGCGGCGTCCACTGTCCACCGAGCCAACACCAATTCTTTGGAATGCCGCGTAGTCATGCCAAAGCTCCACAAGTTCTGGAAAAATTTCCTCTGATGCCTAACGTCTGAGTTAAGCCGCGCCGACCGCAGCGATTGTGAGCCAGTATTGCTCGCGCGGCGGCAAGTTTCAACGAAGCTAAGATTCGGCGTCGGCTTGAACGAATTGTTAGACGCGTGGCAGCCAGCCCTCACGCCTCAGAATGTCCATGATTGCCGGCAACGTGTACTGCTGCCAAGCAATGACAGCTGCAGGGTCACTTGAACGATGGTACTCGCCAGAGTCAAATGACTGGTAGATCTCAAGCGGAAGGCCCGCCAAGTCGGTGTCATGCAATTCAGACAAGCAGTTCATGGCACAACTGGCTTCACCATAGCCGATCTCGCCATAGGCAAACTCTACGGCGACATGCTTAGCAAAAACCAGTGCAAAGTGCGATAGATCGACACAATGTTTCGTGCAGAATACGCCTACGGAAACAGAACTCAGTCCATTAGCCGGGGAGGCGATGTAGCACTCTTTTACTAGTTGCTGAAGTTCTTCTTCCATCACCTAACGCCTGAATTAAGCCGACCCGCGAAGCGGGTGGGAGTTCCTACGCAAAAATGGACACCGTTGAGTTAGGTGCATTGGTTTTCGTATTCGACCGGCGAGTGATCGCCCAGTGCCGAGTGTAGGCGCTGATGGTTGTAGAAGTCGACGTAACCTGCGATAGCCCGGCGTAGCGATAGATCGTCGTCGAAGCGGCGTCGATGATACAAGTCGAACTTCATCGATTTTCAGCGTCCGCCGCGTCAAGACCGTGGTGCGGTCCGTGCCCAGCGACCAGCCCAGCAAGCGACGCGAGTAACGGTCCATCACCGTGGCCAGATAGCGCCACTGTCCGCCCGCTTTCAGGTACGTCACATCCGCCACCCACACCTGATCGGGGCGCGTGGGTTCCACCGAGTGCGCATGGCTTTCCACACCGGCCAGGAACCGTGCCAAGCCGGGGCGTCGACGGTAGAGTCGCGCCGAGCACGCGCGGACGCCATGATCGCGCATCAGACGCTCCACTCGCCGTCGGCCGACCGTTTCGCCTTGTCGCCGCAGCACGGCGTGAACGCGCGGGCTGCCATAGGTCTCATGACTCTGCGCATGCACGATGCGGATGCGTTCCAGCAGCCCAGCATCGTCCATCGAGCGTTGGCTCGCGGGCCGCTGTCGCCAGGCGTAGAAACCCGACGCGCTGACGCCGTGCAACCGGCACATCGTCCTCACCGGGTGCTCTTCCTGGTGGTGGGCGATGAAGGAGAAGATGTCGTCTTTCGTGCGGAAGTGAACGCGATGGCTTTTTTTAAAAGCGCATGCTCGACCTGCAGCCGTTCGTACTTGCGCTTCACCTCGCGCAGCGCCTTCAGCTCGGCAGCCACGGCGTTGTCTACGTCAACACCCTTGCTCATGATCGCTCCCTCGCGGGCCAGTTTGCGCCAACGAGACAACATGAAGGGGTGAATGTAAAGCGACTCGGCCACATCGCGTACCGCCACGCCGGGAAGCTGGCTCAAACGGACCGCTGTCGCCTTGAATGCATGGCTGTATCGATACGTCGTGCGTGGACCGGGTGTTGGCATGGGGAACCTCCTGAGTGTTAGATCAGGGTGTCCACGAAACCGTAGGAACTACCGGGTCGGCTTGAACGAATTGTTAGGCCTTGGCTGCCATCATTCGATCTCACATAGCTCCTCTTGAATATATTTTTCAAGTTCTATGGATGCGAAAATTTTAGTCAGGCGCTCCATTGGATCTTCGGCTTGTTGATACCAAGTGATGAAAACAAATTTCCTTACACCACGGCTATAGTCTGGTTCTTCAACAATCTTTGCCGTCCAGCGCTCGTTCGGCGCCCAGATTTCAGTGTCTCTTTGAGTTTCTTTAATCTCACGTTCTAGCTCATCCATGCCGTGCACAAAGTGCCCAGGACTATTCATTAGATTTCTGCCTTGAAGCAGTCGGAATCGTCTTGCTAGATACGGCGTTCCTTCAAGCATCCCGGCATACGCATCTTCGCCACGAATATTCTCAATTTTCGCAGAAAATCCTGCTCTATCGATTAGTTGACGCATAATTTCCACCAAGGCCTAACGCCTGAGTTAAGCCGACCCGTGGCGGGGCGGCGGACGCGTGCTAGCGTAGCGCAAAGCACGCGGCTGACGCCACGACATGGGGTCAGCTTGAACGAATTGTTAGGCTGCAGTTACGAATACCAAACGCGCAATATTTGCACCCATTGCGACATGATTACCGCGCCTAGATCAACACCGAAGCTATTACCTCGAGATTCGTCAGATGAGCTAGGTCGAACAATTGTTTCCACATTTAAGACAGTGACCCCAGATTGATCTATCCATGCATTGATTCTAGCCAGAACCTCATCCGCACTTTCGTACTTCCTGGATACGGCAAGCATTGGCGTCACATCTTCCGGTACAAAATCTTTGAATTGAACTTTCATTTATGGCCTATTGATCGATTATGCTGCCTGATTTCTGCCGGCTAACGCCTTATGTCTTGAATCTTCCGTAGTCTAAGCGCCGAGAGCCCGGTATGCGCGCCCGATAACGCCTCGGTGTAAACGGCACCGTCACTCAGCTTGGGCCGCATACCGGCGCTCGCCTTCAACGCCCGAACAGTTGCACGAGGTTTCCCTCGCACCGATAAGCGTGGGCCGAAGGTGAGCCGCTCTCGACACTCCTACTTTAGCGGAGAACGATGATGATCGCAGTGGGTATCGATGTCGGCAAGACGGCGCTGGACGTGGCGATGGAAGGCGACCGCAATGTCCGCCGTTTCCCCAACACCCGCGCGGGGATCGACCGGTTGCTGCGCTTGCTGTGCGAGCAGTCCGACGTGCGCATCGTGATCGAAGCGACTGGCGGCTATGAGGACGCCGTCTTGGCCGCGTGCGCCGATGCCGGGCTGTGGATTGCGCGAGTCAATCCGCGGCAGGCCCGCGACTTCGCACGCGCGACCGGCCAGTGGGCGAAGACCGATGCGCTGGACGCCCGCATGCTTGCGCACATGGCGCAGGCGTTTCACGCCCGCCTGCGTCCGCATCGGCCGCTGCCGCCTTGGCAAGACGCCTTGAAGCGTTGGCTGCGACGGCGCGGCCAAGTGACCGAAGCGTTGCAGCGCACGCGGCAACAGTTGGCGATGACGCTGCCGGAGATTCGTGTCCTCATGAAGAAGACGATCGCCGCGCTACAACGCGAACAAGCGGTCATCGATGCGCAGATCAAGACGTTATTGCACACGCATGCGACACCGGCGCTACGCTCGTCGAAGGGGTTGGGGCCGGTGTTTCAGGCGAGCATGCTGGCGCTGCTGCCGGAGCTGGGACATCTGCGTCGGCAGCAGATCGCCAAGCTGGCGGGGGTGGCCCCGCACAACCGCGACAGTGGACAGACGCAGGGCAAGCGCAGCATTTACGGCGGTCGCCCCGATGTGCGTGTGGCGCTGTATATGGCGACGCTCTCGGCCGTGCGTTGGAACCCTGAGATGAAAGCGCATTACCAGCAGCTCCGCGCACGCGGCAAGGTGGCGAAAGTGGCCCTGGTCGCGTGCATGCGCAAGTTGCTGACGATCGTCAACGCGCGGCGCCGAGACGAGATCAAAGCGCATGAAGGACACGCCGCAATGGTCTGATCAAGCCACGCTGTTCAAGACAGTTGCTGAGTTAAGCCGACCCGTGGCGGGGTGGCGGACACGTGCAAGCGTAGCGCATAGCACGTGGCTGACGCCACGACATGGGGTCGGCTTGAACGAATTGTTAGGCGTCGCTGTGCTTGGGCACTACGTCACCGGTGCATGCCGAACGATTCGACGAACCCATGAAAGTGCTACACCAAAGATCAATAGCGAGAGTGCTGCGCTTACTATCATGACCACACGGCCAATCAGTCCGCCAGACACACCAAGACCTTCAAGCAGGTCTAGTGCCCAAGCAGTACCGGAAACTACCCAGAAGATGTTGGCAATGATGTACCAATAAAATGCATTCGTTAAGCACTCGCGGGCTGCTTCAGAGCGAACAGACGCGTCATCTGACTCAAGGCGGCTCTTCCACTTCTGCTCCTTCGCTGGGGACTCTTTCCAGCGCTCCCAAATAGCAGTCGCAACCAGGTTGCCGCCGATGCCGAGAACAAACCAAAGTGCGTTTGACCATTCCATCCTTGACCTCTCCGTGGTGGTTAATTGTGGCGTAGTGCTGTTGGAGTTGCAGTAAGCGGAATTTGCGACGCCTAACGTTGAGTTAACCGGACCGCGGAGGCAGGCGCCGTAAGGCCGGGCTGTGACAATGCACCGTGTGCCACAGCCCGGCCTTACGGCGCCTGCCGTAGCGGGTCCGGTTGAACGCCAAGTTAGGCGTCAATCGTTGCCGAGGTGGATTACTTGCTAGATTTGCCACGAACTAGCAACTTAGGGTAGTCAGACCAGCAGTAAGCATGGCTATAGAAAGGCACAACGAAATTGACGGCGGCACACTTGATAAAACCCGTCTGGTCTGCTCTCCTTGCCAAGTAGATGACATTTCCACCCGTCGTTCTCGCAAGTCTAGGGAAAACCTCCTCGTCAATAAACAGCTTACCAGTCACCTGGTCGCCGATCTGGCGATCGACAAGTGTCCACAATTCTGCATCTGTTGGCAGACGCCAGTCCGAGTACCCCTCGGCTGAATAATCTTTGATGCGGTCATCGGCCTGCTCGATCGTGAGTTGCTCGGGCGTACCAGCGCACGTACCCTGTGTCATTGTCATGCCAAGCGCGCACCGACGCCACATCAACCCGGAGTTCGTGTCAAGCGCGATACCTCGCGTAAGTGCAAACCGTCCGCGATGGCGCGGGGAAACCCCTGATGCAGGGCCTTCGATAGGCTGTTGCTTGAGCGAACTTGCAGCTTCGAATGACTTGATTTCAAGCCTTGCCAAGTCAACGTGCCTACAAACTTTGCAAGTATTGACGTATTGCGAGTACGCGCCAAAGGTATTTACGCGCCGTGCATCCTCAAAGTGTTCGTCATCTAGGCGCACTTCCGCCAAGCGAGAAATCCTTAGTGCTTGAGCGGTGGCTTCCGTCTTGTACACACATAGGTCACAGGCCTTGACATATTCGGCGAATGATTCAGCGGTGCCAATGGCCACAGCGCGCTTGTACTGGAGTGCATCGGCGGCTTTGGCCTCGACTAGAGCGCACTCCTGCTTCTGAGCCTTTGGCAGGTTGTCAAAACTCTTTGGGTCGGAGGGGCAATCGAGTGCTGCAGCGCCCCGATCTTCTATGCCAAGTTTTCGAGCAACGAAACGGAGTGAGCCAATGCGCTCGGGATCGTGCGTTATGTAGTGGTACGCAATGTCACCGCCAAGAGCTATCAGACACAGGGAGCTGAAAATCAATATGAACCAGTGCAGCGCGCCTCGTTTTGCAATCTCCGGCTCAAGAATCTGCTTGAACAGCAGACCGCCGCTTATCGCAAAGAACAGTAGTTTGATCCACATGGCCGTTTACTCGAGTCTCGTGAACTGGTCGATGCCGCGCTCTTGTATGTAGAGCAGTTCGGCAACGCGTTGTCGTGCTTGCATTGACGCCTAACGCCAGAGTTAAGCCGCCCTGTGGCGGGGCGGCGGACGTGTGCAAGCGTAGCGCAAAGCACACGGCCGATGCCACGACACGGGGTCGGCTTGAACGAATTGTTAGGCCCAACCCAGCTTACTTGATCGACTTTGCTGTGAGATCTGCCTCAACTGTCTTCACAGCTGTCGCTGCTTGATCTTGGTTGCTCGCACCGGACAAAATCTTTGCTGCTTCTAATGCTCCAGTAGCAAATGAAACCATTTTGTCTTCTAGCTCTCGACGCCGCTCACTGCCAGCAGGATGTGTTCGAGCAAGCTCGCAAACAGTTTTTTGTGAGAAATCATACTGCATTAGCAGGTTGCTGGCTTTTTGAAGCGTAGTCTGAGTGTATGCAAATTCACCAAGTGTGTAGGTCACTTTTCCGCTTGGAATGCTTATTCCTTTAAATGTAACATTGTGCCCGACTATTTGAAGCTGTCGTTCGCATTTCAAAGGCGCCGCACGGTCTATGTTTCCGCCCCCTGTGCTGCATGCATTAATGAAAAAGCAAAGAATGATTGCTGTGCATTTTAAGTGATTAAATTTCTTCATTTTAGTGCTCCTGTTTGTGGAATTTGTTTGTCTTTCTCGACGATCGCTGGAACAAATTCTTCAAGAACTTCTATGGTCCATAGTTCAGCATCTTCATTTGATATCTTTCCTTGTTTTCTGAGTTGACAGATACGGCATTGAATCTCGTCTAATGCTTCAAGTTCAGGTGGCGGTTGTTGTATCCATGCTCGTTCTATCTTGAATCCTGAAATATACGAGACTTCGCCGGGCTCTAGGGGAAGATACATTGGACAGTCATTCCAACTGAAGATGTTTTCTGCCTTGGCGCTAGCCAAGTTTTTAGCCGTAGGAGACTCCGCAATAAGAGCACTCAACTGAGCACTATCTAGGCGAGTGCTGGAGCCCATTTCTATTCGCCATGATGGGGTAAAACTTGTGATTTCTGGGAAGCGAATTTTCGTAGTACTGCTAGAGATTTGTGCTTTAGCGGTTAATGCGGTGAGCGAGAATGCGGTAATCAAAGCAAGTAGGATAACTTTTTTGATATTCATCTATGCACCTCCAGTTGTCGCTGAACATAAGTTGGGCCTAACGCCTGAATTAAGCCGCGCCGCGAAGCGGTGTCGGCTTGAATGAATTGTTAGGCATCAAGCTAGACACGTAGAAGCTCAAGGCCACTCTTTTGCGACAAAGTTTTGGCAGTGTGGGCATACAGAACGCGAGCGAGTGAATGCACGGGATGTTCATGAAATGCGAAGATATTAAATTCATGGCCATAGCGAACTTTTACAAAATATTCGTTAACTTGAGTAAGAAGGCCGTCAAGCGTTGGTTGTTGGACGTACTGAGCGTATGCGGTTTGAATTGTATTTTGGTCAGACACAGGAATGAGAGAAAAAAGATCTACAAGCTTGTGTGATCGAGGCGCTGCATTGCCAGTCTGCAGAACAAGAGCTTTTAGGAAAAGCTCGATAGAAAGGCAGAGGTTTACAACACCAGGTGATACTAAGCATTGTGTAACTTCTGGGCCAACTTCGATGTTAAGCAGGCAACGGTTGCCAGCCAAGAAGAAGCCTTGACCTAAGTGGTAGACGGACACCGGATTTCGTGGTTCCGGTGGGGCAAGATTTACAGTGAGAGTAATGTCTGTCATTGATGCCTAACGCCTGAATTAAGCCGCGCCGCGAAGCGGTGTCGGCTTGAATGAATTGTTAGGCGTGACGGATGCCAAAAACGGACAAGCCACCACGCCTTTCCCGAAAAACCGAAGCCGCACGAACCGGGCGCGCCCCGCACACCAACCACGCGGCGAAAAGTGAAAAACCCACGCCGCTTCACCCCCCATGGCCCCGTCGCGAAGCCACGCCTGAGCGCGCACCACGCCGCGACCGGAGCGAAAACACACCGACCAACACTCCGACGAGCACTACCACCGAACCCGGAATTTCTGAAGCGACACCACAACCACAAACGAATGCTTTTTGACGCCTAACGCCTGAGTTAAGCCGCCCCGCAGCGGGGCGGCGGACGCGTGCTAGCGTAGCGTAGGCACGTGGCCGACGCCACGATGCGGGGTCGGCTTGAACGAATTGTTAGGCCTCAACGTATGCACCCTGCACGTGCGTCATCTGCCCGTGCCAGTTCTTTACCTGCTTCCCAGCCAAAGTTGACCAAACTAAAAACTAGTAGCACGGAAAATCCAATAGCAGGCAATGCTTTTCGTTTAGCCGTAGAGAGCCACATAGCGCCTATAGCGAGTGTAATGAAGGGTAGCCAGATTGGCCCCCACAAAAGAGAAGCCTGTGTTACCGACATGATTACAAGGAAGAATGTGTCTGAGTATCTCTGCTTTCCTGCAATATCCATCAATATCTCCATTGAGGCCTAACGCCTGAGTTAAGCCGCCCCGCAGCGGGGTGGCGGACGCGTGCTAGCGTAGCGCAGGCACGTGGCCGACGCCACGATGCGGGGTCGGCTTGAACGAATTGTTAGACCTATTTTATGAGGCCTATAGCACCGCCCACGATTGCTGAAACAAGCGGATGCTCCAAGAGTTTGTGAACGAGTGACTTAGCAGCAGCTTTTTCTTCAGTGGTTGCACTTGATTCGTCAATTTGTTGAAGCAGCGCCTGAATCCCGACTGATATTGACTGAGAGTTGTGGTCGCCAACCTGAAACCCGGATGATTCCGTGATGTTGATCGTCTGGCGCCGATCAACTTGAATAGCAATTGGAGGCTGGATATTTCCCTCCATGACATCAACGCCGCGAGCAGTAAGTCTCGCTGTAGCTCCCAAGTGGCGATTGAGAACTTTAAGTTGAATCAAACCGTGCTCGTGAAGTTGTTGCGCGATTCGTATTTCTTCACGGGCATTCGGGCTGTTCTCTGCATCGTGTCCAACTATCACGTAATCCTCTGAGCGGGATTCGTAAAGTCGGGCAAGCAGTTTTGATCGGAGTTCCGTATCTGTCATATAGGTCTAACGCCTGAATTAAGCCGTGCCGCGAAGCGGCATCGGCTTGAATGAATTGTTAGCGCGCGTCATCGGAAACCTCAGCGGCGAGCTTTTGGTATACCAACAGCATGGCTGGACTAAGCTGACCTGCCAAGCGGTTGTAGTTAACAAGCGCTCTGCCAAGCATGGCTGTGGCCTCTCCTGGCTCTATGGCCACAGTGTCCTCGTCTGCCTCTCGGGCATGTTTAAGAGCGTTGCGCGCACGATTGACCTCTGCGTTAACAACGCTAAAGGGTCTACCGCCAGTCAGCTCTCGATCCATCTCCACGATGCGATCAATCATGGCCTCTTGGCCAGTGCGACGTAAGAGACTACCTAATATCTCCTCAGCGGCGCCTGCAAGTGTGACCACGGCAAGGTAGTCAGCACCGTCAACGTAAAGACGGGCCGCCACCTCCAACTGCCTCTGAGCAATGACTAGCTTGGAAAGAATCATAGCGCGCTAACGCCTGAGTTAAGCCGCCCCGTGGCGGGGCGGCGGACGCGTGCAAGCGTAGCGCATAGCACGTGGCCGACGCCACGACGCGGGGTCGGCTTGAACGAATTGTTAGGCGGGTGGGATGCCGACGGAGTTGAAGCTCTGGCGGACTTGCCGAAAGCCGAAGCGGGAGAGCATGAGCGCGCCCCGCGAACTTTCCGCCGGCCGTCTCCGAAGGAGCGGGTCCGGCGCTGCAGAACTAACAGCAGATGAACATTGCTTCCGAAGCCGGTAAGCACAACGCACATGTGAAGATTAAGCGCGCCCTGCAGACTTGGACGAAGAGGCAACGCGCCGACAGTCTGTCCGACGAGCGCTGCCGACCGAAGCCGGTAAATCAAGTCTGTGAACGGCACATTTGCAGAAAGCTTTTCTGCCGCCTAACTAGATTAAGTTAAGTCGCGCCGTAGCGCGAAGCGCGGAGGGAATCCCGATCGCGCAGCGATCGGGACGT
>Ga0209278_1000921_pt1 | contig 19463 bp, 14 predicted proteins | sample JI81BgreenDNA_FD_187504 | JGI IMG/M metagenome (GOLD analysis project Ga0209278, IMG submission 187504) | Wastewater effluent complex algal communities from Wisconsin, to seasonally profile nutrient transformation and Carbon sequestration -... | ecosystem: Engineered > WWTP > Effluent > Algae... | reverse complement strand
TTCAGGCCGAGCTGCAGCCGCTGCTTCTTCATTGCGCACCGCTGATGCGGCTGGATGGGCTGCCAGAAATCTATCAGGAAGCGGCGAAGAAGAAGCCACGCAAGCTAAGTAAAGAGCAACGCGAAGCCTGCGAGAGGGTGGCCGAGGAAGTATCGCAGCAGCAGCTTTCCATTCTTTCGGTCGATCCGTCGCCTCGCTTGCGTGCACGGCTGGCCGAAACATCGCCCGCGCCACAACGCCTGTTCGATGGGCATGAGCGTTTCTTTGAGAAGCGTGCGCAGGCCAAATTGTTCGAAGATGATCTCTACGGCAAACTGAACGAGTGGGAGCGGCTGGCGCTGCCATTCGCCGTGGGCGGCATGGAGACCGCACTTTACCCCACCGCCCAACCCATGGCGACGGCGATTTTTACGGATCTGAAACGCGGCGACCGTGGCTTCGCCCATGCCAGTCAGCATGGCGTTGCCGACATGAATGAGCTGGCCGGTGCGGCAGGGAGGGATATCACCGATGTGATCAGTGCGAATGCACAAGAAGCGGAAGCATTAAAGGCAAGCCTGCGCCACGCGCAGCCGGGGCAGGTGGTGGTGAACACACTCAGCTTCCTGCGCGTGGCCGATACGATCGAGCATTTCCGCAAACAGGATGAGTCGGGGCGCTTCGTGGCGGCGCATGGTGCATCCGAGACCAGCCCACAGGCACGGCTGGCGTTGCAGATGAAATACCTCGACCGGCAAGTGGGGCGCGCGGTGTTCCAGCCGGGCTGGCAATACTCGAACGATCTGGTGCAATTGCGCGTGCGCGCACGACTGATTCAGGCAGGGCTCATCGAACGGCCTGCTGGCGTTCAGTCGGGCATGCAGGTGTTTAATGCGGATGCGCTGGATACCCCACAGACCCTGCTAGATGATATGCTTACCCTGACCGCCGAGGTCAAACGCGCCTGCGATGCACAGGTGCGTGCGCCCGAGCAGGCGATTGCGTTGATGCGGCTGGTGACCCTGCATGAATTGCTGATCGACCCCACCTTGCAACAGGCGGGTGGCAAGACCAGCCGCGAGCTGATTAACCCCATGCTCGCCGATGAGTCCTTAACGTGTTACGACCGCGCGCAAGCCAAACATGTGGTCGAAGAAGCCAAGGCTTTGCTGCTGGGGCAGGCCGCGCAATGGGTGCCACGCGAGCGGCTTTATGCCGAGCGTGATGCCAGCGACGATGCCGACCGCGCCAACGCAAAAGACGTGCAGAACCGCCGCATGGAAGACTATATCAAAGCGGGCGAAACGCTGCGCAGCCAGCAAGGTTGGGCCATGCGCACCCAGCGGCAGGATGAGGTGCGCACCACCCGTCGCGGAGGAAGCCGATGAGCGCGTTGGCTCAGGCAAGCGCAGCATCAGATGCTATGCTGCCGCCACGCGGCTTGCAGCCGGGTGAACGGCTGAACCATGTGGCGTTTGATCCGCGCAGTGGGGATTATCGGGTCTATCACTTGTCGCTGATTGCCGAAGCCGCCGACGCGCCATTGCGACTTCGGCTGGAACTGCACCGTCAGGGACCGGGGTTCGACCGACGTGTTTTTATGTTACTGGACGAATCGCTCGATGCGGCGCGGCAGGAATCTCTGCAGCCGCTCATGCCGAGTCTGGCGCATTTAGCCATGTTGTTACGTGCGCGCCAGATGCCACCGGCGGAACTGCTCGCGCCCTTCATGACGCGCGCCGCGTTACGGTTATGGACCAAACCGCTGCCCCACCAACGCGGAGGCAGCCATGAGTGATTTCGGCTGGCAGCGCCGTGGCTTCCTAAGCTTGTTAGGGCTGGATCACACCGACAGTGAGGATGGGCAAATGCGGCCCGTAGAGCTGGCAGAGGCGGGCATTGATCCGCGCACCGGCGGAGCCGTGGCCATTACCACCAAAGCCACGCTGGATGGAAAGGATGGGCTGACACGCCTGAAAACCTATTACTGGCGCATGCTGCCCAATGGCGAGCAGCTTTCGGAGAAACTGTTCGATCTCGAGTTCGAACCGGGGCAAGCCACTGCGCTGGATGCGCATGGCAACCCGGTATCGATTCCAACGCTGCTGCCGCACGCCGTGTGGGTGCTGGGCAGAAAATTATACGATGCGAGCGATGCGGTCGATCACCCGGAACTGGCGCATGGCCCGGGGTTGATGCGCAACCTCACCCGCGTGATGATGGCCGTGGGCGAGGTCAATCAGCAGCTACGCGACGGTGCCCTGCCGAATGTCGCCAAGATCCTAGAGCAATGCGCGGTACATGAGGCCGTGGGCGAGCGTCTGCAGATCACCGGGCAATCGGTGCGTGGCGGGTTTGATTTTGATACTGCACCGTACATGGGATCGGCAGGTGCGCATGATTTTATCGTGCCGCAGGCAGTCGCGCGTGCTTTGACGGGGTTGGATGTCAATACGCTTGATCCCCACCAGCGCTTGCAGGCGCGCCCGCGCCAGGCGACCGACGTGCGCAGTGGTGCGGTCTTCACCACGGATATTGCGCTGGAGGGGGAAGGGGCGGTGCCCGCCATACGCACGGCGGTGCAGACCGCCACGCTAGGCGATGCGCATGCAACGTTAGCCATTCCATGCCTGACGCAATGTGTGTGGCAGGAGCAGGGAAACCAGACCGCGCAGCTCGCCGATTTTCATCTGCTGGGTGAGGACTTAAGCGATGACCAGCACCTGACCCGCATGCGTGCGCTGGGGGTGACCAACCGCATCCTGCACGACATGCGTCGCCAGCGTTACCCGGCCGCGATGGACCATCTGATCGAATACGACCTGCATGATCTGGTCTATCAGTTCGATCCGCCGCCACCATTGGAAGAAGGTGGCCGACTGACGATGATCTCCGTCGGTGGTAACAATATGGAAGAAATCGCCGATGGGTTCGGCGGGGTGATCGGTGGTAACTCGAAGGTGATCTACCATGAGGGAAGGAACGTTAAGGGCAAGGTCGATCGTGTGGGCGTCATTATTGATCTTGGCCTGCATCTCAGCCCGAAGGATGAGACGGATATTTCCGCAGCGCCCGATGTGATCGAGCATTTAAAGCACTGCCAGGATATCTTGATCACTCACCGCCACCTTGATCACACGGATGGCTTGTTCGCCTATATTCAATATGGCTACCTGCGCAATAAAACGATCCATGCCACGCCGGAAGTCATTCGTTCCATTCGTGATAAACTGAGTACATATCCCAGCATTCACCGGAATGATCTGCCAAGTTTTGTTCCCCTGCAGGGCGAAGGATGGCTGCATGTGGCGGATGCCCAAGGCGATGTACGCCTGTCAGTCGATTACGCACGCAATGCCACGCCGCACTCGGCGCGCACCACACCGTTCACGGTGCATGGGCATTACAAGGGCCAGTGGATCGGCTCCTACATGAACCATGGCGACGCGCGGTTTGGGCGCCATAACGCGAAGGATTATGACGGACCAGCGGTCGATGCGGACCATCTGAACAAGGCGTTCTTTGCCGAAAGTAACCGCCGTTTGCTGGCCGAAATCCCCGGTCTGGATCCAGCGATTGCCTCGCGTGGCCCCACCTATTTCGACATGGATACCACGTCGATCCTCAAAGCAGGGTGGACGCCGACGGAAGGCGAAGTGGAGGATAACCTCGTTGAGTTGTCGCAGTGGTTCGGTGATAAGGGCATGTTGCTTGCCATGATCTCCACGAACGATAACCGTTTCGAGACGGCGTTGCGCGTGGCAACTCGCGCCGATCGTGATCTGACGGAGTTCGGGGCAAATCTCGAGAAAACAACGACCACCGCCAACGTGCTTGGCGTGAACGACCTGCGCCACACACCGGGGCCGCGCAATAACGTGCAGCTCTATCTCGATTATTATTTTGAAAGCCTACTGCGCCAGCGTATCGCCACGTTCGAACAGCGCATGGAGGGAGCCAGCGGCAAGAAATTACGGCGCATGGAGCATGCGCTGGAATCTCAGCAGGCGCGGCTGGAGGCATTTGAGAAATTGAAGGCCATGCCGCACAAGTTCGGGCGCTACCAAACGCGCGATGCGCTGGAATCCGAGCTGGCCGATCGTTACGGCGAGAAGATCACGCTTGGTTCGGTGCGGGTGGGGCGCAATTCCAAAACCTCGCGCATGATCATGAACCGCCCGGATTATGATTGGCGGCGTCTGGCGCTGCTTACCGGCACGCAAGGCACGAATGTGGAAGTGGATGCTGCGCTGACGGCCCTATCCGAAGGCCGCAGCCTAATGGATGGCAACCCTGAACATAGCCATACTGCCCGGCCGGTAGAGCCCGCAAGGAATGTGGTGGTGATTTCGCAGACGGCGATTCCGGGCAACGACAGCAAGCAAACCGAGCTGGTACGCAAGCTCAGCAACCGTGGATTTACGGTGGTGCAGGCCATGCATGATGGATTTAAGATCCATCATCTGGAGCCCGAGCGGCGCAACCAGATCATCGCGCGGCTACACAAACTGGGTAAAGCGTTTGAGGTCGAGGCCGATGGCGCATTGAGCGTGAAGGGCATGCCAGTGCATGCCAGTGGCCATGGGTATGAGCAGGATTGCCGGGCCTGGGCCGATCTGGTGCGCGCCGATGTGACCGCGCCGCAGCATACCTCGGACCCGCAGGCAAGCCAGCGCATGGCCGATATCTGCGGTGGACTTGGGCTGCGCCACATGAACCGCGTCGTACCGAACTTCGAGGGCCTATCGATTCGTGCGGGCACAACGCCCGCGCAGACGCAGATCGACTCCATCGGTCGCACACTAGCCTCCCTCATTCGCATTCGTACCGTGCGTCAGCAGCGCAAATATTATGGCGGCCATCTGGAGGCACAGCGGTTGGTGAGCCTTGATCCGGCAGGCGGTGTTCGGGCCGATGGCCTGCGTGCGAGCGCCCGTGAGGATGGATTTTTTGCAAAGGCATTTGCCACGCGTGATGCCGAACAGGAAGTGCGCGATGGCATGCAGCGGCAAGGGATGCGGCCCGAGCCCGTGCCTGAGAACCGCATGACCCCTCCCGGGGAACGGCCGGATCGTGGACCAGTATTGCCGGGGCAGGCCTTCCGCCATCGGCTCTTTAGTGGGCCGGCACCGCAACATGTCGGATTTACGAGGGCTTAAGCATGACAAAAATTCCTGCATCGACACCACCCCATGCATCCGAGCATTTCGACGATCGCTGGCTACGCCAGACCTTTCGCTGGGACGCGGTGCAGCACTTGCTGGCAGAGGGAAAACTTCTCAGCCTGTATTACGATTTTGAAGCTACCGACCTGAACACCATGTTTGCTGCCCCCACGCAGTTCTGCGGCAAGATCGTCGATGTGCAGGGCCGCATCATTGATCGCGTCAAGTTGCAGATTCAAGTGCCCGAGGATGTGGCCATCTCACCGCAGGCGGCGATCGTCACGCAAAGTGACCCTGCCGCGCTTTATGATCCCGAAGGAAGGGTGCCGCCGCACATCGCCGCAGGGCAGATTCTGCTGTTCTTCCGCAACCCTTATCGCGCGCTGTGGGATATGCAGAAACATGAGGCGCAGATGATTGCCACGGCGAGTGGCCGCGAAGAAGAAGTGCGTGCCTACACCGTTACTAGTCCCGATGGTGCCCAGAATGCGACCTTCCGCATCCATCAGGGGGGGAAATTCCTCTCCATGCCCTATCCGGATGAGGCGCGCCTGCCCGATGGCGCCAACACCTACCGCGATGCGGACGGCACACGCTGGAAGAAGATCGCTGCACCCGCCATGACCAAAGGGCACAATATCGGACGCTACGATGATCGGCTGCTTTGGGCATTCCTGCACCGTGCCTTAAGTGACGAGATTTTTTTAACCCATACCAAGAAGTTCAAGCGATTTAGGGCGGATACATTGGCGCTCGCAAAAATGGTGGCGTTGCTTGATAACGCCGGTGAGCATGGGTTTAAGCCGGGGCAGAAACTGCACCCCGCCACGGGCAAGCCGTATGCCGCATTTACCCTGTCCAGTCTAATGGAGGCAAACACACGCGAAGCCGTACCGGAGCGTGGCCTCGACGAAGGGGTGCGTATGCCCGACGGATCGAAATATGACCGCGGCTATGCCCATGCCGATGCGGAATATGACGTGGATGCGAACATCGCGCTCGATATGTTCTTGCGCCAGCGCGATACCGAAACCGTGCAGTTGATGGAAGACCACGCGGATTTTGACCGTATCAAACCGTTTCTGATGGGTGGTGAAGGCTTCGAGATGCGGCCGTTGCGTGCCTTTGCGCGCGATGTCTTCCCGCATGGTGCGCAATTGCATCTCGGCGTATGCGTGAACATCAACGAAGAGATCGAGGAGCGCCGCCAGGCCTTGCTGATCCGCACCGATACCGACCAACCGCTAAGCGCCTATACCTTCCGCGGTAAGGCATTGGCGGAGATGTCGGTGGAAGAGCTTGCCGTGATGCTTGAGGCTCAGCGCGGCAAGCCGGATGCGTTGTGCGAAGTGCTGGACCTGCGCAAGAACCCGCGCGTAGTGCCGGCCGCACTGGCCTTCGCACGTGGCAAGGCTTCCAACCCCGAACAGCATGAAGAAAACCGACGGTTTGTGCTGGCCAACGAAACGCTGTGCGACCGGCTGATGCAGGCGCACCGGAAAACCATGCCGCCCATGCCGGATTATCGCAGCCTGCGAAACCCACAGGCCGAGGAGCATCTGTTCACCGGCATTGCCTCGCCAAAGCGTTACGAATTCCCGATGGATGGTAAGCCCACTCTGTTGACGGAAACGGTGCACAGCGAATGGGTGAAGGCACTGCGTCGCAATCGTGCCATTGACAGTTTATTGCGCCGCGCCGTAAAGCCGCAGACGGTTGAGTTCGAAGTGCGAGCCGACACGCTGGAGAGTTTCATTGAGCGCATGCAATCGGTCGACCGGCAATTGCAGCGTTACCTGAACCATGAGGCAGAGGGGTATACCATCACCCCTCAGAACCCCTTCGTACTGCTGCCAGCACCCGAGCAATCCTTTATCCCTCCCAAATGGGATCATGTGCCCCACCCGAATAAACCGGGAAAAACCAAGCGTGTTCCGCATGTCATGAGCGATGAGGAATGCGCGCAACTGACGGCGAACGCGGTGGAATATCTGTGGAAGCTGCGCGCAGAACTGATGCATGAATTCCATGATAACACCACGCATTTTACCGTGCAGGATCGGCACGGTCACAACATGCCATTTGTGCAGCTGAACCGCATGAAAACGGGCGACCTGGCCGATCGGCTGCGTACTGGCGAATACCGGTTGCAGCTGGAATCGCTGAATTGGAGTGCCGAATTGCTGGCCCGTATGTTCCGCGATGCGGATCGCGTCGCGTGGGTCAAGCAATACTGGCAGGATAAGGGCCAGCCTGAGCGCGTGCAGGCATGGCAGGACTGGGAGCGTTATTTCGACGACCTGAAAACATTGCGTATGCACGGCGCGCCCCATGAAGACCCCGATGACGCACGCTGGATGACTGCTGCCAAGGCGCTGAAAGAAACGGCGCGCATCCGCGCGAACCTGCGCACTGGCGATGTGCGCGCGCATGGCCAGCAATGGGGCGCATGGGATATCTTCATGCCGGATAACGCCAAAGCCGAGCCGATTCTTGATGCGTGCGAACGGCTTTGCAAGCAGCAGCTTGCACAAAACCCGCCTTACCCGGAACGTTGGGCAAGGCTGGGCTACGACCATGCGAGTGGCCTGCCATTAGAGCATGCGACGTACACGTTGCCGGCCGATGCAGTGACCCTGACGCTGGATGTGCCGGACCGCATGCTGGAGCAACCCTTGACGCATCACCATGTCGCGCCGACATTGCTGATGTTGCACCCCAGCATGGCCGAGCGCAAAGCGCTCGCTGCGGCTGATGCGAACACCTACCTGCTGTTGCGTGGTGCGCAATCGGGTCGGACCTATCTTGCGGCCAAACCAGCCTTACTGCACGCGCAGGAAATCGCGCCGACGCCGTATTTTCAGGAAGTCTATGCTGCGGCACGCACCCGGTTTGAGGATAGCGGCATGATGCCCCCGCGTGCGGAAGACATGCTGCCACTGGCCGTGGAATCGCTGGCCCCGGTGCCCAGCACAGTAGAGCGATCGGCACAAACCATCAAAGTGCCACGTTCGGAGGATTTCATGGCGATGGTCAGCCCCGTGCTTGGCTACCGCGATCAGCCATTAACCGGGCTGGTGGTGGAGGATGATGGCTTCACGCCAACGCTAGGCATCGCTCGCTTGCAACAGATGCAGCCACGCGCGCATGGTGCTGGCATGGTGGAAACAGGCTGGGAGCTGCAGGCACAGGTGCAACAGGTGCGCAGCCTTACGCTGGCACAGGTCCGCGAGCGCATCAATATCGGACGTGAGCAGATGCGCGCCGCCATCGCGCTGGGCATGGATTCGGTCGAAACGCTGCGCACGGCACTGGCCCATGACGATGTGCGCAAAAAAACCGTTGAAAAGGCGGGGCTGAAAAGCTTGCAGTCCCTTCACAAATTGATGGCCAAGGAAAGCTTCACCCCGAAGGATGCAACGCATTACGGCTATGCCAGCCTGACGGATATGAAATCCAAGATCACGGCGCTTTTTGCCGAGCGTGAACGCGGGCTTGAGCGCGCCGACAACCTGCTGCATTTCGTGGATATCGCCCCGGTTCAGCGTCACGATATGCGCTGGCACCAACCCGCACGCCGACCGGAAGTGGCGATCGTGCCCGCGAGCCTATCAACGGTGCCACCATCACCCGATACGGCGGATGCGCCCGATCCGTCGCGCGTGCGCGGTGCGCCGCAGATTGCGCGTGCCCACGCCGCACAGCAACGGCGAGCATAGCATGGCGGTGACGGTGCATGCCATGCCTGAGCACGAAGTGGCAGCCGGGTTTGCCGCGCGCTTGCGTGACCATGGGCATGCGCTTTATCGGGTTCAAACCATCGATGCAGCGGGTAGGGCGTGCTGGTTTTTGATGCAGCTTTCGCTGACGCAGCGCATTCGCCTGCAGCAGACCACGGCCGATGCGATGGTGGATCTTCAGCAATACGGTGTAATTCTTGATGCCGGGTGGGGTATTGAGGGGAGAGCAGAGGGGTTTTGAGGAGTTGCCCGAAAAACGGCATTGCAGGGGTGGCGGTGATGCGACAAACGTCGGCGGAAAGCGCCGGTTTTTTGGAGTCTCAGTCTCGGGGGATCTTAGAACTGGTAAATGTTGGCTGTGCAAGAAGGCGATAGGCTGGAAAGCTCGCCGCATGCCTCTTCCTGGTAAATGCAAGGCGTGCATAGTGAGAGAGTAATTAAGCAGGAATCGTCATGCCCTCTTTCAACAACGCCCCCATATCCAATATTTATCAGCTCGGCCTGAAGAATCAGCAGCTTATTCATAAAAGTCTTAATCTAGGCCTTATTGGGGAGGCCTACCGATTGCGCCAGATCGATGGGCTTCTGGTGCGTATGCTGCACAAAGTACGAAGGTTCGATTTTATCGGTGCAGTCGCCGAAGGCAGAACGCTCTTGGTTGGTGAAGGTAACTTAAGCTTTGCTTTAGCGTTGGCTAAAAATTCCCATATCAGCGCGAACCGATTGGTTGCCAGCGTTTATGAGAAGAGGGACGAACTAGCAGACAACGCAATCAGTAATATTAACCATCTAAAGGCATTGGGATCCACGGTTTTATTGGTGTAGATGCAACGGCTTTGCATGGCAGCCTTGGTTCTTGGCTATTTGATACGATAGTCTTCCAATTCCCCCACACTGGTAGTCGAGAGTCTGTGCAGGGGCACAATCCTAATTTTATTCTTGTGCGCGATTTCCTCAAAAGTGCGGCCCTTCAATTAAGAATTGGCGGGAAAGTGCTTATTACTGCAGTGGACAGCCCACATTATCAGGGCGCTTTTCAATTTGATGAGGCAGCTAAGATCGCTGGCTTTTCACCACCCGAGTCCTACTCGTTTGATCCCGATGCATTTCCAGAATATGAACACACCATGACCCATCAAAGCGGCAGCGCGCTCGACGAGCATCAACGTTTCCGTACCTGGGTTTTTCGAAAATAGAATTGGTGGCAATGAAGCAGCGAGTATTATTTGAAATAAACGAGGATGCAGCCAATGCGCTTAGCATCCCAGGTGTACGCTACATGCCACATTTTATAAGTAGCGAAGCAGAAGCTGCATTAATCCAAATGATCGACCAGCAACCATGGATCACGGACCTTCGGCGTCACGTGCAGCATTATGGTTATCGCTACGACTATAGAGCACGAGGTTTGGCAAGCGACCTTTACCTTGGGCCTATTCCAGATTGGCTACATCCTTGCTGTCAAAAATTACAAAGCGAGGGTCATTTTAGCCAGATTCCAGATCAGGTCATTGTGAACGAATATCTGCCGGGGCAGGGAATTGCGCTGCACACGGATTGCATCCCTTGTTTTGGAGATACGGTTGCTTCCATTAGCTTAGGATCTGGCTGTCAGATGGATTTTGAGAGTGGTGAAGAAAGAACATCGCATTATCTTGAGCATCAAAGCCTGCTCATTCTGTCCGGCGAAGCGCGGTATCAGTGGAAGCACGGAATAGCTGCGCGTAAGTCAGATAGAGTCGACGGTAACCTAGTACCGCGTGACCGGCGTATATCGCTCACCTTTCGGAACGTGATTCTATAATTAGCTATCAACCTCACTATTATAAGATTTCGAACTGATAACTTTGCCCCATTTAGAACTATTGGAAGCTCCTCATAGATGTCGACATTTGCAAATTAACTTACTAATTGGAAGCTCTGATGGTGGCGCTGAATTCGATGAAACCCGCAGAAATTCCCTTGTTTCAGGGGCTTTCCCACTTTGTTGTTCGAACTGCAAAATGTTGGCTGGGGGAGGGGACGTGGAGGCAGAGCGCTCTCAGTATACCCGGTTATTAAGCTTTCCTAGCCCCACCTTTGAAGATGTCGGGGAGGCTATCGACGAATTGCACTAATTTGTCCGGTTTCGTAAAGAACAGCATGCCCACGCCAACCGACGCCACTGCCGCGACTACATAATGCACAACCTTGGAATGCTTTTCGTCCCGCTTGCTGGTGGTGCTATCAGGGACATTCCTTTCCTTGCGCGCCCTATGCAGCTGGTCGACTACCAATATACCACCGAGGATCGTCCCCCCAGCCTTAATGCCCATCGATAATTTGCCGCTTTTCGCGGGCTCATCGTCCTCCCTCTCAGGCTTTCTCGGTGCGGCTATGTTTTTCCTAGCTTCTGTTTCCTGCGTATCCTCAGGTGCTAGAAGCGCCTTTTGGTCTTTTGGTGGTGGTTCTTCAGTTTTTTCTGGTACCACATGCTCCTTGCGTTCATGTGCCGCTATTGCCTTGCGTAAATTACCGGGGATTTGTTCAAGTTCCGCGCGTTGCGCCCCGAGTTGGTGGTCAACATATTCATTAAAGCCCTTAGGTGCATCGCCTGCTGCAATACGCTGCAACTCCTCTGCCGAAACATTCAAGCGGGGGTCATTGAACAATAGCCCATCCGTCGGGTCAGGCTCCACCATGCGCTGCGCCCGATCATAATTTCGATGAGTTGCCGCGATTCTAACCCAGAAATCATGGTTCGGCTTATTAGTGCCGGACGTTAAGTAAAACCCCACCAGATCGTTTCTGGCGCGGCTGGCTTTCGCATACTCCGGGCCGATGGCACGCGGAATAATCTCGTTGATCAACTTATCTTCCGCTTCCGCCGTTTTTGGCTTGGCGTAGTTCATTTCAATCTCGAAATACTTCGCCCGCGTCATTACTTCGTCACGCGTATTATTATAATTACGCAAACGATCTGGCCGGAAAGATTTTTGATTGGCTTTCAGCTTGGCAAGCAAATCAACATTTTGCAATTCCCACTCATGTAAGAAAGCATCAAGCCCGTTTGACCCAAACTGGTTCAGCTTTCTGGTTTCCAGCGCCGCACCATAGAGCAATTCACGCTCGCTGATCTTTCCCACCCGTTGGAGATGTACCAGCGCCGCAGCATTGGTGAACACTTGCAGCACCTGCTCGGCCACCACATCCCGGATATAATCCTGCCGCTGGCGATAATCACCTTTCGGACGCGGGAAAAGATCGAATGCATCATCCAGTGCAATCGCTTCTTGTGACAGTGCGTGAATCAGTGGCTCCAGCGCCGTGTGCGTATGGCGGATAATTTCGGGCGATTCCAGGCAGGCGTGAATCGTGCCAAGAATATCTTCAACCGCAGTCTTTTCGGAAACAGATTTGCTGTCTGCCTCACGGCACAGCAGTGCAATGCCCATTTTGTATAGCCAAAGCGGGTCAGGCATGTTGGTGTGTTTCAGCGATGGATTGTCAAATCGCATGATGCCCAGCGTTGTTCATTTCGGGCAGTATACATGAAAGGCACCAAGCCGCGCTATGCTGTCATAAATAATTCATAATATGCTGTCATGAAGCTGACACAAATCTCCGTAATAAAATTATGAAATCATTCGGGAGGTTTCCATGCTCACAGGCAATACGGACAAAACAGATGCAGAATCAACGCTAATCAGCCAGCTACTTGAGGCGCGGAGTAACCTTCAGGTACAAATGGATGAAATGACCGAAGGCATCAATGCGACAACCGCATTAAGTGACAAAGCCACTATCAGACTCGCCGCCGTTCACCGAAATTATAATCGCGCTAAAAAGCGTTTGGACGAAGCAAAAACCAAAGCTGCAGCAGATGCAGTAAGAGAAGCTGATATATATTACGCTGATGATACTAGGGAAACTGCGGGAATATTAGCGATCGGAGGCGCTGCACTTTTAACTATTCTTACGGGTGGCCTAGGGGCACCAACCCTTGTAGGAGCTATAGGTGGAGGCGCAGCTGGAATTGCTGTCTATAGTGAAGATCGCGAAGCGGAAAGAAAGCGGCGATTAAAATCGAAAACAGCTGACATTGATGGCAAACAAGGAAAAACTGTTGCTACTCACAGTGCCCGGCTTAAACAACTTGAGGCAGATAAGCAGCAACTGCTAGCCACAATCCAAACGGATGAGCAAAAGCGACTATATTTCGGCGTTGTGGCTGAAATTCTTCTTGATAACGGCATTAAAATCGCTCGCCAACTAAACCAGTATGCCCATTTCAACGGCATTAGCGCCGATGATGTTTTTGCGATGGAAGATAAAGAGTTGCAGGCCATCCTTGATCGGATGCTAAAAGGGCAGCCGAAAGCCACTGATGTGGAACGGCTGGTGGGTATCAGTGAACAGTTAAGCGGCAAGCATGTGGTTACGCCTGAAATACGAGCATTGAAGCAATTTATCAACCATGTGGTTATTCCGAATAAACTCTATTTTGATATTCTGGCCAGCTATGCGGATGATATTCGTGACAAAGACCTTTCCACGTTCCCGCCACTGGAAATTCTTGGCGACAAGCCAATTTCACTATCCGGTAAAATAGAATTTCCTAAAACAGAGGCTGATAAAAAAGAAGAATCGGAAGAAATGTTAAAACGGCAGGCAGCTAAGGTTGCCATTCGTAATAGAATCGCCGCTGATGCCGCTTACACGATTCTACGCGAAAGTGATCAGCCGCATCTGGAGAAAATGGCCGCATTAGAAGCAGCTAATAATGCTGAAATTGGCCAGTATTCTGATGTATTCCAAGGAATAGAAAAAGCCGTTTCTTTACTGGAGGCGCGGCGGGAAGAATTGGAAGGGAAGTCAGGAAAGCTGACGCTTGAGATTGAAGACGGTACTAAGAAAAATTCCCAAATTGACCAACGCATTCATGAAACACGCTCCCGAAATCAGGCAAAACAGAAGGCGGCCACCATCAGCAGTCGTGTGCGCGGTGGGCTTGCGCTGGCAAGCGGCGTTGTTCTGGCATTATTTGATGGTGGTACTGTATCCGGGCCGATGGCTGCTGCTGGCGCATCGTCACTATTCACTAGAGTAGGCTCAGCCATGCGTCGAGGTGCAAAAGATTCGTTGCACTCAATCACCTATTCTATTGGGCAAGAAATAAATACGCGTGTCGAGAATAGTGCGCTTGATGACTACATGTTCAGCCTGCAACAGCAAAAAGTAGATCTTCCAGCATTACGCACGGAACTGGAAGGCGTGCAAAAAGCAATTGCTGAAACGCAGGCAAGCAAGGAATTCCAGGATATTCTAAATGATGAAGCCAAGCGTAGCCATGTGGCCGAAACACTGCTGTTGCGTTCACTCATCCGTAACGGTGTGAATAACTCGCAAGAAATGGCCGAGCTTTGCGAACAGACAAATGTTGCGTCGCTGGATGAGTTTCTGACTCACTATGAAGGCACACGTCTTGGCCTTGCGCTCAAGAAACACTGCCACGGCCTTGCCGACTCCAACGACATACACGTTATTCTTGCCGAGGCAGATACCTTACGCGGCAGCATCAGCTGGCATGATCAGGTGCTGAAATCCTATGTGGAAGAAGTGCTGAAACCGAATATCGGCGCGTTCTTCTCCAAAGCCAGCAAAATGGATGTGATCAGCCAGAATAACCTTACCGGATTCGGCAATGAATTGCATTTCTCTGCTGAGATGCAGCTGGAAACCAGCCGCGCTGTGCGTATTCTGCTTTCCAACGAGTTTGGCATGTCCGTCGTGGGACGTGAAGATGTCCGCAACATGTTTGATTTCTGGCTGCACCGCCACGGGGATGATCGTCTATATGACGAGAAAATCCGTGATGGCGAGATGAGCGATGAATACCCGGAAAAACGCGTAAGCCACGTAGATAAAGACCGCATGCGGCGTTTTGTCGATATGGCTAAACGTTCCGTTGCCAGCGGCCGCACCAGCTTTCCGAAAGTGGGCGATATGTTCACTCGCGTGTGTGCGTATGAGTATTTCCTACCGCAAGCGGTGCATGTTGGCGGGAAGGATAACATCTTCACCGATTACCCTGAATCCCCCAGCGCTTATCCGATGGTCAATGAAGTGGTGGGCGAGTTCATTAAACAAATGAGCTTTGCTGATCTTAACGACTACCGTGATAGAGTTGGAACGCGGCTGGATAACGTCATTGCCCAGAGCTTTATCGATTTCTTCGCAGAAATCGGCAACGAACACGGCCAGAATGAAAAGCTCGCAGGTATTCGCCAGCGACTTAACGAGGCCGCCAATTACGATGACTATGGCCCGGTTTTTGACCGCTATGCGCGCAACATCACCAAAGATGCGCTTGGAAGGTTTGATCAGTTCCTTGGCATCTACGCCACAAACCTTGAGGCGCAGTTGCGTGTATCTACTGAAGAAGATCGCTCCGTGATCGAAGAGCAACTGGATAAGGTCAAAGAACTGGCGGATGGTAAGTTAAACCCACGCATTACTCGCCCCGGCACGCATGAGGCACGCCTCCTTGCGCATGATGAGTCGCACACAGGTGAAAACATGGCAATGCGCGGTTGAAAACTAGGGGCATCTGTCGATCTGCCCACAGATTCTCAGATTGAGGCTCTCGACATTCTTTATTTATCTTGCCCCTGTGATGTTCACCACGGAATCTCCGGCTTGACTGTCTCACTATTCCGTTATTTGTTTTGGGCTGGCAAGAGTTCGAAATAATCTCTGAAGTGGCTTTCAGTCTAGCCCCTAGACTCTCTCGAAGGTGGCGGTGAATGTGCTGTGAAAGTGGACCGATTTATAGGGGGAGGGTCAGTTTGGATAAGTTTTAAGTTTTGTACAAGCGCTATTGTAAGTTTTGTACAAAAGTGGTATAGTGAGGCTGTAAGCTGAAAAATCGGAGGTTTTAGAATGCAAATCATCTCTTCAAGCGAAGCCCGTAACAATCTCGCAGCCATGCTGGATAAAGCCCAACATGAGCCAATCGCCATACAGAAACAGGGTAGAAAAGCTGCTGTGCTCGTTTCTTACGCGGAATACGAGCGGCTAACGAATGCTTCTGTTGTTGCGTTTCAGGCGATTTATGACACGGTAGGAAAGAAGGCGGAGGCCAGAGGATTGACCGAAGAAAAACTAGCGGAAATTTTGGCTGCACATGACTAGCAGCAAGCCCCGCGTTATTCTTGATACCAACCTACTGATCAGTCGCGCTCTAACGCCAAGCTCTATTACTGCCAGCGCGGTTCGCATGATCATCGACCATTGCCACTTGCTCGTATCGCAAGCCACAATGGATGAGTTTGCAACTGTGCTTAATCGCGTTCAGTCCAAAGGCTTCGTAAAACAGAATGAAGCACTTGCGCTGATTCATGCCTACAAGGAACTAGTTGAATGGGTTCCAATTATAGAACGTGTCACAGAGTGCCGTGATCCCAAAGATGACAAGTTTCTGGAGCTGGCGGTAAACGGCAAGGCAGGATACATTATCACCGGAGATCAGGACTTATTGGTGCTTCACCCGTTTAGAGACACAAAGATTCTCAACCCCAAAGATTGCATCAACTTACTGCTCCCTTAAGCGCCCGGATTTTTATACAGGGTGCGGAACTCCAGCGGCGCTGCCGCCGCGTCGATGCGAACTCTAGTCTAGTGTTTGGTTCACGTCTGTGCAGTTCGAACTAGTAATCTTGCCCCATTTAGAACTATTGGAAGCTCCTCGTGGATGCGCAGGGCCAGCCTGTGAAGCCAGTGGTGAAGCCAAACATCAACCCGGTGCTGGTGAAGTCCTATCGTTGGAACCAGCAGTTGGAAAGCGGCGCGGCGCTGACCATCGGCACGCTGGCAAAGCGCGAAGGGCGCAATCGCACCTATGTTTCGCGCATTCTGAATCTCATGATGCTTGCGCCGGACGTCATCGCCAGCATCCTCGAAGGCACCCAGCCGCCGACCATGCAGCTGCAGGATTTAACGGCCAGCCTGCCCATCGAGTGGCATAAGCAGAAGCAAGCGTTGAAGTGTTAGGATCAGGCCTGTTTATGCCCTGAATGCTTCCCTGTTGCGTAGCCTGTTCCTGAACCTGTTACCTACCTGTTATGGGCCTGTTTCCGCAAGGGGTGGAATACTGCGGTAATTGGCTTTCTCTGTTGCTTTGCGGTGATTTGTCGTAAAAACCCGGCCTATAAAATGGCTCATAACAGGCTTAAGCAGGCTTTTTCTGGTCAAATAATCTCAAAAGTGTGACCACGAAAACTTCGCGAGTGAGACTATTGCGGCGTTAGGGGAGGTGGTTGGCGGATTTAGCGGAAAATCGCCATTTCAGAGGTGGCGGTGGATCGCCATATGAAGGCGGAAAGCGCCGGTTTTGGGAGTCTCAGTCTAGAGGGGTGTTAGAACTGCAAAATGTTGGCTGGGGCGCCAGGATTCGAACCTGGGAATGTCGGTACCAAAAACCGATGCCTTACCACTTGGCGACGCCCCAGCATGGGCAAAAGGGATATGCTCTATAGCGAAGCAAAATCGCCTCGTCAATCCACGACTTATCAGCCCACGCGATTCGTAAAAAATACGGTTATTCAGGGGCAACCTGCCCCTCAAGCCACGCAAGATAGGGGGCATGGCCTGCTGTTATGGGCAGTTGCAGCACCGCAGGGCAGTCATAAGGGTGCAGCTGCACGATGCGCGCCATCGCTGCTTCAGCCAGGGTAAGGGTAGTTTTACTGAGCAGTACACATTCCTGTGACTGCACAAGCGCGTCTTGCCAATAATAGAAGGAGCAGACGCCAGGATATTGATTGCAGCAGGCGACGAGCTTTTCGGCTAACAAGCGGCGCGCGGTCGTTTCCGCGTGTGCCGCGTCCGGATGGGTCGAATACAGCAGACAGTACGGCATGGTTAGAAGGCAGTTCGAAGCATGAGGCTGCAGGCCATCACGGCGGCGTCATCCTCATCGACATTGTAGGTGCCATTGGCGTTCAGGCAGTCGCCATTGGCGCCCGTACCGATGTCGATCACGTGGGTGAGTAACACCTGCGATGCCGTTACCCCCCCGGTGCTACCCTGCGCATCGTCGAGTTTTTCATCGATAAGATAGGCATCCTGCACGACGAGGCCATCATTCAGGCTAGGAATGCCGTTCGCATCCGTCGCGATGTCGGCAAACCCACCCATGTAGTAATAATGGCGCCCCTGAAACGCATGCACATGCATATAGGCTGTGTTGCGAATTTTACTGGGGGGAATCCATGCCGACAATACTGCTTTTCCAACGTTCGCCGCAGGTGCATCCGTTGCCAAGCTTAGGGGAACTTGGATTAAATCCGCATCCCAAAGGTCGCGCCAAAAGAGGGCCGTTTCATGGCCGAGCCCGTGCTGGTTCGCCGGGGTGGCGCCGTTTTGCAGCAGGGCGTTACCATCGCCGCTACCAAGGGCGCCGCTGCGCGGTGTTAAACCAGCCGAGGTAACGCGCCGCGTCTGCAAGTCACCAGGGAGCCCATGGTAACGGGTGCGGAAGGTGACCGCGCCGGCATTAAAGCCTTCGAGTTGTGATACGGTGCCTTTAATGGCGGCTTGTTCGATGAGTGATTGCGCGACCAATACACCACCGACCAGAAGCCCGATGATGGTCAGCACAATAGCAAGCTCAACTAAGGTAAATGCCTGATGCCGTGATGTGGAATGGAATGACGATCGCATGGTCTAACCATGTGGGAAGCATTTTTAAAAAGCCAGCCTGAAAAGAAAAAGGGTGCTGCGCATGCAGCACCCTTTCACTAAGTGTGGCGTTCCTAACTAGAAACTGGAACGTGCGACCAAACCACAGGCAGGAATGCTCGCGAATTCTTCCGCAACGTTGTAGGGGTTATCAGCGGCGCTGGTCACACAAACCCCAGCAGCCGCCGCAGCAGCCGTTTCGACCGTGAAGCTTGGCGTTGCAGCGGCAATGGCGTTGGCGGCAAGCACCGAACCCGATAGTGGACGACCATCATCCAGTTTCTCATCGACAGCCAGTGCTTCCAGTGGTGTCAGGCCCGTACCACCGCTGGTGATCACGCCGGTGCCGTTGGTAGCGCTGATGTTGTCAATGTAGAAGAAATTGCGGCCAGCCGACGCAAGGACATGCACATAAGTGCTTTCACGCAGGCGGGTTTGCGGTAGCCAAGTTGGCAGCGTAGCGGCGGTGAGGGTCGCAGCCGCAGCGTCCGTTGCTGTGTCGAACCCTTCGGCGATCAGATCCGCCTGGGAGAGGTCGCGCCAGAAAAGGCCGTTTTCTGCACCCAAGGCGTTGGCAGTTGCGGCGGTGCCGTTCCAGCCTTCAATGGTGCCATCGCCATCGCCACGTGCATCGGCACCAGCGCGGGCAGTGAACGCGAACTGCGCAGCGCGGCTGCTCAGCAAGTCACCCGGGTAGCCACCGAATTTGCCGCGGAACGTATTCACCGCGGCATTGGTTTTTTCGAGCTGATCCGTCACGGCACGAATTTCTGCTTGTTTAATAAGATCCTGACCCACCAGTACCCCACCGACCAGCAGGCCGATGATCACCAGTACGATCGCAAGTTCAACCAGCGTA
>Ga0209278_1000919_pt1 | contig 19518 bp, 20 predicted proteins | sample JI81BgreenDNA_FD_187504 | JGI IMG/M metagenome (GOLD analysis project Ga0209278, IMG submission 187504) | Wastewater effluent complex algal communities from Wisconsin, to seasonally profile nutrient transformation and Carbon sequestration -... | ecosystem: Engineered > WWTP > Effluent > Algae... | reverse complement strand
ACCTGACCTTCTTCCACGCCGAGTTGCTCGGCGATGATCTTCTTGACGCGTGCTTCGATGTCGCTCATATGTCCCTCAGGGGGTTGGTTGAAATACAAACCGGCATTTTAGCCGGGGCTAGGGAGGCGTCCCTAGGCGCGGCGACGGGCCGCGCCCGGCCGTCAGGCCATGAACATGCCGCCGTTGACGTGCAACTCTTGGCCCGTGACGTAGCCGCCCTGTGGGCTGGCGAGGTAGGCCACCGCGTGGGCGATGTCGGCGGGCTTGCCCAGCCGGCCCAGCGGAATCTGGCCCAGGAGCGCTTTCTGCTGCTCTTCGGGCAAGGAGGCGGTCATGTCGGTGTCGATGAATCCGGGCGCCACGCAATTGACGGTGATGGAGCGGCTGCCCAGTTCGCGCGCCAGCGCCCGGGTCATGCCCGCCACGCCGGCCTTGGCCGCGGCGTAGTTCGCCTGACCGGGGTTGCCGGAGGCGCCCACCACGCTGGTGATGCTGATGATCCGGCCGTAGCGCTGCTTCATCATGGGGCGGATCACCGCCCGGCTGAGGCGGAACACCGCCTTCAGGTTGGTGTCGAGCACCGCGTCCCAGTCATCGTCTTTCAGGCGCATGGCGAGCATGTCGCGGGTGATGCCCGCGTTGTTGACCAGCACCTGCAGGCCGCCGTGGGCCTTGACGATCTCGTCGACCAGGGCCTCGGCGGCGGCGCCGTCGTTCACATCCAGCCGGACACCCCGGCAGCCCGCGCCCGCGCCAGACACCGCAGTGAGGGCCTGACCGATCCGGGCCGCGCCGTCGTCCGACGTGGCGGTACCGATCACGGTCAGCCCGCGGGCGGCGAGTTCGTGGGCGATGGCGGCGCCGATGCCGCGGGAGGCGCCGGTGACGAGGGCCACCTGGCCGGCGAATTTCACATCAGACATCAGCTCGCTCCGCGTCAGGCCAGCAACTGGCGCACATCGGCCAGCGTGGCGGGGTCGTACAGGGGGGCGCCCGTGAGGTCGGCGCCGATGCGTTTGGTCAGACCGGCCAGCACCTTGCCGGGTCCGCATTCCACCAGCGTGACAAGGCCGCGCGCCTGCAGCGCCTGCACGCATTCCACCCAGCGCACCGGACCAAACGCCTGGCGATAAAGGGCGTCGCGGATGCGGGCGGGATCGGTTTCGACCGCCACGTCAATGTTGTTCACGACCGGGATCTGCGGTGCCGCCAGCGGCGTGGCCTCCAGGCGCTCGCGCAACCGGTCGGCCGCGGGCTTCATCAGGCTGGAATGGAAGGGCGCGGAGACCGGCAGGGGGAGCGCGCGCTTGGCGCCGCGGGCCTTGAGCACCTCGCACGCCTTGTCGACCGCGGCCTTGCTGCCGGCAATCACGGTCTGGGCTGGGTCGTTGAAGTTCACCGCCTCCACCACGTCGGCACTGCCTGACCCGAACGTGGCCTGCGCCTCCGAGCAGCCGGCCTTCACCGCCTCGGCATCCAGCCCCAGGATGGCGGCCATGGCGCCCGTGCCGACGGGCACGGCCTCCTGCATGGCGGCGGCGCGGAACCGCACCAGCGGCGCGGCTTGCGCCAGCGTCAGCACGCCCGAAGCCACCAGCGCGCTGTACTCACCCAGCGAATGGCCCGCCACCGCGGCCGGCAGCGCGCCACCCTCGGCGCGCCACACCCGCCACGCGGCCACGCCGGCCACCAGCATGACCGGCTGGGTGTTGGTGGTGAGGGCCAGCGCTTCTTTCGGACCCTCGTGGATCAGGCGCCCGACGTCCTCGCCCAGGGCGTCGGACGCCTCCTGCAGCGTGTCGCGCACGGCGGGGTGGTCGCCCCAGGCGTCGAGCATGCCGACCGACTGGGAGCCTTGGCCAGGAAAGACGAATGCAAATGCTTTCATGCGATCGGACGGGAAATGACAGGGGAAAAAACGAGACCGCGCACCCGGTCAGAAATCGACCAGAACCGCGCCCCAGGTGAAGCCGCCGCCCACACCTTCGAGCATGAGCGTGTCGCCGCGCTGGATGCGGCCACCACGCACCGCGTGGTCCAGGGCCAGCGGGATGGACGCGGCCGAGGTGTTACCGTGCTGGTCGACAGTGACGATGAGCTTTTCCAGCGGCAGTTTGAGTTTGCGCGCTGTGCTGTGCATGATGCGGATATTCGCCTGGTGCGGGATCAGCCAGTCGATGTCGGCGTCGGTGCGACCGGCCTTGGCCAGGGTGGTCCGGGCCGCGTCTTCCAGCACGCCGACCGCCAGCTTGAACACCGCCTGACCGTCCATCTTGAGCAGCGGGTCGCCCAACACCTGACCGCCGCTCACATGGCCCGGCACGCAGAGGATGCCCACGTGCTTGCCGTCGGCATGAAGGTCGGTGGCAAGAATGCCGGGCGTGTCAGACGCTTCCAGCACCACGGCCCCAGCGCCATCGCCGAACAGCACGCAGGTGGTGCGATCGTTGAAATCGAGCAGGCGCGAGAACACCTCGGCCCCGATCACCAGCGCACGGCTGGCCGAGCCGGTGCGGATCATCGCGTCGGCCACGGTGAGTGCGTAGACAAAGCCGCTGCACACCGCCTGCACGTCAAACGCCGGGCAGCCGGCGATGCCCAGCTTGTGCTGGACGATGGCGGCGGTGGACGGGAAGACCATGTCCGGCGTGGACGTGGCCACGATGATGAGGTCGATGTCGGCCGGCGTGAGCCCCGCCGAGGCGATGGCAGCGCGGGCCGCTTCGGCGCCGAGATCACTGGCAAACACGCCGTCGTCCACGAAATGGCGCGCGCGGATGCCGGTGCGCTCGACGATCCAGTCGTCGCTGGTTTCCACGCCGCGCGGCGCCAGCAGCGCCACCATATCGGCGTTGGTCAAACGGCGCGGCGGCAGGGAACTGCCGGTGCCGGTGATGCGGGCGTAACGGGTCATGCGCGGAAGGGGTCAGGAAATCGAAGGGGCGGCGGCCGCGTCGGTGGCCGAGAGCAGGGGTCGCGCGCGGGCGATGCGCTCGCGCACGTCCGGGAGCATGCCGCGGGCGGCGGCATCATACGCCCGGGACAAGGCCTGTTCGAAGGCGAAGGCGTCGGCCGAACCGTGGCTTTTGAAGACCAGCCCCTGCAACCCCAACAGCGCCGCCCCGTTGTAACGCCGGTGATCGACCCGGCGCTTGAACGACGAAAGCACCGGATAGGCCACGATGGCGGCCATTTTTCGGCCGATGCCGCTCGAAAACTCCTGTTTGAGAAAGCCGCCAATCATGGCCGCCAGCCCTTCGCTGGCCTTGAGCGCCACGTTGCCGACGAAACCGTCGCACACCACGATGTCGGTCGTGCCCTTGAAGATGTCGTCGCCCTCGACGTTGCCGTGAAAATTGAGGTCGCCTCGGGCGGCGGCGTCACGCAGGAGCGCACCGGCTCGCTTGATGACCTCGCTGCCCTTGATGACTTCCTCTCCCACGTTGAGCAAGCCCACCGTCGGATCGCTGCGGTCGCCGGTGGCAGCAACCAGGGCGGACCCCAGCACCGCAAACTGCAGCAGGTGCTCAGCGGTGCAATCGACGTTGGCCCCCAGGTCAAGCACGGTGGTCGCCCCGCCACGGGCGTTGGGCATGCGGGTGGCGATCGCGGGCCGGTCGATGCCATCCAGGGTCTTGAGCACGTAGCGGGCGATCGCCATCAGGGCGCCGGTGTTGCCCGCAGACACCGCCGCCTGGGCAGCACCGGATTTCACCTGCTCGATGGCCACGCGCATCGAGGAGTCCTTCTTGCGGCGCAGCGCCACCTCCACCGGGTCGTCCATCGCCACCACCTCGCTGGCGGCCACCACGCGGCACCGTCCATGCGTGGCCAGGGCCCCGCCGGTCAGGGCATCCGGCCGTCCGACGAGCAACAGGTGGGCGTCGGGATGCTGGCGCAGAAACGCTTCGCAGGCGGGCAAGGTCACGGACGGGCCGTGGTCCCCGCCCATGCAATCGACGGCAACGGTGATCATGTCTGGCATTCGACGTCGCGGGGCCCGGGCCCCGCGCCAAAAAAAAGACCCGCATGAGCCATGCGGGCCTGCGACTGCCGCACCCGCGCCCGGACACCTGGGCGTCCGCGGCGGGTGGCCCGAAGCGTCAGGCTTCGGACTTGTTCTTCAGCACCTGACGACCACGGTAGAAACCGTTGGGGCTGATGTGGTGGCGCAGGTGGGTTTCGCCGGTCGTCGGCTCCACGGCGATGCCCGGCACGCTCAGGGCGTTGTGCGAGCGATGCATGCCGCGCTTGGACGGGGACTTCTTGTTTTGCTGAACGGCCATGTTGGGCTCCTTGGGCTCGTGGAATCGGTGAGGTCAGATCAGGCGCATCTCCCGGGTTGACCGGGTCGACCGCCAAAGCGGCGCCTGAGCATGTCAGCGCAAAGCCCAGCATTATAACCACCTCGCCGGTTTGGGGGGGTCAATCGCCCCGGCGCTTGAGCGCCTGCAGCGCGGCGAACGGGTTGGGGCGCGGGCTGGGGGCTTCCACGGCAGCCGGCGGGCCGACCGGCGGCAAGAGCGGCTGTGGGCAGGTGTCGTGCATGGGCAACACCGGCAGGGACATGATCAATTCGTCTTCCAGCACGGCAATCAGGTCCGGACGTGGCTCGAGCGCCAGCAGGTCTTCCTCGCAGTCGTCGTCCTCGGCTTCGGCGGTCGCCTCGTCCGCCACGAAACGGAACCAGCGGTCGACCTCCAGCGGGGTGTCGACCGGCGCCAGGCAGCGCTGACAGCTCAGGGGGACAACCGCATCGGCGTGCAAGTGCAACCAGATGGAAGGCTCCCCACCGGCCGGGCCGGGGCGCTGCTCGGCGCGGGCCCGCCAGCGGACCGAACCGGCCAGGGCCAGATCATCGGTCGGGGTGAGGTCCTCGGCCAAACGCTCCAAAGCAGTCAGGGGCGTTTCGCCTTCGAGGGAGCCGGCCGCGGCCGCGAGGGACCGCACGTCCAGCCGCGCCGGATTCCAGGCGGGGGTTGTCGCACTCTTCATCCGTGGCAGTGTACGGGAGCGAGGCAGCGCGACAATCGCCGGATGACGACCGCCGCCCCCTCCACCGCCCTGCCCCGCCCGCTGGTGCTGGGCTCGACCTCCCCGTATCGCCGGGAACTGCTTTCCCGCCTGGGGTTGCCTTTTGACGTGGCTGCACCCGAGGTGGAGGAAACACCGCAGCCGGGCGAAACGCCGGCCGCCCTGGCGCAACGGCTGGCGCTGGCCAAGGCGCGGGCCGTGGCCGCCCGCTTTCCGAGCGCTTTGGTCATCGGCAGTGATCAGGTGGCCGACCTCGCGGGGGAGCCGCTCGGCAAACCCGGCAACCACGAACGGGCGGTGGCGCAACTGCGGCGGCTGTCAGGCCGCACGGTGGTCTTCCAGACGGCGCTGGCGGTGGTGTGCGCCGAGACGGGCTTTGAGCGGGCCGATCTGGCGCCGGTGCGGGTCGTGTTCCGCCCGCTGGACGACGAGGCCATCGAGCGCTACCTGCGCGCCGAGCGACCCTACGACTGCGCCGGGAGCGCGAAAAGCGAAGGGCTGGGCATCGCCTTGCTGGAGCGGATTGACAGCGACGATCCCACCGCCCTGGTCGGCCTGCCGCTGATCCGGACCTGTCAGCTGCTGCGCGCGGCCGGGGCGGTCGTGCCATGAGCCCCCCGACCGGGGCCCTGTACCTCGTGCCCACGCCGCTGGACTTCGGCACCGCCGAGGCCGCCGAGCGCGGTGCCACGGACTGGCTGCCCGCCAGCACGCTGGCCGTCGCTGCGCGCCTGACCCACTGGGTCACCGAAAACGCGAAATCCACCCGCGCCTTTCTCAAGCGGGTGGATGCGGTGGCCGGGCTCGCGGCGCCTCTCCAGGCAATGACGATCACCGAGCTGCCGCGCGCCGCCCACAAACGCGGAGACCACCGCCCCGACGCGGCACTCGACGCGCAGGCCCGCGCGCTGATCGCGCCGGCGCTGGCCGGTCATGACGTGGGCTTGGTGAGCGAAGCCGGCATGCCGGCGGTGGCCGATCCGGGCAGCGCGGTGGTGCGCGCTGCGCACGCCGCGGGCGTGCGGGTGGTGCCGCTGGTGGGACCGGTGTCGCTGGTGCTCGCGCTGGCGGCCAGCGGGATGAACGGCCAGGCCTTCGCTTTCGTGGGCTACGTGCCGCAGGCGGCGGCCGACCGGCAACGGCGGCTGCGCGAACTGGAAGCCCGCGCCCGGGACACCGGGGAGACGCAGGTGCTGATCGAAACGCCTTACCGGAACGCCGCCCTGCTCGACGCGCTGCTGCAGATCCTCAAAGGCGACACCCGGCTCGCGGTGGCGGTCGGGCTGGGGCTGACGGACGAACGGGTGGTGAGCCTGCCCGTGGCCACGTGGCGGCAACGCGGCACCGCCGGGCTGGCGCTGGACCGGCCGGCGGTGTTTCTGATCGGCCGCTGACGCGCGGCCGCGGCGATCAACCGGCGGACTGCAGCCGGTCCAGGTGGGCCCGCACCGCGGGGGCGAGCGCCGGATTGGCCAGCGCGAGATCGATCGTGGCCTCGAGGAAGCCCTCCTTGCTGCCGCAGTCGTAGCGACGACCGTCGTAACGGAAGGCTTGCACGCGCTCGGTGCCGATCAGGGCAGCGATGCCGTCGGTGAGCTGGATCTCGCCGCCAGCGCCACGCGGTTGGCGGCGGATGCTGTCGAAAACCGACGGCGTGAGGATGTAGCGACCGGCGACCGCGAGGGTCGAGGGCGCCTTGTCCGGGGCGGGCTTTTCAACCATGCCGAAAACCTCGGCCAATGGCGCGTTGACGCCTCGCACATCGACCACCCCGTAGCGGCGGGTGTCTTCGCGCGGCACGTCCTGCACCGCCAGCACCATGCCCGGGCTCGCGGCGTGGGCCTGCACCATCTGGGCCAGCACGGTCGGACCCCCGCTGAACTGCTCACGGCCGATCATGAGGTCGTCGGCCAGCAACACCGCAAACGGTTCGTCGCCAACCAGTCGCTCGGCGCACAGGACCGCGTGGCCCAGGCCCAGGGCGCGGGGCTGGCGCACGTAGAAGCAGTCCATGTCGTCGGGCTTGATGGAGGTCACCAACTCCAGCAGCGCGCCCTTGCCCGCGGCCTGGAGTTCGGCTTCGAGCTCGTAAGCCGTGTCGAAATGGTCTTCGATCGCGCGCTTGTTGCGGCCGGTGACGAAGATCATCTCGCGGATGCCCGCGGCATAGGCCTCTTCCACCGCGTATTGCATGAGCGGCTTGTCGACCACGGGCAGCATCTCTTTCGGGATGGCCTTGGTGGCCGGGAGGAACCGGGTGCCGAGGCCCCCCACCGGGAAAACGGCTTTGCGAATCGGGCGCATGAGAGTGAATTCCTTCGCATCAATGGATCGGGACAGCCCACCATAATACCCACCCAATACGTACACAAATCGCTGCGGCTCAAGCCGCAGCGCCCTTCCATGACTTTGTTCCCTGTCGTGTTGTGTGGCGGCTCCGGCACCCGCCTGTGGCCGCTCAGCCGCCAAAGCTTCCCCAAGCAGTTTGTGCCGCTGATCGGCGATCGCAGCCTGCTGCGGCTCACGCTGGAGCGGCTGGCCTGGTGCGGCGCGCCCGCCACCTGTGTGGCAGCCGAGGAGCACCGGTTTTTGGTCAGCGACACGCTGCTGGCCGCCGGACAGCGTGGGGCGGCGGTGCTGCTGGAACCCGCGGGCCGCAACACCGCCGCGGCGATGGCGCTGGCCGCTCTGCAGACCGGCGACCCGGGGCGGCTGTTGCTGTTCTGCCCGGCCGATCACCACATCCCCGACGCCGCGGCCTTCGCGGAGACGGTTCGCGCCGGCGTGGCGGCGGCGCAGGCCGGCGCCATCGTCACCTTCGGCGTGATGCCGAGCTTTCCCAGCACGGCCTACGGCTACATCCAGCGCGGCGCGGCGCGCGCGGACGGCTCTGAGCGGGTCGCGCGCTTCATTGAAAAGCCGAACGCCGAGGCGGCCCAGGCGCTGCTGCTGCAGGGCGACGTGCTGTGGAACGCCGGCATCTTCCTGTGCCGGGCCGACACCCTGCGCAGCGCGCTGAGCACCCACGCCCCGGACATCCTCGCAGCGTGCGAGCAGGCGCTGGCTGGCGCGGGCCGCGAAACGCTCGACGCGGTGCACTTCGTGCGGCCCGACCGCGAGGCCTTCCTGGCCTGCCGCTCGCAAAGCATCGACTATGCGGTGATGGAACACCACCCGGACGTCGCCGTCGTGCCGTTCCAGGGCCAATGGAGCGATGTGGGCAGCTGGAACGCGGTGGCCGACCTCACCCCGGCCGACGGCGCGGGCAACCGCGTCCACGGCGCCGGCCACGCGCTGCTGGCACGCAACACTTACATCCACGCTGGCGCGCGCCCGGTGGTGGCGCTGGGCACGGACGACCTGCTCATCATCGACACGCCCGACGCGCTGCTGGTCGCACAGCGCGACCACGCCGAGCGGGTGAAGGACGTCGTGGCCCACCTCGCCCGCAGCGACGTGCCCCAGGCCGCCGCTCACCGGCGGGTGGCACGGCCCTGGGGCTGGTACGACAGCATCGACGCCGGCGAGCGCTTCCAGGTCAAGCGCATCGGCGTGAAACCGGGCGCATCGCTCAGTCTGCAGAAACACCACCACCGCGCCGAACACTGGATCGTCGTGCGCGGCACGGCCGAGGTCACGCGCGGCGCCGAGACCTACCTGCTGTCGGAGAACCAGTCGACCTACATCCCCATCGGCGAAGTCCACCGCCTGCACAACCCCGGCAAGCTGGAGCTGGAGATGATCGAGGTGCAATCCGGCGCCTACCTCGGCGAGGACGACATCGTGCGCCTGGAAGACCGTTACGGCCGCGAACCGAAGGCCTGACGTGAGCGCCCCCCGCATTGTTCTCACCGGCGGCGCCGGCTTCATCGGCAGCCACACGGCCGTCGCCCTGTGCGAAGCCGGATTCGAGCCAGTCATCCTCGACAACTTCGCCAACAGCCACCCGGCGGTGATGGAGCGCCTGCAGCGCATCACCGGGCGCACGCTGATCCTGGAACGCGGCGACGTGCTCGACACGGCCTGGGTGCAGGACGTGCTGCAGCGCCACCGGCCGGCCGGCGTCGTGCACTTCGCGGCCGACAAGGCGGTGGGCGAAAGCATGGCCCAGCCGCTCAAGTACTACCACCACAACCTCGGCGGCACCATCAGCCTGCTGCGCGCCCTGCAAGCCAGCCGCGCGGTGATCGGCGCGCCCACGCTGGTGTTCTCCAGCAGCGCCACGGTCTACGGCGATCCGGCCAGCGTCCCGATCACCGAAGACTTCCCGCGCCGTCACACCAACCCGTACGGCCACACCAAACTGGTGATTGAAGACATGCTCACGGCGCTGGTGGCGGCCGAGCCCGACTGGCGGATCGCCACGCTGCGCTACTTCAACCCGGTCGGTGCGCACCCCAGCGGCCTGATCGGCGAAGACCCGTCGGACGTGCCCAACAACCTCATGCCCTACGTGGCGCAGGTCGCGGTCGGCCGGCGCGAGGCCCTCAGCGTGTTCGGCACCGACTACCCGACCCCCGACGGCACCGGCGTGCGCGACTACATCCACGTCATGGACCTTGCCGAGGGGCACGTGGCGGCGCTGCAGGCCCTGCTGCGCGACGGCCGCAGCTTCACCGTCAACCTGGGCACCGGCCGCGGCCACAGCGTGCTGGAGGTGGTGGCGGCGTTCGAGAAGGCGTCCGGGCGTCCGATCCCCTGGCGCGCGGCGCCGCGCCGCGCCGGTGACGTGGCGCAACTGTGGGCCGACCCGGCGCTTGCCCGGGCGACCCTCGGTTGGGAAGCCACACGCTCGCTGGACGCGATGTGCGCCGACGCCTGGCGCTGGCAGCAGGGCAACCCGAACGGCTACCGCGGCGGCTGAGCGCCCGGCGAAACCGCTCAGCGCAGTTGAACGCCCGCCGCGCGGGCGGCGTGGAAGATCCCCTCGCCCACGCTGGCGCCAAACCGCTTGGCCAGCCGCAGGCCCACGTTTTCGCGGTGGGTGTAGTCCACGATGTCCTCGGCCTTGATCACTTCGCGGGCCACGTAGTCGAGATTGCCCAGACCGTCGGCCAGACCCAACTGCACCGCCTGCTGGCCGCTCCAGACCAGGCCGCTGAAGGTGTCGGGCGTTTCCTTGAGTCGATCGCCGCGGCCTTTCTTGACGACGGCGATGAACTGCTGGTGGATCTCGGTGAGCATGGCCTGGATGTAGGCCTTCTGGTTCGCGTCTTGCGGGCTGAAGGGGTCCAGCAGGGCCTTGTTCTCACCGGCGGTCATCAGGCGGCGCTCGACGCCGAGCTTTTCCATCAGGCCGGTGAAGCCGAAACCGTCCATCAAGACGCCGATGCTGCCCACCAGACTGGCCTTGTCGACGTAGATTTCATCGGCAGCGGCGGCGATGTAGTACGCGGCCGACGCGCAGGTTTCTTCGACCACCGCGTACACCTTCTTGTTGTGCAGCGCTTTCAGGCGGTGGATCTCGTCGTTGATGATGCCCGCCTGGACCGGGCTGCCGCCGGGCGAGTTGATCAGCAGCACAACGGCGCGCGACCCGCTGTCCTCAAAGGCCGACTTCAGGGAGCCGACCACGTTTTCCGCACTCGCATCAGCGCCGTCGCCGATCTCGCCCTTGACCTCGATCACCGCCGTGTGCGGCGTGCTCGGCGCGCCGGTGGTGGCTTCGGCCTGATACACCAGCCACACAAAGGCGCCGGCCAGCAGCAGCCAGAAGAAGCGGAAGGCGATCTTCCAGCGGCGGGCCGCCTGCTGCTCGCGCAGCTGGGCGAACAGCAGCTTTTCGATCGTTTCGCGCTCCCAGGGTCGGCCGTCGGTGCCACGGGCGGGCGTGCTGGCCGGGAGGTCGGTGGGCGGAAAGTCGTTGTCGGGCATGGGGTCGCCGCGCGAGGCGGTGGTTCGGGTTCAGAACACGACGGGCTTGAACGGGTATTGTGCCCGCCAGTGCACGACCCCCTGGGTCTCGACGAGTTCAATCTTGACCAGCCCGCCCCGGCAGGGGCCACCGCGGCAAGCGCCGGTGTCGGGCTCGTAGACCGCGCCGTGGGTGGCACACAGCAGCCAGCGCCCGGTGTCGTCGAAGAAACGGTCGGGCTGCCAGTCCATTTCCATGGCCACGTGGGCGCACCGGTTGAGGTAGGCGTGGACGCGGCCCTGGTATCGAACGGCAAACGCCCGGCAGGTCTGCCCGGCGTGGTTCACATCGAAGGGCACCGCACGGCCGCCGTCGACCAGGTCGCGGCTGTTGCACAGCGGGATCAGGTCGTCGTCGGGGGCCATGCGATCTCCGGTGTCAGGCGTGGGCGAGCAGCCAGTCGTGGAGCTCGCGCACCGAATGGACGACCGCGAGCGGACCGAGTTCGGCGAAGGCAGCGGGCTCGTGGGCGCCGTAGCTCACGCCGACGCTGGCGCACCCGGCATTCACCGCCATCTGAAGGTCGTGGGTCGTGTCGCCAATCATCAGGGTGCGGGTGGGATCCACGCCGAACTCGCGCATCAGCTCGTGCAGCATGCGCGGCGCCGGCTTGCCGGCGGTCTCGTCGGCGGTGCGCGAGCCGTCGAACACGCCGGCGAGCGACTCGCTGTGCAGCACCTCGTCCAGCCCACGGCGGCTTTTGCCCGTGGCCACGGTCAGCCAGTGGTGGCGCGCGCGCAGGTCGGCCAGCATCGACAGCACGCCGTCGAACAGGCTGAGGTCGTTCTGATGGATCAGGTAGTGGTGGCGGTAGCGCTCACCCAGTTCGGGGTAGCGCTCGCGCGGCACGTCCGGCGCGGCGTGGGCCAGGGCCTGCATGAGGCCCATGCCGATGACGTAAGAGGCGTCGCGGTCGGAGGGTGGCGTGCCCCCCACGTCGCGCACGGCGGCCTGGATGCAGCGGGCGATGACGGCGGTGGAGTCGTAGAGCGTGCCGTCCCAGTCGAAGGCGATGAGGTCGAAGCGGCGCGGGCGGTGATCGGGCATCGGGGGCATGGCGGGATCGTAGCGCGGCCGGTACCGCCCAGCTCAGTCGCCGGGATCAATCGCCGGGGAGTTGCATCAGCAGCTGGGCGGCCACCGACGCCGCGATCACGGCGGGCGCCTTGCCGCCGATCCCGGGCAGGCCGATCGGGCAGGTCACCCCGTCCAGCTCGGCCTCGCTGAAGCCGCGCGCGCCCAGGCGTCGACGGAACGTGGCCCACTTGGTGCGGCTGCCGATCAGGCCGATGAAGGGCAGGTCGTCCCGCGCCCGCCGGCGCTCGAGGCAGGCGGCCACGATGTCGAGGTCCTCGGCGTGGGAGAAGCTCATGATGAGCACGGCGGCGCCGGCGGGCAGATCGTTGACGGCGCGGTGCACCGGCTCGGCGTGGTCGGTGGTGGCCAGGGCGGCGAGGGCGGGTGGAAAGACGCCGTCGCGGCTGTCGATCCAGTGCACGGCGAACGGCAGCGGGGCGAGCGCGCGCACGATCGCCGCCCCGACGTGGCCGCCACCGAACAGCCCGACCGGGCGCCGGGACGGCGCCAGCCGGGCGGCCAATGCCGCCGCGTCGGCCTCCCCGACCGGCTCGCCGCGCCAGCGCAGCGCGCCGCCGCAGCACTGGCCCAGCGACGGGCCCAGCGCCACCTCGCGCTCCCAGGGTCCGGTGCGTCGGGTGACCAGCGCGTCGCGCGCGGCGGCGACGGCGTCCCACTCCAGATGCCCGCCGCCGATGGTGCCGATCACGGCGTCCGGCGTGACCGCCATCCAGGCGCCGGGCCGCCGGGGCACCGACCCACGCGCGGCGATCACGGTGACCAGCACCGCGGGGCGGCCGCCCTGCAGCCACGCCAGCAACGCGTCCAGCGGGCGGTCGACCAACGCCGCACCGAAGGCGCCGGACGGCGCGGTGGAAGGCGGATCGTGTGGCGTGGCGGCCATGGGCGTGTGAGCAGACGTAAACAGACGAAGCAAGGGTGAGTATCGGGCCGGCCCCGATGGGCGCACTGAAGGAATCGCCATACACTCCATCGCGCTGCGTGTATGGCCGCCCCCCCGCGGTCGCCCCCTGAGCCGAGGCCCCGATGAACACACCCTCTCCCGCTCCCCGTCCCCTGCCCGTGTGGCTGGGCGTTGCCACCGCGGTCTTGCTGGCGTCGTGCGCCGCGCCCGTGCCGGCTCCGCCGCCACCGCCGCCCGCGCCCGCACCGGCCCCCGCGCCGGCGCCGGTGACCGTGGCGCCCACGCCGGAGCGCATTTCCCAAGCGGCCTCGCCGCTGGAGTACCGCAAGGACGGCGCCAAACACATCTACGAGCGCAACGCCGACCGCATCTACAAGGGGCAACTGCCGCCGCTGATGCACGCCGTCGGGGTGTTGCAGGTCGAGGTGGACCACCTCGGCCATGTCAAACAGCTCAACTGGATGCGGGCACCCAGCCATGTGCCCGACGTGATGCGCGAGATCGAGCGCACCGTGCGCGCCGCTTCGCCCTTCCCGGCGCCGGTGCGCATGGGCCGCGTGACCTACACCGATGTGTGGCTCTGGGACAAAAGCGGCAAGTTCCAGCTCGACACGCTCACCGAAGGCCAGCGCAACCGCTGAAGCCTTGGGTCCCCACCTCCGGACGGCCGCCCTCGGGCGGCCGTTTCGTTTTGGGTCGGGAACACTTAGGGATACACGCAAACGGGTGACAGTCAGTCGACTTGAGTACCGGCCAACGGGCGGCTCAGGCCACCCATCGCACTGGCAGCCGCCTGCGATGACGAATGTCACGCAAACGCGTGTCAATCCGCTCAGACGGCTTCAGCCGGCTCCGATAGCTCACACACGGCCGGTCCAACGGCCGAGGGCCCCGCGAGGGGTTCCGTGCAGCCATCCCGAGGAGCCCAACGATGTCCCTGGTCATGAAGAGCCGCAGCGCGGCCACCCCTCCCCTCGTTCCCAACGGGGGCATCCCCGGCGTGACGCGGCGCATGACGCGCGATGCCGAAGCCAACCGCAAAAGGGCACGCACCGTGGCCAAGCAGCAGCAAGCCGCCGAGCGGGTGGCCAGCGCTTCGAGCCAGCTGTCCTCGGGCATCAATGAGGCCGCGGCCGCGGCCGAGGAACTCAAGCGCGCTTCGGATCAGATCGCCACCGGCGCCGAAGAGGCATCCAGTGCAGCGCAGGAGTCCCTCGCGGCCATCACCCAGGTCAGTGGCGCCATCACGCGGCAGATGGAAGCATGCCGTGTGGCCCAGGCCACCGCGGGCGGCCTGCAGTCGATGGCCTTGCGGGTGAACCAGGCGGTGCAGACCACGGTATCGGCCGTCGGCACCGCGGCTCGGCGTCAGGCGGAGTCGGTGAAGATGGTCGCGGAGCTGGAGCGGCAGGCCGCCAACATCGGGGACATCGTGAAGGCGGTGGCCCGCATCGCCGACCAGACCAATCTGCTGGCCTTGAACGCCGCGATCGAGGCCGCCCGCGCCGGTCAGCATGGCAAGGGCTTCGCCGTGGTGGCCGACGAGGTGCGCACGCTGGCGGAGACGAGTGAGAAGAGCGCCCGCCAGATCCAGGAACTGGTGAGCCAGATCCAGGGCGAGGTCAAGGTGATTGCCGGCGGCATCAATGAATCGGCCGACACCATCCAGGGCGAGGTAGACAAGAGCGACCGCATCCTGCAGCAGCTCGACCAGATCCGCGCGGACGCGGCCGAGATCGTGGCCGGCGCGGGGGACATCGCCACCGCCGCGACCCAGAGCAACACCGCCGCGCAGCAGGCCCTCAAGGGCGCCGAGCTGGTGGCCGCCGCAGCCACGGAGCAGGCCTCGGCCTGCGCGGAGGCCAGCAAGACGGTGGAAGAGCAGAGCGCCGCGCTGGCGGAATGCGAGCAAAGCTCGGCCAGCCTGTCGGAGATTGCGGACGACCTGAAAAACTCGACCGACATCGGCAAGAGCGCCGAGGAGGTGGCCTCGGCGGCCGAGGAGCTGTCGTCAGCGGTGCAGGAAATCAACCGGGCCGCCTCGCAGATCATGATCGCGCTGGAGCAGATCCGCAAAGGCTCGCAGGCCCAGGCCTCGGCGACCACCGAGTCGGCCGCCGCCATCACGCAGATCGAGCGGGGCGCCCAGCTGGCCGAACAACGCGCCACGGCCGCCCGCGACCGGGCCGGCGCCATCCGCCAGTTGATGGAGGAGAACCGCCGCCAGATCGATGGCCTGATCGCCAGCATTGGCCATGGGGTGAGCGCCACCCGGCAAAGCCTGCAGCAAATCAAGGAGCTGGAGCTGGTCAGCCGCAAGATCGACAAAATCGTCGACGCCATCACGCAGGTCAGCATCCAGACCAACATGCTCGCCGTCAACGGCAGCATTGAGGCCGCCCGCGCCGGCGAATATGGCAAGGGTTTCGTCGTGGTGGCCACCGACATCCGCAACCTCGCGCACGACTCGGCCGAGAACGCCGACCGCATCAAGGATCTGGTCAAGGGCATCCAGGACCAGATCGGCATGGTCGGACGCGATCTGATCGACATCATGGCCGCCGGCCAGACCGAGGTGGAGAAGACGCGGGTGATCGCCACCGACCTGGTGAACATCAGCGCCGATGTCGAACAGCTGGAGCAAGGCAACGTACAGACGGTGGCGGCCTCGCAGGAGATCGCTGCGGCGCTGGCGCAGGTGAAGGTCAGCGTGGATCAGGTGTCGGCCGCCGCACAGCAGGCCGAGAAAGCCGCCGAACAGGCCGCTGCCGCCGCCAAGCAGCAATCGCAGGGCGCTGAAGAGCTGAGCGCCGCGATCGAGGAAATCGCGTCGCTCGCCGACGAACTGCAGAGCAACTGACCGCGGCCGCCGCATCCACGAAAGGAGGTGCGCCGTGCGTGCCGACACATCGACCGACCCCGTCTCGGACGACCGCCAGTTCGTGACCTTCAGCGCCGCCGGCGAGCGCTTTGCCGTGCCGATGGCGCCGGTGCAGGAAATCATCCGCCTGCCCGAGGTGGCGCGGCTGCCGCTGGCGCCTCCGGCGCTGGAGGGACTGGCCAACCTGCGCGGGCGGGTGCTGCCCCTGATCGACCTGCGCCGCCTGCTGGGCGCGCCGGACACCGCCGACAGCGACGCCACGCGGGCCCTGGTGATCCATCTGGGCCAGCCCCTGGGCTTCATCGTCGACCGGGTCAGCAGCGTGATCGAGGTGGAGCCCGCCCACATGGAACCGGCCCAGCGGATCCGGGGCGTGGTCGATGCCGATTACCTCACGGGCGTGATCCGTCAACCGCGCAGCGATGGTGAGGACGAGCTGTTGCTGGTGCTGGACTTTCAGCGCCTGATCGGGGCGCAGTTCCGTGGCACCGGCGGGCGAAGCGAGCGGGCGGCCGGCGGCAGGCTGGACGGCGGTTCGCCCGGGAGCACCGTCGCTCCCGAGACCGCGGGCAGCGACGATCTGCGCCTGGTGAGCTTCACGGTCGACGCCCAGGAGTACGCGGTGGACATCGCCGACGTGCAGGAGATCGTGCAGATGCCGGCCCAGGTGACCACCGTGCCCAACGCGCCGCCCCACGCCCTGGGCCTGGTGACGCTGCGGCAGCGGCTGTTGCCCCTGGTTAGCCTGCGCAGCCTGTTCGGGCTGGCGCCGGTGACCGCGGACGAGCACCACCGCATCGTGGTGGTGGGACACGGCGGCGCGCAGATCGGGCTGGTCACCGACACGGTCAAGGAAGTGCTGAGCGTGCCGCGCAGCCTGACACAGGACGTACCGCCGCTGCTGGCGCGCGAGGGCGAGCTGAGCGAATTCGCCGGCATCTGCCGGCTCGACGACGGGCGGCGGCTGGTGTCGGTGATCGACATCGGGCGCCTGCTCGGACTGCCAGCGGTGCAGGCCGTGGAAGCCACCCTGCACGCCGCCGCCGGCGCCTCCCTCTCCCATCCCGAGGAGTCTTCCATGAACACGCCCCGCGCCAGCACATCCTCCCCGGTCAACGACGATCTCCAGGTGGTGATCTTCCGGCTGGGTGCCGAGGAATTCGGGGTCCCGATCATGAGCGTGCAGGAGATCGTGCGCGTGCCGGAGGTGCTCACCCGCGTGCCGCAGACGCCGGCGTATGTGGAGGGGGTGATCAACCTGCGCGGCACGGTGCTGCCGGTGGTGGACCAGCGCCGCCGCCTCGACATGGCGCCGATCGAACGCAACGACCGCCAGCGCATCATGGTCTACACGCTGGGCGGCCAGCGGACTGGGTTCATCGTGGACTCGGTGGCCGAGGTGATGCGCATCGACAGCGCGCAGGTCGAACCGGCGCCCGACCTGAGCGATACCCAGCGCGCGCTGTTCTCGCGGGTGGCGAAGGTTGAAGGAGGGCGTCGGCTGGTCATGCTGATCGACCCGGACCGGCTGTTGGGCCATGGCGAGCGGGTGGCGCTGGACGGGGCGGTCGGCGGGGTGATGGGCGGACCCGAGGCCATCGACGCACCGGCGTGGCGAGAAGCCGCGTGAGGACACCGCGATGAAGGTGCTGGTGGTGGATGACTCGGCGCTGATGCGTCGTCTGCTTGGCACGGTGCTGTCGGAGGCGGGCTTGCAGGTGCGTTTTTCGCGCCACGGCCGGGAGGCGCTGGAGATGCTCACCAGCTGGCAGCCGGACGTGGTGACGATGGACGTGAACATGCCCGAGATGGACGGCCTGACCGCGCTGGCCATGCTCATGCAGGCGCGGCCCACACCGGTGGTGATGGTGTCATCGCTCACCGAGCGCGGCGCGCAGGCCACGCTGGAGGCCCTGGCGCTGGGCGCGGTGGACTTCATCGCCAAACCCGGCGGCACGATCTCGCTGAACATCGACCAGATTGCCCAGACGCTGGTGGAGAAAGTCCGCGCGGCGGCCCGCGCCCGGATCCCGGCACCGCGTGTCAGTGCGCCACCCGCGGCCGCGCCAAGCCGCGTGAGAGCCCATCCGTCGCCCACACCGCACGCCACCGCACCCGGCGTCAGCGACGAACGGCCCGCGGGCCCACGACCGGCCGAGGGCGTGGTGGTGATTGGCGTGTCGACGGGGGGACCGCGCACGCTGGAGGACATCCTGCCCCAGCTCCCGGCGGACTTTCCCTGGCCGGTGCTGGTGGCCCAGCACATGCCCGTTAACTTCACCGACGCGTTCGCCCGCCGCATGGACGCGCTGTGCGCGTTGCGGGTGCGCGAATGCAGCGCCGCAATGCCGCTGGAGCCCGGTCTGGTCGTGGTCGGCAAGGGCGGCACCGACATGGTCGTGCAGCGACGCCTGGGCCGTCTGGTGGCGGAAGCGCGCACCGAGTCACCCGCGCACCCGTGGCACCCGTCGGTGGACGTCCTGATGGACAGCGTCCTGCGTGTGCTGTCGCCGCCCTCCGTGGTGGGGGTGTTGCTCACCGGCATGGGAGATGACGGTGCGGCCAGCCTCACCCGGCTGCGCCAGCAAGGCGGTCGCACGATCGCCGAGTCGCGCGACACCGCGGTCGTGTTCGGCATGCCGCAGGAACTCGTCAAGCGCGGCGGGGCAGGCGTCGTCCTGCCCTGCCATGCCATCGCCCGCCAGCTCTGTGGCTGGCTTCACACCGAGCGGGCCAGCGCCTGAACAGGAGATCACCATGGGACTGCGACGAACCGATCCACCGCCGCTGCACCCCGTGGTGCCGCGCCGCTGGGGGCGCGACCGCGATGGCCTGCTGGCGCAGCTGCACGAGGGCCTTGGCCACGAGCGCCGCTGGGCCGCGCGCGATCTCGCCGAGCACCCCGACACCGCCGCCCAGCTGGGTGCCCACCTGGGTGACGAGCAGGACCCCAGCGTGCGGGAAGCCTTGTTCACCAGCCTGAGCACCCACGCCAACGAGGCCGCGGCCAGTGCGCTGATTCCGCTGCTGCGCAGCGAAGACGCCAGCCTGCGCAACGGCGCCATCGAAGCCCTGGCCGGGATGCCCGCCGCGGTGGCGCCGCGCATGGCCGCGCTGCTGCACGACCGCGACCCGGATGTGCGGATCTTCACCGTCAACCTGCTGGGCGACCTGCGCCACCCCCGGGTGGCCGACTGGCTGGTGGACGTGCTCGTGCACGACAACGAGGTCAATGTGGTGGCGGCGGCGATCGAGGTGCTGGCCGAAGTGGGCGGGCCGCAGCACCGCCCGGCGCTGGCCGCGGTGGTGCGGCGCTTCCCCGATGATCCCTTCATCGGCTTCGCGGCCGACATGGCCGCCGGCCGCGCGGAGGCGGCATGAAAGCGGCGGTCGCGACCCGGCCCACCGATCCGGTCATCACCGACGCGGACTTCCTGAAGTTCCGCGACTTCTTCTATCGAAAAACAGGCATCCACTTCGATGAAGGCAAACGCTATTTCGTGGACAAGCGCCTGATCGAACGGATGGAGGCCACCGGCGCCGACAGCTTCCGCAGCTACTTCGTGGGCCTGCGGTTTGAAAGCGGCAGCTCGGAGCTGCAGGCGCTGGTCAACGCCATGACGGTCAATGAGACCTACTTCTTCCGCGAGGCCTACCAGTTCGACTGCATGGTCAACAACCTGCTCG
>Ga0209278_1000918_pt1 | contig 19532 bp, 16 predicted proteins | sample JI81BgreenDNA_FD_187504 | JGI IMG/M metagenome (GOLD analysis project Ga0209278, IMG submission 187504) | Wastewater effluent complex algal communities from Wisconsin, to seasonally profile nutrient transformation and Carbon sequestration -... | ecosystem: Engineered > WWTP > Effluent > Algae... | reverse complement strand
CATCTCCACGGTCATGTTCGCGCAGAAGAACGCGGCCGTGTGGTGCACCTTCAGCCAGGCCGTGTGGTAGGCCAGCAGCGAGTAGGCGGCGGCGTGCGACTTGTTGAAGCCGTAGCCGGCAAACTTCTCCATCAGGTCGAAGACCTCGTCGGCCTTCTGCTCGCTGATGCCCTTCTCCGCCGCGCCCTTGCGGAAGATCAGGCGGTGCTCGGCCATCTCCTCGGGCTTCTTCTTGCCCATCGCGCGACGCAGCAGGTCGGCGCCGCCGAGCGAATAGCCGCCCAGGATCTGCGCCGACTGCATCACCTGCTCCTGGTAGACCATGATCCCGTAGGTCTCGGCCAGCACCGGCTCGAGCAGCGGATGCGGATACTCCACGACCTCGCGGCCGTGCTTGCGCGCAACGAAGCTCGGAATCAGGTCCATCGGGCCCGGGCGGTAGAGCGCGTTCAGCGCAATCAAATCCTCGAGCCGCGTGGGCTTCGCGTCGCGCAGCATGCCCTGCATGCCCCGGCTTTCAAACTGGAACACGGCCTCCGTCTGGCCGCGCGAGAACAGCGCGTACACCTTCGGGTCGTCCAGCGGCACGTTTTCGTACGCAAAGTCGGCCATCGCCGGATGGCGCTGGCGGATGAAGTCGCGCGCGATCTCCAGGATGGTCAGCGTGGCCAGCCCCAGGAAGTCGAACTTCACCAGGCCGATGGCCTCAACGTCGTCCTTGTCGTACTGGCTGACCGCGGCGTCGCTGCCGGGCTGGGCGTAGAGCGGGCAGAAATCGGTGAGCTTGCCCGGCGCGATCAGGACGCCGCCGGCGTGCATGCCCACGTTGCGCGTCATGCCCTCGAGCTTCTGCGCCAGTTCGATCAGGTTCTTGACGTCCTCTTCCTTCTGCACCCGCTCGGCGAGCAGCGGCTCCATCTCCAGCGCGTAGTTGTTCTTGTCACCGTCCTTCTTGGGCACCGGCGGGTATTGCAGGGTCACGCTCATGCCGGGCTTGTTGGGCACGAGCTTGGAGATGCCATCGCAGAAACCGTAGGACAGGTCCAGCACACGCCCCACGTCGCGGATCGCGGCGCGCGCGGCCATCGTGCCGAAGGTGGCGATCTGGCTGACCGCGTCCTTGCCGTAGCGCTCCTTCACGTAGTCGATCACGCGGTCGCGGTTGCTCTGGCAAAAGTCGATGTCGAAGTCGGGCATCGACACCCGCTCCGGGTTCAGGAAACGCTCGAACAGCAGGTTGTAGCGCAGCGGATCGAGGTCGGTGATCAGCAGCGCGTAGGCCACCAGCGAGCCGGCGCCCGAGCCCCGGCCGGGCCCCACCGGGCAGCCGTTTTCCTTGGCCCACTGGATGAAGTCCGACACGATGAGGAAGTAGCCCGGGAAGCCCATCTTGAGGATGGTGTTGAGCTCAAACTCCAGCCGCTCCTCGTAGCGCGGGCGCTCGCGCTCTCGCTCGGCTTCGTCGGGATACAGGTGGCGCAGCCGCGCCTTCAGGCCCTCGTGCGACACGTGGCGGAAATACGCCTCGGTCGTCATCACCTCACCGTTGACGGGCGGGACCGGGAAGTTGGGCAACTGCGGCTTGCCCAGCATCAGCGTGAGGTTGCAGCGCCGCGCGATCTCCAGCGTGTTGGCCACCGCCGAGGGCACGTCGGCAAACAAAGCCGCCATGTCGGCCGCCGGCTTGAACCACTGCTCGCGGGTGAAGCGGCGCACGCGCCGGCTGTTGCCAAGGATCTCGCCCTCGGAGATGCACACCCTCGCCTCGTGGGCCTCGTAATCATCGGGTGCGAGGTATTGCACCGGGTGCGTCGCCACCACCGGCAAGCGCAGGCGCGCCGCCAGGCGCACCGCCGCCACCACATGGCGCTCATCTTCGGCGCGGCCCGCGCGCTGCAGCTCCAGGTAGAAGCGGTGCGGAAACATCGACGCCAGTTGCAGCGCGATGTCACTGGCCCGCGGCGCGTCGCCCGCCAGCAGCGCCTGCCCCACCGGCCCCGCCTGCGCGCCCGACAGCAGAATCAACCCGCCCGACAGTTCCTGCAGCCACGCGCGCTGGATCACCGCCTGCCCGCGGCCGTCGTTGCGCGTCCAGGCCCGCGCCAGCAGTTCACACAGGTTCAGGTAACCCTGACGGTCCTGCACCAGCAACAAGGCCCGCGGCAAGGCCGGCTGATGCGCACCGGGCATGGCTCCGGGCGTCTCGTCGGTCAATCCCTGCAGCACCACCTCCGCGCCGATCAGCGGCTTCACCCCCGCTCCGCGCGCCGCCTTGTAAAACTTCACCGCCCCAAACAGGTTGCTCAGGTCGGTGATGGCCAGCGCCGGCTGCCCATCGGCCGCCGCGGCGGCCACCGCCTCATCGATGCGCGTCGTGCCATCGACGACGGAAAACTCGGTGTGAAGGCGCAGGTGGACAAACATGGGTGGATTTTAGGGACGCGCGCCCCGCGTCCGCGCGTCCCCGCCTCCACACGGCGCCGACGCGTCAGACGTTCAGGGACACATCAGGGGGCGCTGCGGCATTGATCCGCCCCAGCCCCGGCGCATCCGCCATCACCTGACAGGCGGGAAAACCCGCCAGGGTCTGCGACGTCAGGTTGTATTGCTCACACACGACGCTGATGCGGCGCGCGCCGTGCTCCATTGACTCCACGCGATGAATCGTGGTGCCCAGGAAATGGATCAGGTCGTCTGTGCGGGGTTGTATGCGCCTTTCGTTGACATGGCCCGTGTTCAACACCAGCGCGCCGCCCCGCATGTCGAGAGGCACCTCCGCGTAATAAACGCTCACGAGGTTGGGAATGATGCGGACGTTCTCCGGCGTCAAACGGCAATCGATGTGTGCCTGAACCTCGGAGCCATCGACCAGAACCAGTGGATTAATGTAGAAGGCATTGCAATCGCCAAACAGCACCCGGTCCAGGATCGGCTGAAGGAAGGGGAAACGCGCAGCCACCGTCTCCAGACCATCGCGGCGAAACACCACCGAAAAGCCTTGGGTCCGGATGAATTCCGGACCCAAGGCGCTGTTGCCAAAAAACGGCGAGCCGAGGATGCCCTCAATCAGTTGCATCCGGCTCGCGTCGCCGAGGGCATTGCCGAACACGGCACAAAAGGGCTTATCCATGACCGCTCCCTTCTTGCGCCAGCGCGTTGATCAGGTCGGTTTCCAGGTCGCCATAGGTGACCTGATTGATGGAGTCCTGAAAGTCCCGCAGCATGGCGCGGACCATGTCCTCGTGGCCTTCCTGGCAGGCCCGCTCCAGCACCGCCGCGGTGTACCGGATGTGATGCCCCTCGTCCTGTGCAATCGCGTCGAAGAGCGGGGTCAGCGCGGGCACGCTCTCATGCGGCGCGTGCGCGAGGGTGACCGGCTTGGTCAGCATGCACAGAAACAAGGCCTTCACCTCGTACAGGTTGATCAGCAGCATCGAGCTGAGCAGTTCCTCGGGCGAGGGGGGATCAAGCAGCGCGGTGCGCACATCCACCTGCTGCAGATCGGGCGTGTTGGATGCCAGGTCCTGCCGCAGGGCGGGGCTCTCCAGTTGCGGAAAGGTCTTGAGCAGCGCCGTGGCGAATAGCTTGGAGTGCTTGGCTTCGTCGGTGGCGTGACGTCTCAGCGACTGCCCCATCCGGGGATCGGGCAGGCTGGAGGCGTACTGCCACAGGCGCGTGGCGCTGTAGCCCTCGGTGTATGAGTCGGACGCCAACAGGGATGCGACCCAGGTGGCGTCTCGGCCCCTCCGTCGAAAAAGATCGCCGAAGGACGTGGTGGCGTAGGCGGGTTGCACGTCAGCAAAGGCCGAATCGATCAGCGCCCGGTACCGGGGCAGATGGGGTTCGCCCGTTGCGTCCAGCGCCCGCCAGACCACCTGTCCCGCCAACGATCTGGGAGTGGACTTCATGATGGAATGAACGTCACTTGGACTTGTCGATGTGCAACTGAATGGTCACCTTGTCGTGAATGCTTTTGGGAATCGGGGCGTTCTCGATGGAAAAAGCCGTTTTTCCGAAGAACGCAGAACTGGGCACCTGAACCGCCTTGCCGGCGGCGATGGCCTTGAGATCGGCTGGGGAAAGCTCGAAATTGATCTCTTTGCTTTTTGCATCAACCTTGGCGTTGCTCATGGATAGACCTCTTGAGGAAGTTACACAAACCGGACCGAAGTCCGGCGGGGGAGACGACCCGCCGGAGCGGGCCTTTCGCCGGGCGGCGAATCGGAAACACGGGTGAGCCGAGGACCGCTTTCAAGGGGCCCAGGATGGCCGGTCGATCAAATGATGTTCACCCCGCTGCTCGGGACAAACAGGTATCCGTAGAAGGCGTACGTCACCAATTGATCGCTGCCGGCGGACGGGTTGCCGAGCGAAACAGGGCCCTGGTTGACGGTCCAGTTCGCGGTGCTGGGATCCGTGATGGGCTTGCCGGCGAAATCGAAGTTCGTCACCTGGTCGTTGCCATCCTTCTGCGACCAGCTGTCACAAGCACCCCACGAGTTGTCGCACCGCGCCCAGTGGTAATCCCCCGGCCAGTTGGCATCGCCGGCGGGCGAAATCATCAGCGCGACGAAGTGGCCAGCGAGGTTCCCGGCGCCCAACAACCCCGGCGGCGTGGTGCCTTGGTGGACTGACTTGAAGGCCATCAGGTCGGCTTTGGTGGTGCCCACGAACTGAAGACCGTCTTTGACGGCGTAACCGCTGACCGTGGCACCGACACTGGCGACCGTGCCGGTCATGTCGGCCGCCGTGAGCAGGAACCCGCTCGCACGGCCGGGCTGGGGGAAGGTGTTGCTGGCGATGTTGCAGCCGTAGGCGTAGCAGTTGTTGTTGGGCTGGAACTTCGCGGACATGAAGTTGCCATGGCAGTCGCCGCCCGGGTTGTAGCCGGCTGCCGCGATGCCCACGACCGTCGAGCTGTATTGCGGCACACCGATGACCCGCGTCGGTGGGGGCGAGGTGATCGTGACGGGCACCGTCGTCGGCGCCAGGTAGTGTTCATCGGGCGCGGCACCGCCCAGCGCGGGTGCGGTGGTCTGGTGGAAAGCATCGTGCGGGCCGATCTGGCCGCTGAACTTGAAACTACGGACTGGCGCATTCATGGGTCTCTCCTGGGTCATGGTTGGGAAAACAGCAGCGCGGTGGTGGTGTGGTTCGCGTAATTGAACAAACGCAGGTTGACGCTCTGGTCGCTGGTCGAGCCACTTAGCTCGCAGCGCGATGGAGCGCCATCGCTGACGCCCGTGTTGCTGGCCCACAGCGGGGCGTTGTTGCGGCTGTAAAAGACCAGATTGCCGTCGTTCTGCATGGTCAACACACCTGGCAGGTCGTCTGGCGACAAGCCAGTGGCCGCGGTCCAGAGGCGCTTGCCATCGCTGGTCTGCAGGACGGGACCGGCGACCGGGTCGTTGCAGAAGGAGGCGCTGCCATCGGGGGTGCTGATGCTCTGGTTCACGCGAAGGGAGCCATTCCCTCGGCTGTCCAGGCGGCTGGTGCTGCGCATCTCGCCCAGCAGATTGAGCTGAAAAAGGCTTTTGACCACATCCAGGCCCCAGTCCTGGTAAGCCGCTGCGGTGAGAAGCACGGAGAGCTTGGCCAAGGCGGCCATCGGGGTCATGTCGGCGGGGCTGAGTGCACCGACCTGTGGCAACCAGGCCCCGGCCGCATAGGCGTTGTCGTTGACGACGCCGCTGATGACCTGCGTGCAATCGACCACCACCACGCCCGCGCGGTTCGCCGCGAGCAAGGCCTGGTAGGTGGCGCCATTGCTGGGCGTGTCCGGATCGCCCGACGGAAAGTTGCCTTCGCCGTAGGACTCGAGGATCAGGCCCTTGACCCCGATGGCCGGGTCCACGCAGGAGTTGATCAGGCTGGCCAGCAGTCCAGCGCGCGGGCTGTTGTTGTCCGGGTAGCCAGGCGCGCCCTCGACGCTGGGGAACGAGAACCACGCGGGGAAGGCATTGAACTGGATGACGGGGTAGCGGTTGATGTTCGCGGCCGCAAACGCGAGTTGCGCTTGGGCAAGGGCTCTCGCCGTCGGATTGTCCAGACTGACCGAGGCGCTGACCGGTCCCGGCAACACGTGCGTTGCCTCGATCGTCAGCTCCACGCCGTACTCACCCAGGGCGGGGTAATTGGGGGAGGAAAAGGCGTTGAACTGGCTGGCGTTGGTCTTGAGGACACGGGCACCGCGGAAGATGCGGTTCTGGAAATACACGCAAACCTCGGGGATGCCGCTTTGCGCGGCGGCCACCGCACCGCAAAAGTTCTGAAAGGCGTCGGTGTTGCAGATCAGCGCGGTCGGGGGCTTCGACGGGTCCGGTCGATAGAACATCGGCAATTGCGAACCGGTGATCACCACCGGCTTGCTCAGCGCCGCAACCAGGTCACCGTGGCGGTCGAAGGCATTGAGCAGAAACGGCAGCGCGGCTCCGCTGAAGTCCATGCTGTCGGTGCCGTGCAGCACGACCCAACCATCGAACTCGTCGTAGTGCTTGAGGATGTAGCCCGCGATGCGGCACCAGTCGCTGGGCTGGAGGTTGGTGCTGTCCAGCGTGTGGGTGCCCGATTCCGGAAAAGGAAGATCGACCACGTAGTGCAGACTCAGCGCGGGATCGCTCTGCGACAGGATGGGGCTGATCAGGTTTTCGCAGGCAAAGGCAAACTCGACCGCCGACATCGGCGTCAAGGGTGTGCCGGCGCAGCTGATGGTGCCGCCCGTGTTGATCACTGCAAGGTGCATGACTTTCTGTGTGGTTGCGTTGGGTGGATTCGTTGCGAGGCGCGCACGACGGACCGCCGCCGGCGGCCATGCCGGAGCGCATCGCGCCTGGAGCGCGGTTCTGCGTGGTGGGGCTAAGCCCGCGCGTGGGTGACGCCGCGAAGCGGCAACACCGGCTGGGCGTATGTGACGACAGGCGTTGTCGTCTGGATGGGTGCTCGTTCGCCGAGATCGACGCGTCGCGACGAGGGCGGTGAAATCACCGCCCCTTCAAGAGCGGATGGGGCAAAGGCCGCGGCCCCTCCTGCCGGAGCGGGTCGACCCGCGACCCAGCCGACACCCATTGGTTGTGTGGACATACTGCTGCTCCCATGTGCCCTGTGGGCTGTATCTCGTACGGTCACGACCACCTGCGGCCCGCGCAACCCCTTGCGACAGTGCACGCCTTGCTGAGATGCCCGGATTTCTGAGTCCAGGCGATCCGCAGGTCTGTTGATCGGTACAGGGCTTGTGCGGAAAGCAACCGCGCACATCGATCATCGACAACCTGCGCCGGTCACAACGCCTGATGGCATAGGCTTCATGACCGACCACAAAATCGTCGCATCTTGAGGGGATGCTGTCAGCCACCCGGTCCTGATGCTTTGATGATGGATTGCAGCCGCACCGCATCGAACGGCGGCATCGGCGTCCGGCCAACGACGGACACGCATGCCCCGCCAGAACAACGACCGCTAGAGGGATATGGGAGTTGCCGATGGCGACGTCACTTGGCCACGCCAGGATGTTCATCCTCTTGCGCCGACGCGGCAAATCGAGCGCACCGGCAGGGCCGCTTGGCACTTTAGGCCGCGACTGGACCTTCGGCGCCCCGCCGCATCAGTCCTTGAGGATCGACAGCACCTCGGAACGGAACTCGCGGTTGTAGAGGATGGCCACCACGATCACGGTGGCGAGCACCATGCTCACCGGCGAGATGAACCAGGCCAGCAGCGCAAAGGAGAAGTAGTAGGCGCGCAAGCCGTCGTTGAAGGTTTCGGCGGCGGCGCCGACCATGGCCGCGGCGCGGTCGACGAACTGCTGTCGGTCGAATTCGCCGCGTTCAAACGCCTCGGGCGGCGGCATGGAGCCGATCACGAGCGCCACGAAGGTGTACTGGCGCATGCACCAGGAGAAACGAAAGAACGAGTAGACGAAGATGGCCACCAGCACCAGGATCTTGAACTCGAAGACCAGCAGCGTGGTGGCCTGGGCGAAGGGAATCTCGCTCATCAGCTCGGTGGCCTTGTCGGTGGTGCCGAGCAGCGCGAACAGACCGCCGATGATCAGCAGCGAGGTGGAGGAGAAGAAGGCCGGCGTGTTGGACAGCGTCTGGGTGATCAGGCCGTCGAGCATGCGGGGGTCGCGGGCGCTGGCCTGGCGCATCCAGTGGCCGCGGTAGCGGTTGGTGGTGACCAGCAGCGAGGGACGGCGGCGCGCCAGCACCTTGGCAAACCAGGCGTAGCCGGCCCAGAGACCGAAGAAGGCGACCAGCGCGAGCCAGTCGCCCCAGGGCAGGATGCTGAATATCTTCATGGGCCGGATGCTACCCGCGCACCCGGCGCCACGGGCCGGCTCACCAGCCGGCCCGGCAGGCCGACCTGGGTTGTCCGGCCAGCGATCGGCCGGTCAGGCCTTGGCGAAGCGGGCGGCGGTGGCGGCGACGCGCTGGCCGAACAGCTTGGCCGTTTCCAGATCGCCGGGCAGCATTTCCGCGGCGCTGGCGTCGGACGGGGTCTGCGCCATGGCGCCGCTGAACGAGCCGACGTAGTTCACGTCGTTGCGCTGGGCGGCCTTGCTGTTGCTGGGCATCAGGCCGGTGCCAACCCAGATGCCGCTGTGCTGCATCGACAGGGTGAACAGGTAGTGCAGCGTGGAGAGCTTGTCGCCGTTCATGGTGGCGCTGTTGGTGAAGCCGGCGAAGACCTTGTCTTTCCACTTCTGGGTGAACCAGGCCTTGCTGGACGCATCGGCGAATTTCTTGAACTGCCAGCTCACGGTGCCCATGTAGGTGGGCGAGCCCATGATGATGGCGTCGGCAGCGTCGAGCGCTTCCCAGCCGCCGGCGGGCAGGTTGCCGTCGGCGTCGATGGCGATGAGTTCGGCGTTGGCGCCTTCGGCGACGGCTTGCGCCATGCGCTGGGTGTGGCCGTAGCCGGAGTGGTAGACAACAACAACGTGGGTCATGGTGGACTCTCTGGTGAAGGCAGCCGGGGCTGCGGGATGGAAGAAAGGATCAGTGGTTCAGCGGCTGAAGGAGGCGTCGAGCGTGCCCATGGCACCACGGTGGAACGCCTGGGCGTAGGCCACGATGTCATCGCGGCTGTTGCCCACGAACGGCCCGTGCGGCACGGTGGGTTCGCGCAGTGGCTGGCCCGACAGCCACACACCGCGCGCGCCCGCCGGGCCGGCCCTCAGCGCCAGCATGCCCGGCGGTCCTTCGACCGCCGCGGGCGCCGCCGGCACGACGACGACCACCTGCCGGTCGCGGGCCGCATGATCGCCGGCGGTCAATGACCCTTCGGTGACCACGAAAAAGCCGTTGTGTGTAGGCGGCACGGGCAGATCGAAGGCGGCGTGGGGCGCCAGCGCGATGTCGAGCACGGTCACCGGCGTGGCCCAGCGGTCATCGCGGGCGATGGGTGAGACATGGCCATCGAAAGCGCCGGCCACGAGGGTGAGGGTGGCGCCGTCGCGGGCCAGCACCGGCATGCCGCCGCGCGCCACCTTGAACACCGCCGCCGGGTCCTGTTTGCGGTGGCGGGCCATGTTGACGAAGACCTGCAGGCCGATCGCCGCCTGGCCGGGCTGGCTGGGCGTTTCTTCGTGCACGATGCCGCGCCCGGCCTGGGTCCAGTGCAGATCGCCGGGGGCGATCACGCTGTCATCGCCCTGCGAATCGCGGTTGCGCACACCGCCGGGCGAATCGGCGAGCAGCAGCGTGACCGCGCTCATGCCGCCGTGGGGGTGCGGCAGGAAGTAGTTCTGCGGCATGTGGAAAAAATCCAGGCCGAGGAACGGATCGATCAGGCCGGGCTGCGCCGGGTGGAACAGGTGGGCGTGGGTGTGGGCGTCGAAGCGGTGCAGCGGCATATCCACCACGGCGTGCACCGCGCGGCGCGTGAGCAGTTCGGCTCCGCACATGGCCATGGTCCTTCAGGCGCGACGGGCGTCGAGGCTGAAGCGACCGGCGCCGAAGGCCACCAGCGCGAGCAGACCGCCGACCACACCGATGTTCTTCATGAACATGAGTTGCTGCACGAAGGCCTGGTCGGCCGGCACGGCCCAGAAGGCGTGGAAGAACACGGACGCCACCAGCGTGAACACCGCCAGCACCAGCGCGGCGATGCGGGTGCCGAAGCCGACCAGCAGGGCGAGCGGGCCCACGACCTCGACCACGATGGCCACCACCGCGGCCACGCTGGGCAGGGGCAGACCGGCCGAGGCGATGTAGCCGACGGTGCCTTCAAACCCGCCGATCTTGGACAGGCCCGCGGGCAGGAACAGGGCGACCAGCAGGATGCGGGCCAGAAGGGCGAAGGTGTTGGAGAGGGTGGTGTTGTTCATGGAAAGCTCCTGAGAAGGGTTGAGAAAAATCGGATGGGCTCCCGGGCGCGGGGCACTCAAGGCGCCAGATCGAACACCAGCACTTCGGCGGCGTCGCCGTCGTGCAGGGTGAGCAGGGATTCGGCGTCGATCACGGCGGCGTCGCCGCCGGCCAGCGCGTGGCCGTTGACGGACAAGCGGCCGCGCACGAGGTGCACATAGGCTTTGCGCGCCGGGTCGAGGGCGAGTTCGGCGCGCTCGGCGCCATCGAACAGGCCGGCGTAGAGCCGGGCGTCGGCGTGCATGGTCACCGAGCCGTCGGCGCCATCGGGCGAGGCCACCAGACGCAGTCGGCCGCGCTTCTCGGCGTCGGCGAAGGATTTCTGCTCGTAGCCGGGCTCGATGCCGCGCTCGCTCGGCTCGATCCAGATCTGCAGGAAGTGGGTGGTGGCGTTGGGCGCATGGTTGAACTCGCTGTGGCGCACGCCGGTGCCTGCGCTCATGCGCTGCACGTCGCCCGGCGGGATACCTTTGACGTTGCCCAGGCTGTCCTTGTGGGCGAGGTTGCCTTGCAGCACGTAGCTGATGATTTCCATGTCGCGGTGGCCGTGGGTGCCAAACCCGGTGCCGGGCGCGATGCGGTCTTCGTTGATCACCCGCAGGTTGCCCCAACCCATCCACTGCGGGTCGAAGTAGTCGGCGAACGAGAAGGAATGGCGGCTGTCCAGCCAACCGTGGTCGGCGTGGCCGCGGGCGTCGGACGGGCGGATGCGGATCATGGTGCGGGGCTCCTGAAAGGGGTGATGCGATGCATCGATGGGAGTGAATTCTGGGCAGCCACGCGCCCCGGCGGTGCGCAGCGCTTTGATGGCATCATTCAAACGGTTTGAACGATGGAGCCGCCCGATGCCTTCGACCCACGCCCCGCGCACCGCCCTGTCGGCCGAAAACCTGGCGCTGATCGAGGCCGTGGCGCGGCTGGGCAGCATGGCCGCCGCCGCCCGTGAGCTCGGCATGGTGCCCAGCGCCCTGACCTACCGGGTGCGCCAGATCGAAGACGCGCTGGACGTGCTGCTGTTTGACCGCAGCGCCCGCCGCGCCGTGCTGACGCCCGCCGGCGCGGAGTTGCTGCGCGCGGGCGAATACCTGCTCGGCGAGCTCGACGCCGTGGCCCAGCGCGTCAAGCGCGTGGCCACCGGCTGGGAACCGCAGCTCACCATCGCCGCCGACGCCCTGATCGCCCGCGCCACGCTGTTCGAGCTGTGCGAAGCCTTCTACGCCACCGGCGCGCCCACCCGCATCAAGCTGCGCAGCGAAACCCTTTCCGGCACGCTGGAGGCGGTCCAGGACGGCACGGCCGACATCGCGCTGGGTGTCTCGCCCGAGGCCTCGGCCCCAGACCTGCAGACGGCGCCGCTGGGCTCGGTGGCCTTCGTGTACGCGGTCGCGCCCCACCACCCGCTGGCCGCGGTCGAGGCGCCCCTGTGCGACGAGGAGCTGCGCCGCCACCGGGCGGTCGCCGTGGCCGACAGCACGCAGCGCGGCCGCGGCGTGAGCCACAACCTGCTGCCGGGCCAGGACGTGCTGACCGTGCCGTCCATGCAGTTCAAGCTCGAAGCCCAGCTGCGCGGCCTCGGCGCGGGCTTTCTGCCGCTGCCGCTGGCCCAGCCGTACATCACGGCCGGGCGCCTGGTGGTGAAGGCCACCGAGCAGCCCGACCGCGAGATCCACGTGGCCTACGCCTGGCGCGCGCCGCGCGGGGCCGCCGCCCAGGGCGCGCGGGCCCTGCGCTGGTGGCTCGAGCGCCTGCAGCACCCAGCCACACGAGAGGCCCTGCTGACCCACCACCACCAGCACTGAGCGGCCCGCCGCGCTGCTACATTCCCCCCATACTCCCCACGGTCTCCGAACCCGGATACCCCCAACCCGCGAGCGACCCGCCATGCCCGCCCGACGCACCGCCACCGCCTCCTCCCGCCACATCGCCGTCATCGGCGCCGGCATCGCCGGCGTCACCGCCGCGCGCACCCTGCTGCAAGCCGGCCACCGGGTCACGCTGATTGAAAAGAGCCGCGGCGTGGGCGGGCGCATGTCCACGCGCCGCACCGAGTTCGGCGGCTTCGACCACGGCGCGCAGTACTTCACCGTGCGCGATCCGCGCTTCGAGCTGGCCCTGCGCACCACCGCCACCAGCGTCGTGCGGCCCTGGAGCGCCAGCACGGTGCGCGTGCTCGACGAGCTCGGCCATGTGCTGGCCAGCGCGCCGCCGCCGACCGAACCGCACTTCGTGGCCACGCCGGGCATGAACGGCCTCGTGCAGCTGTGGGCCCAGCCGCTGCTCAACCCCGCCCAGCACGGCAACCCGCCCGCGCAGGCGCTGTTGCAACTGCGCGTGACCCACATCGAACGCGACGCCCTGCACCCCACCCAGTGGCAGCTGCGCGCCGAAGACGCCGAGGGCGGCCAGCGCGTGCTGGGCGGCTTCGACCAGGTCGTGCTGGCCATTCCGCACCCGCAGGCGCACGACCTGCTGCTGGCCAGCGGTCTGGCGGCCGCGCTGCGCGCGGCGCTCGCCTCGGTGCACGTGGCGCCCTGCTGGACGCTGATGGTCGCCTTCCCGCAGGCCATGCAACCCGGGCTCAGCCACATCGGCCCGCAATGGAACGCCGCGCGCAGCACGCACCACCGCATCTGCTGGCTCACCCGCGAATCGAGCAAACCCGCGCGCGACCCGATCGAGCGCTGGACCGTGCAGGCCAGCCCGGTCTGGTCGGCCAAGCACCTGGAGGACGACGCCGAACGCGTGAAGGCCAAGCTGCTCAAGGGCTTCGCCGAGATCACCGGCATCCGCGCCACGCCCCCGCACGCGGTCGTCCACCGCTGGCGCTACGCGCAGACCCAGACCCCGCTGGGCCGCAGCCAACTGCTCGACGCCGATCTCGGCATCGGCCTGTGCGGCGACTGGTGCCTGGGCCACCGCGTGGAGGACGGCTTCGTCTCCGGCCTCGAACTCGCCCTCGCCCTGGCCTGACCCCGCGCCCGGCGGCGCCCACGCCCGCATGCGCTACCGCGGCCGCTTCGCGCCCTCCCCCACCGGCCCGCTGCACGCGGGCTCGCTGGTCGCCGCCCTGGCCAGCTGGCTCGACGCCCGCGCCCACGGCGGCGCCTGGCTGGTCCGCCTCGAAGACGTGGACACGCCGCGTTGCGTCCCCGGCGCCGACCGCACCATCCTGGCCCAGCTCGCCGCCTGCGGCCTGTTGAGCGACGAGCCGGTGCTCTGGCAGTCGGCCCGCGGCGCTGCCTACCAGACCGCGCTCGACCGCCTGATGGCCCAGGGCGACGCCTACCCCTGCGCCTGCTCGCGGCAAGACATCGAGGCCGCATGGACCGCCCGCGGCGTGCCACGCGAGCGGCACCACGGTCTGCCCTACCCCGGCACCTGCCGCGACGGCCTGCACGGCCGACCCGCGCGGGCCTGGCGCTTTCGGCTGCCCAACACGGCCAACACGCCGGGCGCGACCCAGGTGGACTGGTCCGACGCCCGACTTGGCCCGCAGACGCAGGACGTGGCCGCCGCGGTGGGCGATTTCGTGGTCCGGCGCGCCGACGGCCTGTGGGCCTACCAGCTGGCGGTGGTGGTGGACGACGCCGCGCAGGGCATCACGCATGTCGTGCGCGGCGAGGACCTGGCCGACAACACGCCGCGGCAGATCCTGCTGCAGCGCGCCCTCGGTCTGCCCACCCCCGCCTACCACCACACCCCGCTCGTGATGGGCCCCCAGGGCGAGAAACTCAGCAAGCAGAACGGCGCCGCGCCGCTGCAACTGGACGACCCGGTGGCCGCCCTGGGCGCGGCGGCGGCCGTGCTGGGCCTGCCCGCGACCAGCGCCGCGACCCCCGCGGAGGCGCTGGCCGGCTGGGTGGGCCGCTGGGCCAGCGCCTGGGCCGCCCGCGCGGGCGGCGCCTACAATCCGGCGCCCCGCCCCGAGCCCACACCATGACCGACCCGCGCCACGCCCAGCCCCGCACCCCGCCCGCCGACGTCGAACACCTGCGTCAGGTGAAAAGCTACGTGCTGCGCGCCGGACGCACCACCGCCGGACAGGCCCGCGCCTACGAGGTCTGGGGGCCGCGCTTCCTGCTGCCCTACCGGCCCGAGCGGCTGGACGCCACCGCCGCCTTCGGACGTGCGGCGCCGCTGATCCTGGAGATCGGCTTCGGCATGGGCAACGCCACCGCCCACATCGCCGGCGTGCGGCCGCAGGACAACTTCCTCTGCTGCGAAGTCCACGAACCCGGCGTGGGCGCGCTGCTCAAGCTCTGCGGCGACCACGGCCTGACCAACATCCGCATCGTGCGACACGACGCGGTGGAAGTCATGGACCACATGCTCACCGAGGGCAGTCTGGACGGCGTGCACATCTTCTTCCCCGACCCCTGGCACAAGACCCGCCACCACAAGCGCCGCCTGATCCAGGGACCCTTCGTCAACCGCCTGGCTCGCACGCTCAAGCCCGGCGGCTATCTCCACCTGGCCACCGACTGGCAACCGTACGCCGAGCAGATGGCCGAGGTGCTGCGCGCCGAACCGCTGCTGCGCAACACCGCGCCCGACGCGCTCGGCGGTTTCGCGGCCAAGCCCGATTACCGACCGCTGACCAAGTTCGAAAACCGCGGCCTCAAGCTGGGTCACGGCGTGTGGGACCTGGTCTGGGCGCGGGTCTGACGGCGCGCGCATGGCGCACCGGCCCAAGAACCCGGCCATCCCCACGCGCGACGGCGTGTCGCCGAGCTGTGTCGCGGTGCCGCACCGCAAGCCCATGCCCTGGGCCAGCGTGCTCGATTTCCTCGCCGAGCGGCTGCCCGCCCTCGACCGCGGCGCCTGGGCCGCGCGCCTGAGCGCCGGTCTGGTGGTCGATGACAGCGCGCAGCCGGTGAACGCCACCCGCCCCTGCGAGGCCGGCGAGCGGCTGTACTACTGGCGCGCGGTGGACAACGAGCCACAGCCGCCCGGCGAGCCGGTGGTGCGGTTTGCGGACGATCGGTTGCTGGTGGTCGACAAGCCAGCCTTCTGGCCAGTCACGCCCGGCGGACGCTACGCCCGCCAAAGCCTGATGGCCTGGCTCAAGCGCCACACCGGCGAGCCCGACCTCAACCCGCTGCACCGCATCGACCGCGAAACCCGGGGCCTGGTGGTCTTCAACCGCCGGCCCGCGGACCGCAATGCCTACCACGCGCTGTTCCGCGACCGGGCGGTGCACAAGGTGTACGAGGCCATCGCGCCACGCGATGACGCGCGGGCGTGGCCGGTGGTGCGGCGCACGCGCCTAGAGGAAGACGTGGAGGCCTTCTTCCGCATGGTCGAGACCGACGGACCGCCCAACAGCGAGACCCTCATCGAGCCCTTGGAGGCGCATGGGCCCTGGGCGCGCTACCGGCTCACGCCGCTGACGGGCAAGCGGCACCAGCTGCGTGTGCACCTGCTCGGGCTGGGCCTGCCGATCGCGGGCGACCAGTTCTACCCGCGGGTGCGCCGTGGCCCCGACGACCCCGACGACCACCACACGCCGCTGCGTCTGCTCGCGCAGGCGATCGGGTTCACCGACCCGGTGACGGGCGAGCCGCGCCACTTCACGAGCGGCCTGGCGCTCGACTGGCCGGACGCGCCGCCCGAGGGCTGAGCCCCCGCGCTGCGGCCAGTCCGGCGGTCAGACCAGGGGCCTTCAGACCCGGTCGGCCACCCAGCCCGGCACGGACGCCAGCGCCTGCGCCAGACCGCTGGCGTCGGTCCCGCCGGCCATGGCCATGTCGGGCTTGCCGCCGCCCTTGCCGCCGACCTGCTGGGCGACGAAGTTGACCAGCTCCCCGGCCTTGACCTGCCCGGTGCGGTCGGCGGTCACGCCGGCGGCGAGCTGGACCTTGCCGCCGTCCACCGCCGCCAGCACGATGGCCGCGCTCTTGAGCTTGTCCTTGAGCTTGTCCAGCGTCTCGCGCAGGGTCTTCGCGTCGGCGCCGTCCAGCGTGGCGGCCAGCACCTTCAGGCCCTTGACGTCGACCGCCCGCGCCATCAGCTCGTCGCCCTGGCTGGAGGCCAGCTTGCCTTTGAGCGCGGCGATCTCGCGCTCCAGCGCCTTGACCTGATCGAGCGTGGCCTGAATGCGCACGGTCAGCTCGGCGGTGGGCGCCTTCAGTGCGCCGGCGGCCTGCGCCACCGCGTCCTCCAGCGACTGCAGGTAGGTCAGCGCGTTCTCGCCGGTGACCGCCTCGATGCGGCGCACGCCCGCGGCCACGCCCCCTTCGGCCACGACCTTGAACAGGCCGATGTCGCCGGTGCGCTGCACGTGGGTTCCGCCACACAGCTCGCGGCTGCTGCCGATGTCCAGCACGCGCACCGTGTCGCCGTACTTCTCACCGAACAGCATCATCGCGCCGGTCTTCTGGGCGGCTTCGATGTCCATCAGGCGGGCCTGCGTGGCGGCGTTGGCCAGGATTTCGGCGTTGACGATCGCCTCGATGCGGCGAATTTCCGCGTCGGTGAGCGGCGCGTTGTGGGCAAAGTCGAAGCGGGTGCGCTCGGCGTTGACCAGCGAGCCCTTCTGCTGCACGTGGCTGCCCAGCACCTCGCGCAGGGCCTTGTGCATCAGGTGGGTGGCGCTGTGGTTGCGCACCGTGGCGGCGCGGCGGGTCGTGTTGACGCGCGCGGTGACGGTGTCGCCGACGGCCAGCGTGCCGGCCGTGATCTCGCCGTGATGGCCGAACACGTCGGCCTTGATCTTCTGGGTGTCGGCCACGGCGAAACGGGCCGAACCCGCGACGATCTCGCCCTCATCGCCCACCTGACCGCCGCTCTCGGCGTAGAACGGCGTAGTGTCGAGCACGACCACCCCGCTCTGGCCGGCGCCGAGCTGGGCCACGGGCGTGCCATCGCGGTACAGCGCCACCACCTTGGCCGGGGCTTCGAGGTGCTCGTAGCCCACGAAGGTGTTGCCCGCGCCGGTGTATTCGAGCGCGCGGTCCATCTTGAACTTGCCGGCCGCGCGGGCCTGCGACTTCTGGCGCTCCATGGCGGCTTGGAAACCGGCCTCGTCCACGCTCACGCCGCGCTCGCGGCAGACGTCGTTCGTGAGGTCCAGCGGGAAGCCATAGGTGTCGTGCAGCTTGAAGGCGACGTCGCCGGCCAGGCTGGTCTCGCCGGCGCCGAGCGCCGCGTCGAGGATTTCCATGCCGTTGGCCAGCGTTTCGTAAAAGCGCTCTTCTTCCGCCTTGAGCACCTCTGTGATGCGCGCGGCCTGCGCGGCCAGGTTGGGGTAGGCCTCGCCCATCAGGGCCACCAGGTCGGGCACCAGCTTGTGGAAGAACGGCGCCTTGCGGCCGAGCTTGTAGCCGTGGCGGATGGCGCGGCGCACGATGCGGCGCTGCACATAGCCGCGGCCTTCGTTGCTGGGGATCACACCGTCGCTGACCAGGAAGGCGGTGGCGCGCAGGTGGTCGGCGATCACACGCAGGGACGGGCTGTTCAGGTCGGTGCAGCCGGTCTCGCGGGCGGCGGCCTTGATCAGGCGGTCGAAGATGTCGATCTCGTAGTTGCTGTGCACGTGCTGCAGGATGGCCGCCAGCCGCTCCAGACCCATGCCGGTGTCCACGCAAGGCGCCGGCAGCGGTTCGACCGAGCCGTCTTCCTTCATGTTGAACTGCATGAACACGTGGTTCCAGATCTCGATGAAGCGGTCGCCGTCTTCGTCGGGGCTGCCCGGGGGGCCGCCGGGGATGTGCGGGCCGTGGTCGTAGAAGATCTCCGAGCAGGGGCCGCAGGGGCCAGTGTCGGCCATCATCCAGAAGTTGTCGCTCTTGTATTTGCCGCCCTTGTTGTCGCCGATGCGGATCACGCGCTCGGGCGGCAGGCCGATTTCCTTCGTCCAGATGTCGAAGGCCTCGTCGTCGTCGATGTAGACAGTGGCCAGCAGGCGCTCTTTCGGCAGCTTGTAGACCTCGGTCAGCAGCTCCCAGCCCCACTTCAGGCTCTCGCGCTTGAAGTAATCGCCAAAGCTCCAGTTGCCCAGCATCTCGAAGAAGGTGTGGTGGCGGGCGGTGTAGCCCACGTTCTCGAGGTCGTTGTGCTTGCCGCCGGCGCGCAGGCAGGCCTGCACCGACGCGGCGCGCACGTAGTTGCGCTTGTCGGTGCCCAGGAACACGTCCTTGAACTGGACCATGCCCGAGTTGGTGAACATCAGCGTCGGGTCGTTGCCCGGCACCAGCGGGCTGGACGCCACCACGGTGTGGCCTTTGGAGGCGAAAAAGTCCAGAAAGCTCTTGCGGATGTCGGCGACGGAAACGGGGCGGGTCATGGTGGCCTTGGCGAGGGTCGTGTGTCGGGGTCCGGGCCCACAGCGGGCTGGAAACCCATTATTTTCCAACACCCGCGGGTGGTCCGTCCGGGCGCGTCACCACCGGCACTGCGGGGTCGGGGGCAAAGGGCTATTCTGTCGGGCTTGGCTGTGGCCCCGTGCCCCATCGGCCTGGATGGACAAGCCAGCCCCCACGCCCTGCCCCGGAGACAACCCATGGACATGAAAACCTCCCCCCTGGCTCTGCTGAACGACCCCACCCTGCTCAAGACCGACGGCCTGGTCAATGGCCAATGGCTCGCGGGCGGCAGCCGCTTCGACGTGCTGGACCCGGCCACGGGCCAGAAACTGGCCGACGTGGCCAACCTCGGCCCGGCCGATGCCCAGACGGCGATCGACGCCGCCAACGCGGCCTGGCCCGCCTGGCGCAACAAGACGGCCAAGGAGCGCGCCATCATCCTGCGCCAGTGGTTCAACCTGCTGATGGCGAACCAGGACGACCTCGCGCGCATCCTGACCGCCGAGCAAGGCAAGCCGTACGCGGAGGCCAAGGGCGAGATCGCCTATGGCGCGAGCTTCGTGGAGTGGTTTGCGGAAGAAGCCAAGCGCGTCAACGGCGAAACCCTGCCGACCTTCGACAACAACCGCCGCCTGCTGGTGCTCAAACAGCCGATCGGCGTGTGCGCGGCGATCACGCCGTGGAACTTCCCGCTGGCCATGATCACCCGCAAGGTGGCGCCCGCCCTGGCCGCCGGCTGCCCGGTGATCATCAAGCCGGCCGAGCTGACCCCGCTGACGGCGCTGGCCGCGGCCGAGCTGGCGGTGCGCGCCGGTATCCCGGCGGGCGTGATCAACATCCTCAGCGCCGACGCGACCAACAG
>Ga0209278_1000917_pt1 | contig 19546 bp, 19 predicted proteins | sample JI81BgreenDNA_FD_187504 | JGI IMG/M metagenome (GOLD analysis project Ga0209278, IMG submission 187504) | Wastewater effluent complex algal communities from Wisconsin, to seasonally profile nutrient transformation and Carbon sequestration -... | ecosystem: Engineered > WWTP > Effluent > Algae... | reverse complement strand
CGAAATGGATTTTGACGATGGTTCAGCCGTTCGATTAACTACAGCAAGATATTACACACCAAGCGGTCGTTCCATCCAAAAACCTTACACCAAAGGCGAAGGTGAAAAGTACAATCACGATTTTGAAGCTCGTTTTGAAAACGGAGAATTGTATGAAAAAGATAAAATTAAAGTAGCCGATTCACTAAAATTTAAAACCAAAAAAGGTCGAATTGTTTATGGCGGTGGCGGAATCGTTCCTGATGTTTTTGTGCCACTTGAAGTAAAAAAAGGCGAAGAAGGTTTGGCTTATTTACTAAATTCGGGAGTTGTTGATCATTTTGTTTTTGAGCAAATTGATAAAGATAGAAATACGTTCAAAAACCTAAATTATGCTTCCTTTTTAAAAGATTTTGAAAAAGACGAAAGTTATATTTCAAAGTTTGAAAGCTATTTGAAAAATGCAGGATTAGACATTAAACTTAGCAACAATAAGCAAATTGTAAAAACGCAATTAACTGCCGAATTTGCTCGTCAACTTTTTGGTGAAACACAGTATTATCAAATTTTGTTAAAAAACGATATAATGATAAAAGAGATTTTGAAATAATCTATTTTCGAATGCTATCATGAGATTGCACATGAATACCATTGTTCCAAAGCGTTAAAATGTCAGTAGCAACCGCTGCGCCACTTCCGGCAGCAATAGAAAGTTGACTTCTCCAACCTGCTAAAGTTCCGGTTACATAAACACCTTCCGTTACTTTATGGTCATTGTTTCTTAACTGTATTCTGTTTTTCTCGGGAATTGTTTTTTGATGCGGCATAACATATTCTTCCAAACCTTCGATGGTAAACGGATTTCCAGCACCAATACTAATGACAACTATCTTAGAAGTGTAGCTGTTTTTATTGGTAACAATAGTAAAATTTCCCGCTTTACCTTCGATTTTTAAGACTTTTTCACCTTCAATTTGGTCAATATGTGGATATTGATTGTGCAAATGTTCAACACTTTCGGTTAAAAGTTCCGAACCCAATTTTCCAGCGGGAATTCCATAAGCATTATTGAAAAGCGCATCTTGAAGCGACGAAGCTTTTTGATGTGTAATAATTCCAATTTTTTTATCGGTTACAAATGGTTTTTTGTGAGCCGAACCCAAAACCAAAGCGCATGACATTCCAGAAACGCCACCGCCAACTATCAAAACATCAAACATAGGTAGAAATTAATTTTTTAATTTGTCTTCGATTTTCTTTGACATTCTAAAAATCAAAAGAATAAAAACCGCACACAATGCTGCAGCTATTCCAATCAAAGCAACTAAACTATCGCCTTCCAATGGTTTTTCAAAATCCAAAAGCGTTACATTAAAAACGATTAATGCAAAAGCGACAACTATTAATATGGTAGTAAAAATTTTCATTAAGTAAAACTTTATGATACAAAAGTACAAATTTGAGATTTAAACGAATAAACCTTTAACATTAGCCGCAAATAATTTAACAGCAATTGCCAAAAGTACAACTCCAAAAACTTTTCTAATAATACTTAGTCCGTTTTTACTCAACATTTTTTCAATTTTGGAAGACGATTTCAATACCGCATAAACCAAAATAATATTCAACAAAATTGCCACAATTATATTTATCGAATGAAACTCTGCTCGAAGCGAAAGCAAGGTTGTCATCGTTCCAGCACCAGCAATCAACGGAAAAGCAATCGGTACAATCGATGCCGAATTAGCTTCTTCATCGCGATACAATCGAATGCCTAAAATCATTTCCAAAGCTAGAAAGAATAAAACAAATGAACCAGCAACGGCAAACGAGTTGACATCAATCCCAATTAATTTTAAAATTTCTTCTCCAACAAATAAAAACGAAATCATAATTACTGCCGAAACAATCGATGCTTTTTCCGATTGAATATGCCCAAATTTTGTTCTCAAATCAATGATAATCGGAATACTTCCAACAATATCTATTACAGCAAAAAGAACCATCGATGCTGTTACTATTTCTCTAAAATCAATATTCATGGTAAAATTTTTTGCAAAATTATTCTATTTCAAAAGGATAAACGATGTTTTTACCAATATTTTAACGGCAAATTGTACCTTTGCATTCTAATTCAAGAAAAATGTTCCAACTAGGAAAAACAATCGTTTCAGAAGATATTTTAGAAAAAGACTTTGTGTGTAACCTTTCGGCTTGTCATGGTGCATGTTGTGTTGATGGCGATGCTGGCGCACCTTTGAGTAAAGAAGAAACTAAAATTTTGGAAGAAATTTATCCCAAAGTAAAGCCATTTCTTCGCAAAGAAGGCATCGAAGCGATCGAAAGATTAGGAACTTGGGTTGTTGGAACCGATCAAGATTTAGAAACACCTTTGATTGACAATAAAGATTGTGCATATGTTATTTTTGATGGAAAAACAGCACTTTGTGGCATTGAACAAGCTTACAATCAAGGAATTATTGACTGGAAAAAACCTGTTTCTTGTCATTTGTACCCAATTCGAGTGAAAGATTTTTCAACTTTTGCTGCTGTAAATTATGACCGTTGGGATATTTGCAACGATGCTTGTACTTTAGGAAAAGAATTGCAAGTTCCTGTTTATAAATTTATTAAAGAAGCTTTGATTAGAAAATTTGGAGCTGAATGGTATGCCGATTTAGAGAAAGTAGCCGAAGATTTGAAAAACGAAAAATAAAAAACCGTCTCGAAGTAAAAAACTTCAGCTTTTTTTGTGGAGAATATCGGATTCGAACCGATCACCTCTACGCTGCCAGCGTAGCGCTCTAGCCAAATGAGCTAATCCCCCAAATTTGATTACGCAAATATATCATTTTATAAAAACAAATACGAAATTATGAAATAATCTTTTTTTAGATTTCTTATCTTTACATCAAATACATTTTCACTATGTCTGCCGAAAATTCTAATGGATCAATCGAAGTTCAAATCGAAAACAATATAGCAACGATAACCTTTAGTCATCCAGCCAGTAATTCATTTCCGAGCGAACTATTGCAAAAACTTACGGATGAATTGCAAAATTTATACCATAATAATATGGTATCCGTAATTATTCTTCAAAGTACTGGAAAAACATTTTGCGCTGGAGCATCTTTTGACGAGTTGCTTTCCATAAATGATTTTGAAACAGGAAAAAAATTCTTCTCAGGATTTGCCAATGTCATTAATGCGATGCGTAAATGTTCCAAAATCATCATCGGGAAAATTCACGGAAAAGCTGTTGGCGGTGGCGTTGGTTTAGCATCAGCTTGCGATTATACTTTTGCACATCAAGATGCGTCGATTAAACTTTCTGAAATTGCTATCGGAATTGGACCATTTGTAATCGAACCAGTAGTTTCAAGAAGAATTGGACAAAATGCTACAACCGAATTAACCCTAAATCCAACCGATTGGAAATCGGCAACTTGGGCAAAAGAAAAAGGATTATTTGCAGAAATTTTTGATAGTCACGAAGAATTAGATGCAAAAACATTGGCTTTCGCCCAAAAACTAGCAACCTATAATCCCGAAGCTTTAGCCGAAATAAAAAAAGTCCTTTGGGAAAACACCGAAAATTGGGATGAATTGCTTTATGAACGTGCCGCAATTTCAGGAAAGTTAGTCCTATCCGATTTCACCAAAAAAGCGTTAAACGAATTTAAAAAATAAATCATGTTTCTAATTTCTCTTTTTCAACAAACCAACATCGATGAAAAAATTCAAAATGCTCCCGATAACGGATACTTGATTGGCCTTTGGATTGGAAACATTCTTCCGTTTGCCGTTCTCGTTGGATTAGCTTGGTGGATGTATATTCGTGCCAAAAAAAGACAAAACAACCAGTAGATTATATTTTACTAAATTTGCACCGTAAAAATTTCTTCCATGAGTAATATTAGAATTACCAAACAATTCACTTTCGAAACCGGTCACGCACTCTATGGCTACGACGGAAAATGCAAAAACGTTCACGGACACAGCTATAAATTATCTGTAACCGTGATTGGAAAACCAATAACCGATACTTCCAATGTAAAATTCGGTATGGTCATCGATTTTTCTGATTTGAAAAAAATTGTAAAAGAAGAAATTGTCGATATTTTTGATCACGCCACTGTTTTCAATCAAAACACACCACATATCGAGTTAGCAACAGAACTAAAAAATCGCGGACATCACGTGATTTTAGTGGATTATCAACCGACGAGTGAAAACATGGTTATCGATTTTGCTCAAAAAATAAAAAATCGACTTCCAAGCGATATAAAACTACATTCATTAAAACTACAAGAAACCGAAACATCATTCGCAGAATGGTACGCTTCTGATAATTTATAATCGACATTCATGCAAATTTCACCCAACAAAAAAATATATTTCGCTTCCGATCAGCATTTTGGCGCACCAACAGCCGAAGCTAGTTTTCCTCGCGAACAAAAATTTGTCGCTTGGCTTGACGAAGTTAAAAAAGATGCCGAATGTATTTTTCTTTTAGGTGATTTGTTTGATTTTTGGTTTGAATATAAAACCGTAGTTCCCAAAGGTTTCGTGAGAGTTTTAGGCAAACTAGCAGAAATTCGCGACAGCGGAATTCCAATTTACTTCTTCGTAGGAAATCACGATTTGTGGATGCACGATTATTTTGAAAAAGAACTCAACATTCCAGTTTATCACGATAACAAAGAGTTTGTTTTCAATGGAAAAACATTTCTAATTGGTCACGGCGACGGAAAAGGTCCAGCAGACAAAGGTTACAAACGCATGAAAAAAGTATTCACCAATCCGTTTTCAAAATGGTTGTTTAGATGGTTGCATCCCGATGTTGGTGTGAAATTGGCACAATATCTTTCCGTAAAAAACAAACTAATTTCAGGCGAAGCCGATGTTAAATTCCTTGGCGAAGAAAACGAATGGTTAGTACAATATGCCAAACGAAAATTAGAAACCAAACACTACAATTACTTTGTTTTTGGTCATCGCCATTTACCAATGATTATTCCTGTTGGCGAAAACTCACAATATGCAAACCTTGGTGATTGGATTGGGTATTTCACTTATGGTGTTTTTGATGGAGAAAACTTTGAGTTGAAAGAATATAAATAGACACAAATTTCACGAATTTGCACAAATTAATTAGTGAAAATTAGTGAAATTCGTGTTGAAAATCATCGTAAATCCTTCAATCGCAATTGAACCGTAACATTCCCATTAAATTCGTTTTCATCAATACAAAAAGCAATGTCAAACGGATTTTGGTTTTTGGTTAAATCTAATTTATTACCTAAACCAAAACCAATAACGCCAAAACCTTCGGTCCCGAAACTTCGGGATTGTTTTACAAAAAGTTTTAAATGTTCATCATTTTGACCGATTGTTTTTCCATAACCGGTATCTTTCACGTCTTTTGCCATAAAAACTGGTGTCATATTTTGTGGTCCAAAAGGTTCAAATTGGTTTAAAATTCTAATCAATCTTTCGTTAATATCGGATAACTCAATTTCGGCATCAATCGATATTTCCGGAATTAATAAATCTGGAGGAATGGTTTTCTCGACTTCTTGTTCAAAAGCATTTTTGAAATTTTGATAATTTTCTTCCTTCAACGTCATTCCTGCCGCATACATGTGTCCGCCAAATTGTTCCAAATGTTCTGCACAAGCTTCCAACGCATTGTAAACATCAAAATCTTTCACCGAACGTGCCGAAGCTGCCAATTTATCGCCACTTTTCGTAAAAACAATCGTCGGGCGATAATAGGTTTCCGTCAATCGCGAAGCCACAATTCCGATTACACCTTTGTGCCAATTTTCATTATAAACAACCGTTGTAAACTTTTCTTTTTCGTTATTTTCTTCAATTTGCGTAAGCGCTTCAACCGTAATTTGTTTGTCCAAATCTTTTCTATCCGAATTGTGCTGTTCAATTTCAGAAGCAAAAAATTCCGCTTGGTCTAAATCGTATTCGGTTAGTAAAGCAACGGCTTCGTTACCGTGTTTTATCCTTCCCGCAGCATTGATTCGTGGTGCAATGATGAAAACGACATCGGTTATTGTGAGTACTTTTTTCTTCAAATTTTGAACTAATGCTTTAATTCCTGGTCGCGGATTGGAATTGATAACGTCTAATCCAAATTTTGCTAAAACCCGATTCTCTCCCTTAATCGGAACGATATCTGCCGCAATTGCCGTAGCAACCAAATCAAGATACGGAATCAAATCATCGATGGTTTGATTTCTATTTTCTGCCAACGCTTGAACGAGTTTAAAACCGACACCGCAACCACACAATTCATCATAAGGATAACTGCAATCGTCACGTTTTGGATCGAGAACCGCAATAGCTTCAGGCAAAGTTTCACCTGGTCGATGGTGATCACAAATGATAAAATCGATGTTTTTGGCATTTGCGTAAGCGACATGTTCAATCGATTTTATACCACAATCCAACGCAATAATCAGTGAAAAACCATTGTCTTCGGCAAAATCAATTCCTTTATACGAAATACCATAACCTTCGTCATATCTATCTGGAATATACGTAGCGACATTGGGATAAAAACTTTTCAAATAACTCGACATCAATGAAACTGCGGTTGTTCCATCCACATCATAATCACCAAAAACCAAAACATTTTCACCATCAGCAATGGCTTTTTCAATACGCAAAACCGCTTTGTCCATATCTTTCATCAAATACGGATTGTGCAAATCGCTCAAACTCGGGCGAAAAAACTGTCTTGCTTCCTCAAAAGTTTCAATGCCACGTTGCACCAAAAGCGTTGCAATCAATTCATCTACTTTGAGTTCATTGGCTAAATGTTTTACTTTTTCTTGAGAAGGTTTTGGTTTTACAGTCCAGCGCATTATTAATTAAGAATTACGAATTTTAAAAGTAAGAAAAATATTCATATGATTAATATTTGTAAAAAATACTTTTTAATTTTTCTTAGGGATTGAAATATTGAATGTTTTGATGTAACACTTTATAAATATTAAACAAAATAAATTCGCAAAGAGAAAGCTTAATCAAGAATATGAGTTGGTTATTTTTCATGTCCTAAATGTTACTTTAAGGCAATTAATCTTTGTAAAAATTTAAAATATAAAGTTATGAGTTATTTATTTCTATCCTTGATAGTTTCAAAATTTTTTAATTTAATAGAAATTATTTTATTGAAATGTCTTTTCCCAAAAATAACAATTAAAGAATTGACAAAATACAGAAAAAAGACGAAGCGGATTTTTTATCCTCCGTTTTCCAAAAACAAAATTAACGATAGTTGATTTTAATATTTATTACATTTGAAGAAATAAAGAAAAATCAATGCAAATCCAAGGTCAAATTGTCGATATCCAAAACAAGCGAATTTTTTCGGGTGAAATTACCGTAGAAAACGGAAAAATCAGTTCAATAATCGAAAAAGAACACAATGTTCAGGATTATATTCTTCCGGGATTTATCGATTCGCACATTCATATTGAAAGTTCGATGTTGGTTCCATCAGAATTTGCTAAAGTAGCTGTACTTCACGGAACAGTTGCTACGATTTCGGATCCACATGAAATAGCCAATGTTCTCGGGAAAGATGGCGTTTATTATATGATTGAAAACGGAAAAAAAGTACCATTGAAATTTCATTTTGGCGCACCATCATGCGTTCCTGCTACGTTTTTTGAAACTGCTGGAGCTGTGATTGATTCGGAAGAAATTAAGGAATTAATAGCAAATCCAGACATTTATTATTTGGCAGAAATGATGAATTATCCAGGTGTTTTGTTTGACGATGAAGAAGTTTTGAAAAAAATAGCTTGGGCAAAACATTTCAATAAACCCATTGATGGTCATGCGCCAGGATTGCGCGGCGAACCAATAAAAAAATACATTTCGGCTGGAATTTCGACTGATCATGAATGTTTTACCTATGATGAAGCTGCCGAAAAATTATCGCTTGGCATGAAAGTCATTATTCGAGAAGGAAGTGCTGCTAAAAATTTTGACGCTTTGATTAATTTGCTTCCTGAAAATTATGAAAACATGATGTTTTGTTCCGATGATAAACATCCTGACGATTTGATTTTGGGACATATCAACCAACTTTGTGCGCGAGCGGTTGCGAAAGCAATTGATGTTTTTAAAGTATTGCAAGTGGCGTGCGTCAATCCGGTGAAACACTACAAAATGGATGTTGGTTTATTACAAGAAAACGATGCTGCCGATTTTATCGTAGTAGAAAATTTAATCGATTTCAAAGTAAAACAAACCTACATCAACGGCGAATTGGTTGCTCAAAATGGACAATCATTTGTGCAACACGTTGATTTTGAAAAACCAAATAATTTCAATACTTCGGCTAAAGTTTTGAGTGATTTTGAGATAAAAAGTTCCGCAAAAACCATTCGTGTTATTGAAGCTTTGGAAGGACAATTGATTACGAATGAAATTCATTGTACACCAAAAATAATGGATGGAAATTTAGTTTCCGATATGGAAAATGATGTGTTGAAAATGGCGGTTGTCAATCGGTATTCCAATGCTGAACCAGCGATTGCTTTCATCAAAAACTTCGGTTTGAAAAAAGGTGCTATTGCCAGTTCAGTAGCACACGATTGTCATAATATTGTAGTTGTTGGTACATCTGACGAAGAAATTTTAAATGCTGTCAACTTAATAATTGAAAATACTGGCGGAATTTGCGCTGTGAATGGTAACGAAAAAAAATCGTTAGCATTGCCAGTTGCCGGAATTATGAGTGACCAAAACGGTTGGGAAACTGGACGACTGTATCAAGAAATTGACGCAATGGCAAAAGAATTAGGAAGTTCGTTAGAAGCACCGTTTATGACTTTGTCATTCATGGCATTGCTTGTCATTCCCGATTTGAAACTATCGGATAAAGGTTTGTTTAGTGGAAAACAGTTTGCTTTTACCGATTTGGAAGTGAATTAGAAAACAGAAAAAAGAGTAAAGAAAAAAGATGTTTCTTTATTCTTCTCTTGCTTCTTGTTTCTTGCTTCTCGCTTCCAAAATCTTCCCACCAACAACCACAACAATTTCGCCTTTTGGAGCTTTTGCTTCAAAGTGTTTTAAAACATTTTCGGCTGTTCCGCGAATGGTTTCTTCGTGTAGTTTTGATAATTCTCTAGAAACGGAAACTTGTCTTTCGGCACCAAAATATTGGATAAATTCGGCTAAGGTTTTTACTAATTTATGTGGCGAAACATAAAAAATCATCGTTCGGGTTTCTTCGGCTAGAGCTAAAAATCGGGTTTGTCTTCCTTTTTTTTCTGGCAAAAAACCTTCGAATATAAATCTATCATTTGGCAATCCGCTATTGACTAACGCAGGAACAAAAGCCGTTGCGCCAGGCAAACAATCGACTTCTATATTATTTTCGACACAAGCACGTGTTAACAAAAATCCGGGATCGGAAATGGCTGGCGTTCCAGCATCGCTAATTAACGCAATGGTTTCGCCAGCTTGCAATCGTTTGATTAAATTTTCTACCGTTTTGTGTTCATTATGCATGTGATGACTATGCATGTGTGTGGAAATTTCAAAATGTTTTAGCAATTTTCCGCTGGTTCGTGTGTCTTCTGCCAAAATCAAATCGGCTTCTTTCAAAACTTTTATCGCTCTGAAAGTCATGTCGTCAAGATTGCCAATTGGCGTTGGAACTATATAAAGTTTAGACATTTATGCTGAATTTATTTCAGTATCTATTTGAATTTTTTCTCCACGATTTCCAAAAATCGCTCTAGATATTCTTCTTTTCCAACCCAATAATTATATTCAGGAATAACCATTTCGTTTAAGAAATTTTTCGCGTCAGCAAACGTGTCAAACGTATTCAGTTGCGACAAAACTCGGTTGTAATCTTCATTGCTTTCGTTAAAAAGATGTTTTACAAAAGCAACTCTGTCATTCAACGAAATAGAGATTGAATTGGACAAAACATCATTCAGCGAAACGACTTTTGGTTCGTCTTTTTCCTTTTTTGGTTCTTGGTCAAAAATCGAAATAAATTTATCGTTTAGCGTTACTTCATTTGGTTTTACAAAAACAGGTTCAGTAGCATAGCTATCGCCAAAAATATCGTCTAAAGTTACTTGTTTAGCTTCCGGTTTTGCTGGAATTTCTTCTTTAACTTCGGCTACAATTTCCTCAACCTCTTCTTTTTCATCGGTTTCGTCAAAAGAAAGTTCAAAAGCTGGTTTGAAATTTTCGCCAGCCAATGCATCGCTTTCGTGATCTTCTTTGTCTTTTGCTTCGGCTACATCATTATCTTCAAAACTTTCGTCTTCTACTTCATCTTCATCAATTACAATTTCACCAACAACAACTGGTTCTTCTTCTTGAACTTCTTCAATAATTTCAACGATTTCTTCTTTTATATCAGCAATTTCTTCTTTTGCTTCAGCAATTGGCAAATCGGTTGGACTAGGAGTTTCTTCTTGTGCCAAAAATGCTTCTACTTTTTGCTCAATTTCTTCCGTAGAAACTTCATTTTTCAACACGGCATAATTGTCTTCGTGAAATTTCAAAATAGAAAGTGCTTCGTATAATTTTCGTGTTTCTTTATACAATTGGTCGATTTCCGACTTGTTTTTTAACTTTAAAATTCGATGTGCAATGCTTATCAATTCAGCTTCCAATCTTTTTTTCATGAGTACAAATTATATTGAGATGAAATTATGTTTATTTTTTTAATCGTTATTTGACCAAAGTTTAATCAGTGATTGAATAAATTTTTTCTAAATTTGAAACGATGTAAATGTATAAAATTTATGTTTATTTGTTTTGTTACAAAGTAATAAAAACTATTCATTTTAAGCGCAAGAAAATTAGAAAATGTTTCTCGAAAATACAGTAAATCATAAAGAACAATTTGGTTGGATAGAAGTCGTTTGCGGTTCGATGTTTTCGGGCAAAACAGAAGAACTCATCCGAAGACTAAAAAGAGCACAATTTGCCAAACAAAAAGTGGAGATTTTCAAGCCATCAATCGACACTCGATATGATGATGAAATGGTTGTTTCTCATAATAAAAACGAAATTCGTTCCACGCCAGTTCCAGCTGCTGCAAATATTCGAATTTTAGCACAAGGTTGCGACGTTGTTGGTATTGACGAAGCACAATTTTTTGATGACGAAATTGTAGCGGTTTGCAACGATTTGGCAAACTCTGGAATTCGAGTAATTGTTGCTGGATTGGACATGGATTTTAAAGGAAATCCTTTTGGACCAATGCCTGCGTTGATGGCAACTGCCGAATATGTTACTAAAGTTCACGCCGTTTGTACACGAACTGGAAATTTAGCGCATTACAGTTTTAGAAAAACTGACAACGACAAACTTGTTTTATTAGGCGAAACCGAAGAATATGAACCGCTAAGTCGTGCTGCTTATTTTAATGCCATGCGCGAAAATATGGTTGTAAAAGACGCCGAACATTTATCTGAAGAAAATAATCCCACAGAAATTTGACACTTTCCATCCGAAATATTATTCCCATCATAAAAGCCAATTGGTTTGGGAATAATGATATAAGCATCATCGATACGATTTCTATTGATAGTCGTTCGTTGCAAAACGGTGAAAACACCTTGTTTTTTGCCATTTCTGGACCAAATCATGATGGACATCAATATATTGAAGAACTGATTTCAAAAGGCGTTCAGAATTTTGTAGTTACTCATTTTGATGAAAATCTAAAAAACAAAGCAAATTTTCTCGTTGTTGAAGATACTTTAGAAGCGTTGCAAAAATTTGCGGCTTTCTACCGAAGTCAATTTGATTTTCCAATTATTGGAATTACGGGAAGCAACGGAAAAACCATCGTAAAAGAATGGCTAAATTTTCTGTTAAGCCCAGATTATAACATCATCCGAAGTCCAAAAAGTTATAATTCGCAAGTTGGTGTTCCGCTTTCGATTGTTGGTATCAACGAAAAACACAATTTAGGAATTTTTGAAGCTGGAATTTCGCTGAAAAACGAAATGGAAAAACTTCAAAAAATCATCGATCCAACCATTGGTGTTTTAACGAATATTGGTTCGGCTCACGACGAAGGTTTTGCTGATATTGGCGAAAAAATCAAAGAAAAACTCAAACTTTTCACTTCGGTTAAAGTGTTGATTTTGAATAAAAACAAAACGATTTGCGCTTTTGTTAATCCAAAAATTAAACAATTCACTTGGTCGTCTGACGATAAAAAAGCTGACGTTTTTGTTACTAAAAAAAAATTAGAAGAAAATACCGAATTGAACATTACGTATCAAGAAGAAACGTTTCCAGTTCACATTCCGTTTCAAGACCAAGCTTCAGTGGAAAACGCCATTCATTGTTTGATGGTTATGCTTTATTTTGGCTATAATCACAAAGTTATTCAAACCCGAATGCAACTTTTATTCCCAGTGGAAATGCGACTAAAAGTAAAAAACGGAATTTTCAATTGCACGATTATCGATGATAGTTATAGTTCAGATTTTCAATCGTTAAAAATTGCTTTAGATTTTCTAGAACATCAAAAACAACACAAAAAGAAAACTATAATTCTTTCGGATATTTTTCAAAGCGGATTGAATAATGAAGAATTATATTCGCAGGTTTCTCAGCTAATTATTTCCAATAAAATTACGCGTGTGATTGGCATTGGCGAAACCATTTCGCAGTTTAAAAATAAGTTCATCAACGGAATTTGTTTCAAAAATGTAAACGAATTTATTGCGAATTTCGACAGTCTAAATTTTGAAAACGAAACCATTTTAATCAAAGGTGCGAGGGATTTTCATTTCGAAGAAATTGTGTCGTTGCTTGAAGAAAAAACGCATGAAACCGTTTTGGAAATCAACCTGAACGCGATTAGTCATAACTTGAATTTCTTCAAATCAAAATTAGCGCCAAAAACAAAATTGATGGTTATGGTGAAAGCTTTTGGTTATGGTAATGGTGGTTTTGAAATTGCCAAATTACTCGAACATCACAAAGTAGATTATCTTGGCGTAGCTTTTGCCGATGAAGGAATTTCGTTGAAAAACGCAGGAATTTCAGTTCCGATTATGGTGTTAAATCCAGAAACGACAAGTTTTTCATCGATAATTCAACATCAATTAGAACCCGAAATATATTCCATAAAAGGATTAAAAGCATTCTTGAAAATTGCCGAACAAAAGAAATTGAACCATTTTCCTATTCATATAAAATTGGATACAGGTATGCATCGTCTTGGTTTTCAGGAAAATAATTTGCCTGAATTGATAAAAACGTTGCAAGGAAACGAAACCGTGAAAGTGAAAAGTATTTTGTCACACATGGCAACGAGCGATGATTTAGAACATAAAGCATTTGCTATTGCTCAAATAGAACTTTTTGAAAATCTTTCGTCACAGTTGATTTCAGCATTAAGCATAAAACCAATCCGACATATTTTAAACACATCTGGAATTTCTAATTTTCCCGAAGCACAATATGATATGGTTCGATTAGGCATCGGTTTGTATGGCGTTTCCAACGATGAAGAAGAGCAAAAATACCTGGAAAATGTTGGTACTTTAAAATCGGTCATTTCCCAAATTAGAATTATCGAAAAAGGCGAAAGTGTTGGTTATGGCAGACGATTTATGGCAGAAAAACAAACCAAAGTTGCCACCATTCCAATTGGTTATGCCGACGGAATTTCGAGACATTTGGGCAACGGAATTGGTTATGTCATGATTAATCAGAAAAAAGCAACAATAATTGGTAGCGTTTGTATGGATATGTTGATGGTTGATGTTACTGAAATTGAATGCAAAGAAGGAAATACGGTGATTATTTTTGGCGAAAAACCAACGGTTGTTGAAATTGCTAAGCTATTGCAAACCATTCCATATGAGATTTTAACCAGTATTTCGCAACGCGTAAAACGAATTTTTTACAGAGAATAGTCAGTATTTGTTAAAATTTTATTAAATTCGTTTATTGATAATCAGAAAACAAAAATAATTATGGGATTTTTTAGCGATTTTAAAGCGTCTTTAATGAAAGGCGACGTACTTAGTTTAGCCACAGCCGTTGTAATCGGTGGTGCTTTTGGAAAAATTGTCGGTTCAGCCGTAGATGATGTAATCATGCCAATTGTTGGTTTGTTAACAGGAGGAATTGATTTTACAACAAAATTTATCACACTTGACGGAAACTCTTATGAAAATTTAGCTAAAGCAAAAGAAGCTGGAGCTGCGGTAATTACTTATGGTAATTTAGTCCAGGCGATTATTAACTTTGTAATTATTTCATTTTTCATCTTTGTTGTTTTAAGAGCTGCTGAAAAAGCAAAGAAAAAAGAAGAAGCTGCACCTGCTGCACCAGCTGGGCCAACTCAAGAAGAATTGCTTACACAAATTAGAGATTTATTGAAAAAATAATTCCGCTACATTATATATTCTAACTAAACCGCTTTGTAATTGAAGCGGTTTTTCTTTTTACTCAAATTTAACTTTGCCTTCTGAAATTCAATAAATTTTTATACTTAAAAAAGAAAGTAGAACCAATTTTCTCGCTACTTTTGTGTTTCAAATTTTATCAATTATTAATAAATTAAAACGTATGAAAATTGCTGTTGTTGGCGCAACCGGAATGGTTGGCGAGGTAATGCTTCAAGTATTGGCGGAAAGAAATTTTCCTGTAACCGAATTAATTCCTGTGGCTTCAGAGAAATCTGTTGGTAAGGAAATTGAATTTAAGGGCAAAAAGTACAAAGTTGTAGGTTTACAAACAGCAGTTGACATGAAAGCGGATATTGCTTTATTTTCGGCTGGTGGCGAAACCTCTTTAGAATGGGCACCAAAATTTGCAGCAGCAGGAACAACCGTTATCGATAATTCATCAGCTTGGAGAATGGATCCAACTAAGAAATTAATCGTTCCCGAAATCAACGCATCTGAATTGACAAAAAACGATAAAATTATTGCTAATCCAAACTGTTCGACCATTCAAATGGTGATGGTTTTAGCTCCGCTGCACAAAAAATATAATATCAAACGTGTTATCGTTTCAACCTATCAATCCATTACTGGAACTGGTGTAAAAGCGGTTCAACAATTGGAAAATGAATATGCCGGAATTCAAGGAGAAATGGCTTATAAATACCAAATTCACCGAAATGCTATTCCACAATGTGATAGTTTTGAAGACAATGGCTACACCAAAGAAGAAATGAAATTGGTTCGTGAAACTCAAAAAATCATCGGCGATAAATCAATTGCTGTAACGGCAACAGCGATTAGAATTCCTGTAGTTGGCGGACATAGCGAAGCGGTAAATGTTGAATTTTCTAACGATTTCAATGTAAACGAAATCAGAGAAATTCTTCACAATACGGATGGTGTTGTAGTTCAAGATAACAATGACACTTATACGTATCCAATGCCGTTGTATGCACAAGGAAAAGACGAGGTTTTCGTGGGTAGAATTCGCCGAGACGAAAGTCAGCCAAACTCACTAAACATGTGGATTGTTGCCGATAATTTAAGAAAAGGCGCAGCAACCAATACGGTTCAAATTGCGGAATATCTTGTTGCTAACAATTTAGTATAGTCAATTTTCGCTTTCGCGGAAAAGACAAAATACAGAATCCGTTTGGTTTTGCAAATCCTAAAATTTGTTAAAATCAAACGGATTTTCTTTTGGTTTAAACTACATTTGCAATAATGAAGCAAAAATTACAAATAACAAACGCTTTCTTAGGATTGATGGTACTGTTTTCAGTGCTTTTTCAATCTATTCATACGTTTGAACATGTAATTCAGCAATTTTCGGGTGAAATTTGCGTTCACAAATATTCTGATGATGCTACTTTAAATCACAGTCATCATTGGGAAAAATGTACCGTTTGTGATTTTGCCTTCAGCCCAACTACCGAAATTAATTCGGTTATCGTTTCATTTGAAAATCCTGTTTTTTATAACAAAACCTTATATTTTTCAACTTCCGAAAACATACCTTTTTTCAACGGAAGTTTCTTTTCGCTTCGCGGACCGCCAATGGTTTAAATTTCTTGACCTAATCTAGTGTTAACGAATTAGAAAACAACAAAATGCAAAAATTCAGTATGTTTTTTTGCTTGTTGTGTTTTGGTACAATTTTTAGCCAAAATACAATAAGCGGAAAAATAGTTGATGAAAACAATATGGCATTGGAAAAAAGCCATATTCATATTTCATCAAAATCAACCAATAGTAAAAAAGACGGTTCATTCATCATTAGAAATGTTCCAAATGGTTCGGCAAAAGTGTTAATCACTTATGTTGGCTACAAACCTATTGATACGATTATTGATATCAGTGGCAATCTTGAGATTAATTTTCAGATGAAACAAAAAAGTGAACAATTGGAAGAAATTGTAGTAAAACATAAAAACAATTATTTCAATCACTCGGTTTCGGAACAAAAAATCAAAGAGAAAACCATTGAAAAATTCAGTAGTCAATCGCTGGGAAATGTACTCAAAGAAGTTTCAGGAGTTTCCATTTTAAAAAGCGGAAGCACAATTGTAAAACCCGTAATCAATGGTTTGCACAGCAGTCGTGTTGGCATTTATAACAATAATGTAAAACTCGAAGACCAACAATGGGGAACGGAACACGCGCCGAATTTTGACGTGAATGCTGCCGGAAAAATTACCGTTTTAAAAGGCGCATCAGGTTTGCAATATGGCGGTGATGCTATTGGCGGAATTGTAATTATTGAACCTTTTAGTACCAAAAAAGACACGCTTTTTGGAAAAACCATCATGACGATGGAATCCAATGGTCGTGGTGGAACTATTTCGTCTAGTTTGCACAAAGGAAATTTTTGTGATTGGAGTTGGAATGCGCAAGGAAGTTTCAAATATTATGGCGACAGAGAATCGCCCGATTATATGTTGTCCAATACTGGAAATCGCGAAGCAAATTTTTCGGGTGATGTGAAATATATTGGCAAAAAATTTGATTTTTCTGCTTATTACAGCTTGTACAATGCAACTATCGGGATTTTGAGTGCTTCACATATCGGAAATGTGAATGATTTGTATAATTCGATAAACAATCAAACGCCATCGGTTATTGAAGATTTTACCTATTCGATTAAAAATCCGAAGCAACAAGTGCAACATCATTTGGCGAAGCTGAATTACAATTATTATATCAAAGATGGCGAATCTATTGGTTTGCAATATGCTTTTCAATTCAATAATCGAAAAGAGTTTGATTTGCGAACTGGTGTTTCCGATTCTAGAGCAGCTTTGGACTTAAACTTGATGACGCATACTTTTAATGCCGATTATAAATTGAGTATTGACAGTTGGGATTTTAAATCAGGAATTATGGGTTTGTTCCAAAATAATTCAGCCAATCCCAATACTGGTGTTCGTCCGTTAATTCCAAGTTACAATAAGTTTGATGCCGGAATTTATGCTATTGTTGACAATCATATTTCAGAAGATTTTTCGGTTGAAGCCGGAATTCGATATGATTTTTCAACGATTGAAGCAACCAAATATTATCTGAAATCACGTTGGGACGAACGAAATTACAGTCCAGAATTTAACAATTTCATCGAAGGTGATTTTGGCACACAATGGTTAACCAAACCAACGTTCACTTTCCATAATTTTTCGGCAAGTGTTGGTACGCAATATTCTTTCGGAAACAAATATGAATGGTATTTTAACGTTAGTCGTGCGGTTAGAAATCCAAATCCTTCTGAATTTTTTAGTGATGGATTGCATCATTCGAGTGGTATGATTGAATTGGGCGATTTGCGTTTAAAACAAGAAAAGTCAAATAAAATCAGTACTTCTTTGCAAAAACAATGGAAGAATTTCAAGGTAAACATCAATCCGTTTTTGAATTATATCGAAGATTATATGTTCTTGAAACCCGTTGGTTTTGAAACTACTATTCGCGGTGCTTTTCCGGTTTGGGAATACCAACAAATCAATGCTTTGTTGACTGGAATTGACTTAAATTCCGAGTGGCAAATCAGTGAACATTGGCAACATCGTTTGCTTTTATCGTATGTAAACGGAAAGGATAAAACCAATGACGATTTTATTATCGATATGCCGCCATTGAACATCAACAACCGAATTTTGTTCAATAAAAAAGATTGGAATAATTTGACACTCGAACTGCAAAGCGAAATGGTTTTTAGACAAACCCAATTCCCAAACAACAATTTTATGACTAATATTATTGTGGATGGCGAATTGTCACCAGTAGAAGTTGACATCAGTTCGCCTCCAGCTGCGTATCATCTTTTGCATTTTGCATCCGATTTTCAATTCAAAATCGCCAATAATTCAATGGCAACACTAGGTTTTTCTGTATTCAACCTTTTGGATACTAAATACAGAGATTATTTAAACAGACAGCGTTTCTACACCGACGAATTGGGTAGAAACTTTCAAATTCAATTAAAAATTAATTATTAAAAACATGAAAACAATGAAATATTTCAATCCAACAAAAGCCTTATTTTTAGCAACAGCTTCTTTATTTTTAGCATCTTGTAGCGATGACGACAATGGTCCAGTTAATGAAGAAGAAGTAATCACAACGGTTATAACGACTTTAACAAATGGTTCAACAACAATAACTTTAACTTCAAGAGATTTGGATGGCGATGGACCAAATGCACCAGTAATTACTCCTTCACCTGGTAATTTAATGTCAAACACAACTTATACTGGTACAATTTCTTTTTTAAACGAATTAGAAACACCAGCAGAAGACATTACTACTGAAGTTGAAGAAGAAGGCGATGAGCATCAAGTGTTTTACCAAATTCCTTCGGCTTTAGGAACAATTGGTTATACCGATTTTGATGTGAATGCAAAACCAGTTGGATTGACTTTTACTTACACTACAGGAAATGCTGGAACAGGAAATTTAACGGTAACGTTGAGACATTTACCAAATAAATCAGCTACTGGAGTTGCAGCTGGTGATATTACAAACGCTGGCGGTGCAACTGATGCGCAAGTTACTTATCCAATTGTGATTGCCAACTAAATTATGAAAATAAAAAATGCGACTTAATTAAGTCGCATTTTTTTTAAAATCTATTATCGCCGTCAAGCATTCGTCCTAAACCGCCAAGAAGACTTCCTTCTTCTCTGGAACTTCCGCCGTTTTGTGGTGCAGAAGCAATAATTCTGTCGGCTAAACGACTAAATGGTAACGATTGTACAAACACAGTTCCTGGTCCGCGAAGTGTGGCATAAAACATTCCTTCGCCACCAAAAATGGTATTTTTAATTCCGCCGATAAATTCAATATCATAATCTACATCTTTGGTAAATCCAACGATACAACCGGTATCTACTTTCAAAATTTCGCCCGAAGCCAATTCTCTTTTGGCTAAAGTTCCACCAGAATGTACAAACGCCATTCCATCGCCTTCCAATTTTTGCATGATAAAACCTTCGCCTCCAAAAAGTCCGCGACCAAGTTTTCTAGAAAATTCAATTCCAACCGAAACACCTTTGGCAGCACAAAGAAAAGCATCTTTTTGACAAATAAAT
>Ga0209278_1000915_pt1 | contig 19560 bp, 22 predicted proteins | sample JI81BgreenDNA_FD_187504 | JGI IMG/M metagenome (GOLD analysis project Ga0209278, IMG submission 187504) | Wastewater effluent complex algal communities from Wisconsin, to seasonally profile nutrient transformation and Carbon sequestration -... | ecosystem: Engineered > WWTP > Effluent > Algae... | reverse complement strand
GCTGGCCGATGCGGACACGCACATCAAGGCGGGCGAGGGTTTGAATGTGATACGCCTGCCCGAGCATTACGGTGTGCTCAGCCCACTCCTGCACGTGGTGCCGCTGCAGCTGCTGGCCTACCACACGGCTTTGGCCAAGGGAACCGATGTGGACAAGCCGCGCAATCTGGCGAAGTCTGTGACCGTGGAGTAGCGGTGCAAAGCTCGTTCGTGGTGGTGTTCCTGAAAAATGAGGTCTGTCAGAATCAAACTAGTCTGTCAGAAAATTGGTAGGCACTCAGGCTAGGGTGTTGTGTCTATGCAACGAGGCGTGGGCGTTCGGCAGAGCCTGCCGCGGCGCTCGTATCCGAGTCGGCTTTAGGACGCGCGTGGCTTCTGAACCGGGCTGTCCTCAGCGGCGCTGTAGCCGACATACCGCTGCTTCTGAACGGTGGACTCTTTGCTCTCGAGCCACCGCTTATCCTTAAGGCAGGCATAAAACTTCGCGACGAAGCGTGTTGGGTCCGCCGAAGTTTGGGGCGTTGGGTCTATGTGTTATGCGCTCATCTCACTAAGTCGACTCACCGATAGAGCTGACCGGTCAGCAGCGATTGCGGACGTTAGGCCGTGCAGCTTGGTTTGCCCGGCGTTTAAAAACCACCGTTCCACGCGCGCGTCTGGTGACCGACCGGAAATGAGCGGGTAGCAGTCCACCATTTGCCACCCGCAAAATTTTCAGATGTCCAGCTGCTCGGCAAGATCGAGCGCGTCGTCGACCTCAATGCCCAGGTACCTCACGGTACTTTCCAGCTTGGTATGCCCCAAGAGGATCTGCACGGCCCGCAGATTCTTTGTCTTCTTGTAAATCATGGATGCCTTGCTCCTGCGCATGGAGTGTGTACCGTATGCCGTCGTGTCCAGCCCGACATCGCTCACCCAGCGGTGGAGGATTCGCGCGTACTGCCGGGTTCCAAGATGCGGCGAGCCGTGGAGCCTGCTTGGGAACAGATAGTCCTCGGAGCGCAGATTGGCTTCCTTGATCCAAGCGGCCACCGATTCACGGGTGGTGGACGTGATCTCGAACTGGACAGGTCGCTGGGTCTTGCGTTGCATCACCATGGCTCTGGATGCAACGCCATCCCCATGGCATACATCTCGAACGCGGAGCGCGACGAGATCACACCCTCGCAGTTTGCTGTCAAACCCTAGATTGAAGAGAGCCAGTTCTCTTGTCTTGTGCTCCATCTGAAGCCGCACCCGGATGGCCCAGATGTCTTTCGGCTTCAAAGGGGCTTTTTGACCAATGAGCTTCGCCTTATTCCAAGGCTCGCGGCGACGTTCTGCAGGAAACATGTTCATCATGACCTCCAAGTTGAAGGAGCGGCTTTGCCGCTCATCCAGCGAGACCAAGGCCATCCTCGGCTCTCACTAGATCCATGACTGGCTAAAGCTTATGCCTCTTTCGAGAATTTGAAAACATCACAGTCAACTCGGTGCGTAGGCATTTCAAGCCCAGATGATTGGTGCCGTGAAACTCCAAGCAAGCCCTCTCAAATCTCGCGAATGTCACACCCGCGGCTGGTACGCAATGATGGCCATCCCCAAGAGCGTCACTGCCACTCCCAGGGCGTCCCAGTGGGTGGGTCGAATACCGTCAACCGACCACAGCCAGGCCAGCGCCACAGCCACATACACACCACCATAGGCCGCATACACCCGGCCCGAGGGAGCAGCGTGTAGCGTGAGCAACCAGGCAAAGGTTGCGAGGCTGATGGCGGCGGCAGGCAAAAGCAACCACCCCGATGCCGCACCGCGCAACCAGAGCAGCGGTAAGTAGCAGCCAACGATCTCTGCAACGGCGGTGGCAAGGTAGAGCAAAAGGGTTCGCATGAACGGGTCGGGCCTTCAAGCCTCCATGGAGCGCAGAAGGGTAAGTATGTCCTGTGCGATCACGTCTGCTGAAGTACCGTACTTGGAGAACAGCCTGACCCTTCCTTCGGTATCGAAGATGTACTTTCCCGCAGAGTGGTCCATGGTGTACGAGGTTGGCGTGGGCCCATCGACCTTTTTGTAATAGATCTTGAAGCTGTCCGCCACAGCCTGTAGCTCACTCGGCTCTGGTCGCAGTGCCAGGAACGTGGGGTCGAAGTTGGCCATGTACGCTTCAAGCACCGCCAGCGTGTCGCGGTCGGGATCAACCGTGATGAAAAGCACCTGTAGTTGGCGCCCCTTATCCCCCATCAAAGTCTTCACCTCAGCGAGCACAGAAAGCGACGTTGGGCAAACATCCGGGCACTGGGTAAAGCCAAAAAACACAACGACTGCTTTCCCCCGGAAGTCCGCCAAGGTCCTTACTTGGCCATTGTGGTCGGTCAGTTGGAGTCCTTGAGCAAAACCGGCGCCCGTGATGTCGGTGCTTTGGAACGACGGTGCTTGCGGCGAGCAGCCAGCCAGCAGGGCGCCTGCCCCAGCCCATGCGGCCCGCGAAGTCCACGCAAACCCCGCCCCGAGTACCGTTCGGCGCGTTAGAGGGCGAGAGAGTGGGTATTTGTGACCTTCCCGTTGGGTTGCTGGTTTTTTCACTTTTTCACCTTGGCTACTTCCTCTGCCACCAGCGTCGCGAGTTGTTCGGGACCAAAGCTGGGCAGGCTTCTGCCGTTGACGAAGAACGTGGGGGTCTTGGTCACCTGCAGGGCGGTCAGATCTTCCACGTCCTGTTTCAGCAGCGCATCCATGCCGGGCTTTTGCATATCCATCCTTGCCTTCGCCAGGTCCAGTCCAGCTTGTTCCGCCACCCTGTAGGCGTTCTCGATGTTGGGCCGCCCATGATCTGCCCAGGCCGGTTGGGCCGCCAGCACCGCTTCCAGCACTGTCTGGTACTTTCCCTGGCTCTTGGACGCTTCCAGTAACTTGACCACCTGGTCCGACCCTTGGTGGAACGGCGCGTAGCGTATGACCAGACGCACCTCGGTGGGGTACTGGGCCAGCAAGCTCTTGACGATCGGATAGAACGCGCGGCAGGTCTCACAGGCGGGGTCGAAGAACTCCACGATAGTCACGGGAGCACTCTGAGGACCGAAGACGGGCGAATGCATGCGCACCAGACGGGTCGGCTCTGCTTTGACCTGTTCCTCCTGCGCGTTCTGGACGCGGTTCTGGTAAGCGTTCATCCCCAGGTAGAAAAATAGGGAAATGATGGCCAGCAGGCCCACTACAGTGAATTTCTTGGCGTTCATGAACGGGACTTTCTCAGGTAAACAATAAGCAAGATGACAATCAGGACGAAGGCAGCGAGCGACAACCACGGGATTTGGATGCCGCCCAGAATCTCTAGGCTCTGTTCGCTGCACGAGGGCCCCGCACCGCAGGGAACCCACCATTGGGGGACCCACCCGGCAATCAATGCAGAGTGGTAGCCGGCAATGAGTGAGCCACCCAAAGCCAGTGGCAAGGCGTAGACCGCGCCCCTTCGGTCGTCAGAGAACGCGGCCAGGGCCAAGATGATCGCCAGGGGAAACATGAAGATCCTCTGATACCAGCACAACAGGCAAGGCGTCATCCCCATGACTTCTCCCAGGAAAAGGGCAGCCAGGGTGGCCGCCAGCGCGGTCAGCCATGCGGCAACGAGCCAGAACCAGCCGCGCTTCATGAGGCAGGTCTTTCTTCCGGCTTGCCGGAGTTCACAGGCCGCGCTGGCGACCTGATTGAGAACAAGCACCAGACCAGCGCCCCGCCCACGATGAACACATCAGCCAGGTTGAAGGCAGGCCAGTGGATGCCTCTCCAGTGAACGTCGATAAAGTCCACCACGGCGCCCATCTGGACGCGATCGATCAGGTTGCCCCCGCCACCCCCGACCACGAGAGCCCCCGCCAAACGGTCCACGGTGAGTGCCTGTCGGGCCAGGCACACAGCAGACACAAAACCAACGACCAGCACCGACACGCCGATGAAAAACCATCGCTGCCAGCCTCCGGCGTCGGCCAGAAGCGAGAAGGCGGCGCCCCTGTTGAGCACATGGACGAAGTTGAGCCACTCCGTCACAAGAACACCCTCGCCCAAAGCAAGGTTCGTGGAGAAATGCGTCTTGCTGATCTGGTCAGCGAAGATCAGGGCGGCAACAGCAATCAGCCATACCTGCCGCGGGTGGCGCTTGGGCCAGTAAGCCATGATGAACAGTCCTTCCGAATCGATCTAGGTAAAGTCCCCAGAGAACTGGAGACACCGTAGGTTCGGGACTGAGGGAAGGATTACCTGTTGCTCAGGCGAAGACGCCTATCCCCCGCTCCCGCGAGGGGATCCACTGGGGGCGGTAGGGTTGTTCATCCCAGAGCGTTGGGATGTACCTGGCTGGATGTTCGGCTTGGCCTGTGCCAACGGGCTCTACCATGGTTGAATGCGTCACAGCCAGTGCAGCGGCGCAGTGCGCATGGCAAGCGCCACAGTCTGCATCACCGCTCATGTGATGGTCGCCCGAATGATGGCTAGATACCTTGGCAACGCTGCCACTCGCCGCGTCGTGCATGCTCTGCCACAGTGGGTTGACCGTGACCGTTGGGATTGCTCCATGACCACAGCACTCCGCTTGCGACGCTGCAGAGAACTGCAGCGGCACCAGCGTGAGTATCAGTATGAGCAGGAGTGCGCGCATCAACCTGATTTTATCGGCAGGCGTTTTGCCGCTGCTGGGCCTGGGCGATCAGTTCCACGAGCTCTGGCCTTACGGCCAGAGGCTCAAATGCGCTGACTGTGGATCTGCCCGGATTGCCCAGCGGTAAGCGCCCGCTCAAGTGGCCCAGAGGCACCAGTGCCAGCCTAAACAGCTGACCAGCGGTCTCGGCCCAGTCCCGGCAGCGCCAGGCCAGACGCAGCATGTGGATGTGGGTCTGAAGGTGTGCCTTGAAATGCAGCTGCCCCACCACATGTGCTGCTTCCAGGTACAGCCAGGCCACATCGGGGGCACCTGCTTCCGTCGCGGCTTCGAGGAGGCGGACGTAGGTAGCGCGGTCGAGTTGGGCGCCGAGGGTCAGGTCAGTGGGCATGGCCATGGTGCTCCTCGCTTGGGACTTTGCCTTGCGTGCCTGCGAGCTCACTGCGCGCCTGTCGCAGGACGGTCCAGCCCCCGTGAAGCGCCAACGATGCCACTAGGCTGGCGACGAGCAAATCTGGCCACGCTGTACCTGTACCGAAGACGCCCAGTGCCGCCAGGAGGACCGCTACGTTGCCTATGGCATCGTTGCGAGAGCACAGCCACACGCTGCGCATGTTGGAGTCGCCTTCCCGGAAGGCATAGAGCATCCAGGCCACAGCTACGTTGGCCATCAGCGCCAAGATAGCCACCAAGCCCATGGTCATGGCTTGCGGTACTTCGCCATGCCACACAGACCAGATGGCAGCACCCAGTACGTAGAAGCCAAAGCCCAACATGCACATGGCTTTGAGTACGGCGGCCCTGGCCCGCCATGCCAGGGCAGACGCCAGAACGGCCAGAGACACCGCATAGTTCAGGGCGTCTCCGGCAAAGTCCACCGCATCGGCCAGCAGGGCCAGGGAGCCAGACTGTACCCCCGCGGCAATCTCCACCAGGAACATGGCAGCGTTGACGACGAGTGCGACCCAGAGAATCTTCCGGTAGCGGGGCAGCTGGGCGACGTTACCCGCCTCCAAACAGTGATGGTTGCAGTGAGCAGACATGGTGTTTCCTTTCAATGGCTATATTGAAAACCCTAAAGTCGCTACAGTGTCAAGTCATCACTGAATCAAGGGGCCGAGTTATGCAGATCAAGGAACTGGCAAAGGCTACTGGCGTGGAAGTGGAAACCATCCGGTACTACGAGAAGCAGGGTTTGCTTCCGGAGCCGGCCCGGCGTGACAACGGCTACCGCGAATACGAGGCGCCCCACCTGGAGCAACTGTCGTTCATCCGCCATTGCCGTGCGCTGGACATGCCGCTGGCTGATGTGAGCCGGTTGCTGGAGTTCCTGGATTCGCCAGCAGAACACTGTGGGGACGTGGACCAACTCGTTGAGGATCAACTGGTAAAAGTACGGGCACGACTAAAGAGCATGAAGGCGCTGGAGCGGCAATTGCTGCATTTGCGGGCGAGATGCTCGGGCGTGCATGAAGGCAGGTGCGGCATTCTGGACGAGTTGGTGGCAGCAGCGCATGGTGAGGCATGTGCTTGTCATCCTGGTAAGGAACAGCAGTAGGTAGATGGCTCTGTTGAAGAAGCCTGCTGGTGTATTTTCAGCGGCTTTCACAGCAGCCACCACCCGGGTGAACATAGCGATGGCGTATCCGGTGAGCCTCACTGACGGGCTAGGACCCATGCGCCTATCTCCGGGATGTGATGGGCTGGCAAGCTGCCCGGCATCGCCGCCGCATCCGAGATCTGCTGTTGCTCCAACGGAGTAACTCAACTTTGCTGGATGACGCTATTGCCCCTCCATGGCCGCGATCAGCGGACAGCGCACATTCCCCTTGGCAGAGCCGCACAGCAGAATCAGGCCAGACAGTGCAGCTTCCATGCGTTGGAGATCAGCCAGCTTGAGCCTGACTTCTGCCAGTTTGGACTCCGCTTGCAGCCGAGCTTGGGTACAACTCTCCCCGTCCTCCAGTTGAAGCAGTTGCGCGGTCTCGTCGAGGCTGAACCCCAGCCGCTTCGCTGACTTGATGAAGCTGAGCCGCGACTGGTCGGTGCGGCCATAGCGCCGGATGCTGCCCACAGGACGGTCCGGCTCTGGCATCAGCCCCTTGCGCTGATAGAACCTGATGGTCTCGACGTTCACACCGGCGGCCTTGGCGAGATCTCCGATGGTCATGCCGCCGTCGGGCAGCGAAGGGGTATTGGTCATGGCGCTTGACTCTGTACTTTGGTACGGAAGTAAGCTTATCTCATGTCTACAACATCTACCGACCACCCGGGCCAGACCACTGGCGGCGGCAAGGCACTGATTGCTGGTGGTATTTCGGCGCTGCTCGCCTCCGCCTGCTGCCTGGGTCCCTTGGTGCTGATCATGCTGGGCATCTCCGGGGCCTGGATCGGATCTGTGACGCTGCTGGAGCCTTATCAGCCCTGGTTCATGGGGGCTGCGGCGATTGCTTTGGTGTTTGCAGGGCGCCGGATATGGCGCCCTGCGGCAGTCTGCGAGGTGGGCCAGGTCTGTGAGCGCCCCATGGTCAAACGGTCCTACAAGGTGCTGTTCGTGCTGGTAGTCCTGTTACTGGGAATTTCATTGGCGTTCCCCTGGATCGCCCACTGGTTCTACTGAATGAAGGGTTCTGCAATGAAACGTTGGATCATCCCCGCGGCTGCAATGCTGCTTATCGGGCCGACCTGGGCGGCCCAGCAGAGTGCGGTCCTCTCGGTGCCCGGGATGAACTGCCCCACCTGCCCAATCACCGTCAAAGTGGCGTTGACCCGGATCGATGGGGTCATCGACGTCAAGTCCAATCTGCCCAAGCGGGAAACCACAGTGGTGTTTGACAGCGCCAAGGTGAAAGTGGAGACCTTGACCAGTGCGACCAAGAACGCTGGCTTCCCGTCCACTGTCGTGTCTGTAAATCCATGAGCGATGTCATCCTGACCTCGGTCTTCACCTGCCCCGAGTGCGGTCATATGAAGACCGAAGAGATGCCCACCGATGCCTGCCAATGGTTCTATGAGTGCGAAGGGTGCCACGCTGTCTTGCGCCCAAAGGCTGGTGACTGCTGTGTGTTCTGCTCGTACGGCACTGTGCCCTGTCCACCGATCCAACATGATGGTACAGCCAGTTGCTGTAGGCCTGCAGCTTGATGACTCGCTAGGTTATTAGTGTCTAGCACACATCAGGATGCAGACCCAATGCATACATAACCACGATGTCGTGCCAAATTCAGAAAGGGATGCTACAACCTGGCAGCATCCCCAACCGCCTTACTTCACCCGCTGGATGTCGCTGTAAGCACCGCCGGTCTTGAGCACCACGGTGATATCGGTCTCGCCGCGGTTGCGCCAGAACCAGCCGTGGTTGCCTGTGAAGGCCGCTACCAGTTCGCCCTCATCGGCAGCCACTGCGCGCCCTTTCTCGTAGCTGATGGAGCGACCCAGCGCATCGCCGTGGGTGTCGTAATTGACCACGCCGCCTTGAACAGCCCAGGAGAACAGGGCCTTCTCGCTCTCCTTCATCTTGAGCTTGATCTCGGTGCCTTGGCCCGGCGTGAGTGTGAAGGTCATTTCATCGCGCCAGACAGCGCTGCCCGTGCCAGAGTTACTGGGGGCAGACGACGGAGCGGTATCGGCGGCGGGGGCTTGAGGTGCCGAAGCGGGTGTCGCTGCAGGTGTCGCTGCAGGTGCCGCTGCAGTAGCGGATGGTGCGGGGGCGGCCGAATGCGCTGCCAGCGTGGCGGCTTCGTCCTCTGCCGCCTCCTGCGCCAGCCGGGTCTTGATCTCGCCCATCTCGGTCAGGCCCAGCGCGCGGCCTATGCCGGTGGGGTCCACGCCATATTCAGAGGGCAGGACCACGGTGAAGAGAAGTATGGCTGCCGAGACGGCAGCGATGATGGTGGAACGGATGAGTTGCTTGCTTGAGGGCAACTCGGCGCGAGAGGGAATGTCGGTGTTGTACATGGTGATGCACCCGGAGAATTATTGAGAAACGATGTAGCCCGTGACCTGCATGCCCACCAGGATGAATCCGGCAGACATCATGACAACGTTGGCGCTGTAGGCGTAGCGGAAGAAACCGGCCGTGCGGCGCCAGTAGCTCATGCCTATGAGGATGACGGCGAGTGCCAGCAACTGCCCTATCTCCACACCCACGTTGAAGGCAATCAGGTTGGGCACCAGGCCATCGGGCGAAATCTCGTAGTCCTGTACGCGGCTGGCCAGACCAAAGCCATGAATGAGGCCAAAGACCAGCGTGGCAGCCTTGGTGTCGGGCTGGACGCCGAACCAGCGCTGGAAGGCACCGAGGTTATCGAGCGCCTTGTAGACCACCGACAGGCCAATGATGGCGTCGATGATGTAGCTGCTGATCCCGATGTTGAAGTACACGCCCAGCAGCATGGTGGTGGAATGCCCAACCGCAAACAGGCTCACATAGATCGCGATATCCTTGAAGCGGTAGAGGAAGAAGATCACCCCGAACAGGAACAGGATGTGGTCGTACCCCGTCATCATGTGCTTGGCGCCCAGGTAGGTGAAGGGCAGGAGGTTGACCCCGGAAATTTCCTGGATGTACCCCTTGTCGCCCTGCGTCACTGCGTGGGCAAAGGCCTCGGGCGACATCAGTAGCAGAAAGGCCATGGCCACGAGGGTGGCCATGGCGTGGCCCGGACGCGCCCATGGCGCGGCCCGAAGCCGGTCGAGAAATAAACCGAGCATGAATACTCCGAAAAAGAAACAGGAGATGCCGGGCAGCCAGTACCACCCGAACCCGCAGGAAACGCCAGATCTCAGGCGCGCGGGGGACGTTCCAGCCCGTCGAGGGACGGCCAGGGTCCGGAGTGGATGGCTCCAGCCCGCAGTGCCGCAACCATCCCACTCAGACCGGGCAGCCCCGCGGGAAGGGCGTGGGCGTGGTCGTGGGAATGATCACCCCCATGATGAGCATGACTGCTCGGGTGCGCCGAGACCTCATCTTCATGGCTGTGACCGTGACCGTGACCGTGACCGTGGCCGTGACCATGGCCGCGTTCGTCCGCTGCTTCCCAGCTTTCACCGTGGTGAAGCGCGGATACGGCGGCGGATACGGCGGCCGATCCGTGCGACTGGACCAGCCCCCATGGGGTGACCAAGGCACCGAACAGCAGCACCAGTGCTATAGCCATGGCAAGCACCCGCCCGCCTGGAAAGCTGGTGGAGTTGGCAATGTGCGGTGGGTGGGCGTGAACCATGGGATTGGGCCGGGGTAACCGCTTTTATTGTAACCTCTGGGGGAGGTTACCCATTTGCTTTCAAGGCCATTCGCCATGCACACCCACGAGACTCACCCTGCCGTCATCAAGCGCCTTCGCCGAGCCGGTGGACACCTGTCGAGCGTCGTGAAGATGCTCGAAGAAGGTAAACCCTGCCTAGACGTTGTGCAGCAGTTGCAGGCGGTGGAAAAAGCCATCACCCAGGCCAAGAAGACATTGATTCAGGACCACCTGGATCACTGCCTGACCCATATGGTGAACCCGCAAGGGCAGATACAGCCGGAATCGCTGGGCGAGTTCCGCCAGATCACCAAGTACCTATGAACGCCAGCGTCGGCTTCGCGCTCGGGGCTGCAGCCCTCTTCGGCTTGAGCACCCCGCTGGCCAAGCAGCTGCTGGGATCGGTGCCGCCTGTGCTTCTTGGTGGATTGCTGTACCTGGGAAGCGGCATCGGACTGATCGCCTTCAGGCTGCTGCGGGACAGGGGCTGGCAGGACCCAGGCCTGCAGCCGGGCGAATGGCCCTGGCTTGCCGGTGCCATTCTCTTTGGCGGTATGCTGGGGCCGGTGGCGCTCATGCTGGGACTTCAGCAGACCGCGGCATCCACGGCATCCTTGTTGCTCAATCTGGAGGCCGTGATGACCGCCGTGCTGGCCTGGGTGGCCTTCAAGGAGAATGCAGACCGCCGGGTGGTGCTGGGTATGCTGGCCATTGTGGCTGGCGGAGTCATTCTCTCGTGGCCGGTAGAGGGTTCAGTGGCCTCCAGCTGGAACTGGGGGGCAGGATTGATTGTGCTGGCCTGCATGTGCTGGGCCATGGACAACAACCTCACCCGCAAGGTATCGGCGTCGGACGCGCTCTTCATCGCGGGGAGCAAGGGGCTGGTGGCTGGCGGGGTGAACGTCTGCATCGCGATCGCGCTGGGAAGCGCATGGCCCGAATCGTCCACCTTCCTGGGCGCGATGGTGGTCGGTCTGCTGGGCTACGGCATCAGCCTAGTGCTCTTCGTGCTGGCTCTTCGCGGTCTGGGTACTGCCCGTACGGGTGCGTACTTTTCGGTGGCGCCGTTCATGGGCGCGCTGGTATCGCTGGTGTGGCTGGGTGAGTCTGTGGGCGCTGCCTTCTGGGTAGCCTGCGCGCTCATGGGCTTGGGTGTCTGGCTACACCTCACGGAGCGGCATGAGCACGCGCACACCCACGAGGCGATGGAGCACAACCACGCGCATGTGCATGACGACCACCATCAGCACCCGCATGACTTCGACTGGGACGGGCAGGAGCCGCATGTGCATGCGCACAGGCATGTGGCAATCACGCACAAACACGCGCACTTCCCGGACATTCACCACCAGCATGTCCATTGAAGATCGGCGTTGAGACCATCGGCTGAGACCGCTGAACTTGACTTCGGTCAGTTGCGGGTATGGGAGCAAGAGAGCCGGCTGGGGCTGTGTTGCAGAGGCCGCTCCCAGCCAGAAGGGAACACGCGTATCAAAATTGCGGCAAAATCCGCGAAAGTCGGTTCGGCGGCTCACCGACCGCCTCGGTACTGCATCTAAAGACTCTTCCCCATGCGCCACCTCATCACCCTGCTTTTGTGCCTGGCCTTGCCCTGGCAGGCATGGGCTGCGCAGTCTGCCGTGGTGGTTCTGTGCCCCATGGAAGGCATGGATATGGTGGCTGTCATGGGCGCGGACACCAGCTCCGACACGACGCCAGATGCTGAGACTGACGACTCCTGCTGCAATGATCTGGCAGCTTTCCTGCAAACCGGGCAGCACTGTAAGTCGGGGCCAGACTGCACGACAGCTAACGTGCTTTTCCCTGCCGAGGAACGTGCCGTAGCGGTACTTCCGCACACCGGCATCTTGCGCCTCACCCCCACGCCACCGCCACCTCTGAGCCAGGCTGCCGGCATCTGGCGTCCCCCCACCCGCACGCTCTGAACCTCCAGGCTGGCATCACGCTGGCCTGCACTGTCCTGCCCCGTTCGGTGAGGTGCCACATGCGCCGCGCCGTTTCGGCCGCTCTCCCTGCAAGACGGACCCTCAGAGATGCCCCTAATTCAACGCCCTGGGCGCGACCAGCGCTTGCCCGCCGCCCCTGTTCGTCGCGCTCGCCGCAACGCGCTGTTTCCCAAGATACTGCTGCTGGCTGCGTTCCTACACACCGCATGGGTTCACGCAGGCCCAACCTCACTCACGCTGGATGAAGCCGTGGCCGCAGCGCTGGCCCATGCGCGCCAGTTACCGGCGAACGCAGCCCGCGCCCGTGCGGCCCAGGAGCAAGCGGTGGCAGCCGGCCAGCGGCCCGACCCCGTGTTGCGCCTGGCCCTGGAGAGTCTGCCCATCAACGGCCCCAACGCCTGGAGCACCACCCGCGACTTCATGACCATGCGTTCGGTGGGCATCATGCAGACGCTGCCGTCCGAGGCCAAGCGCAGCGCGCGTGCGGCGCGGCTCAATGCACAGGCCGATGCCGTGCTGAGCGAATCGGGCACGCTGGCCTCGGAAATTCAGCGCTCCGCGGCCGATACGTGGTTGCAGGCCCGCGCTGCCCGGCAAAGGCTGGAAGTGCTGCAGGCCCAGCATTCGGAAGCCCGCCGCGAGGCCCTGGCCGCTGAGGCGGCCCTGCGCAGCAGCCGCGTCCCGCAGGCCGACTGGCTCAATGCGCAGGACCGTATCTGGCAACTGGAGCAACAGCTGGTGCAACGCCGGGCCGAGGAAGCCGCCGCTCTCGATGCGCTGGCCCGCTGGACGGGAGTACCTGCCCTGCCCACCTCCACGTCGGCCGTCACACTGGCAGGTGCGCCCGCGCTGTCGGACACACCGAGCCTGGAAGAGCTGCTGGCCCGCCACCCTGCTCTGCAGTTGCTGCAGTCGCGGCGGCAGGCTGCAGAGGCCGCCGCCGAGCTGGCCGACCTGGAGAGGCGTCCGGACTGGAGTGTGGAAGTCATGCTCAGCCAGCGCGGCCCACAGTATTCGGACATGGTGACGCTGGGCGTTTCGGTACCGCTGGCCTGGAACCGGGCACATCGCCAGGACCGCGAACTGGCTGCTGCACTGGCCAGTGCCGAATCGGTCAGCGAGGAGTTGCTGGAAGCCGAACGCGCGCTGTTCTTGCAGTTGCAGGAATGGCAGCACCGCGCACGCGCTGCCCAGCAGCGTCTGGCCATCATCGACACCCACCGCCTGCCGCTGGCCCAGCAGCGCGTGGAAGCAGTGCTCGCCAGCTACCGCAGCGGCACAGCTTCGCTGGTCGATGTGCTGGCTACCCGCCAGCAAATCCTGAGCCTGCAACTGGAGCGCATAGAGGCTGAGCTAGAGGGTGAACGCATGCGCGCCTCGCTCTACTACCTGCTCCCCCGGACAGCGCCGCCCCAGGCGGCTGCACCCGACGCCTTACCGGCCACCACACTCGGCACCACACCCACCGCCACCGCCCCGGAGACACAGCCATGAGCGAACAGCACCCCGACGCCTCTGCCAACTCTGCACCGAAACCTGTGCCTCACCCTGTCCCCCACCCGGCGCCCCAGCCCACGGCCCACACTGCCCCCAGCCGCGCACTTATGGGCCTGTGCCTGCTGCTGGCGGGCGCCGTAGCGGTGCTGGGCTACCTGCTGTGGCAGGCACGCATGCACACGGCACCGGGTATGCCCATGGGCGATGCCAACACCAGCAGCAGCACTGCGCCCGCAGACCCAACCGCCACCACAGCGCAAGCCACGGAAGACCCCAGCAACTGGAGCATTCCGCAAGGCGAGGAAGCCACGCGGCGCCACATACGCGACGGGTTGCGCGCCGGCGATACAGATCCCGTGACCGGGCTGCGCATCATCAACTACCACGACCCCATGGTGCCGGGGCGCAATTTCGACGCGCCCGCCAAGTCGCCGTTCATGGACATGATGCTGGTGCCGCGTTATGCGGGTGGCAGCGCTGAGGATGCCGGGACCGTGAGCGTGAGTCCGCGCATTCAGCAGAACCTGGGCCTGCGCACCGCCGAGGTACAAACCGGCAGCCTGCAAAGCGAAACGCTGGCCGTGGGTAGCGTGGCCTGGAACGAACGCGACCAGACCACCGTGAGCAGCCGTGCGCTGGGCTTTGTGGAACGCCTGCACGTACGCGCCACGTTCGACACCGTGGCCCGTGGTGCACCTGTAATGGACATCTACGTCCCCGACTGGGTGGCCGCACAGGAGGATTACCTGGCGCTGGCCCGCATGAGCGGCGACGGCCTGGACCCGCTGCGCCAAGCGGCCCTGCAGCGCATGCGGCAGGCCGGCATGAGTCCGGAACAAATAGAGCAGGTGCAGCGCACTGGCACTCTGCAAGCGCGCTTCACACTGCGTGCGCCGCAAGGCGGCACCGTGACCACACTCATGGTGCGCGAGGGCGCCACCGTCATGCCTGGCATGCCCTTGCTCACGTTGCAAGGCACTGCCACCGTGTGGGCCGAGGCCGAGGTACCCGAAAGCGAAGTGGCGTTGCTGCGCCCGGGCATGGCGGTGCAGGCCAGCACGCCGGCCGTACCGGGCGAAACCTTCGAGGGGAAAGTGCAGGCGCTGCTGCCGGCCGTAGACCCCGCCACCCGCACGCTCAAAGTACGCACCCAGTTGAACAACCCGGGCGGGCGGCTGGTGCCCGGCCTGTTCGTGCAGATGCGCTTCCCCTCCACCGGCAACGAAGCCAGTACCCTGCTGGTCCCTACCGATGCCGTCATACGCACCGGGCGGCGCAACCTGGTCATGGTGGCCGAACCCGAGGGACGCTTCAGGCCAGTGGAGGTGGAACTGGGCCGCGAGGCAGGCGGCCAGACCGAAGTGCTGGCAGGCCTGCAGAGCGGCCAGAGCGTGGTGCTGTCGGGCCAGTTCCTGATCGACTCCGAAGCCAGCCTTCGCGGCGTGGAAACGCGGCTCAACCGCGAGCCCACCTACCAGACAAGCGCCACGCTGGACGCCTTCGATGGCGACACCGTCACCCTGACGCACCCGCCCATTGCCGAGCTGAACTGGCCCACCATGACCATGGACTTCCGCCTGCCGCCGCCCGAGCGCCAGCCGCGCGACCTGGCGCCCGGCGAATCGGTGGAAATCGATTTCCAGATGCAGGAAGGCGACATCCCGGTGATCACCGAAATTCGCCGCGTGGCGCCCACCCGGGGAGACACACGATGATTGCCCTCCTCATACGCTGGAGCATTGCCAACCGCTTTCTGGTGCTCATGGCCACGGTGGTGGTCACGGCGTGGGGGGTGCTGGCGGTGCAGCGCACCCCGCTCGATGCACTGCCCGACCTGTCGGACACACAGGTCATCATCCGCACCACCTGGCCTGGCCAGGCGCCCCAGATTGTGGAAAGCCAGGTGACGTATCAGCTCACCACCACCATGCTATCGGTGCCCGGTGCGCGTGCGGTGCGAGGCTTCTCCATGTTCGGCGACAGCTTTGTGTATGTGCTGTTCAACGACGACGTGGACCTGTACTGGGCACGCTCGCGGGTACTGGAGTACCTGAACCAGGCGCAATCCCGGCTGCCCGAGAACGCCCGCTCCTCCATCGGGCCCGACGCCACCGGCGTGGGCTGGATTTATCAGTACGCACTGGTAGACCGCAACGGCCAGCAAGACCTGGCCCAGCTGCGCGCACTGCAGGACTGGTTTCTGCGTTTCGAGCTGATGACGGTACCCAACGTGGCAGAAGTGGCCAGCGTGGGAGGCATGGTGCGCCAGTACCAGATCGTGCTGGACCCCGAACGGCTGGCCGCCTACCGCATCACGCCGCAAATGGTGGCCGACGCCGTGGGCCGCGCCAACCAGGAAGCAGGCGGCTCGGTGCTGGAACTGGCCGAGGCCGAGTACGCGGTGCGCGCCAGCGGCTACCTGCGCACGCTGGAGGACTTTCGCGCCATACCGCTGCGTACCACGCCTGCGGGCGTTTCTGTGCGGCTGGGCGATGTGGCCCACGTGCGCACCGGCCCCGAGTTCCGCCGTGGCATAGGCGAACTCAACGGTGAGGGCGAGGCCGCGGGCGGCATTGTGGTCATGCGCTCCGGGCAGAACGCACTAGAAACCATTGCCGCGGTCAAAACCCGCCTGGCCGAGTTGCAGCGCAGCCTCCCTGAGGGGGTGGAAATTGTGCCGGTGTACGACCGCTCTGGCCTCATCGAACGTGCGGTGGAGAACCTCGCGCAGAAGCTGCTGGAGGAATTTCTCGTGGTGGCGCTGGTATGCGTGGCCTTCCTGTTCCACCTGCGCAGCGCGCTGGTGGCCATCGTGACGCTGCCGCTGGGTGTGCTCATGGCCTTCATCGTCATGCAGCAGCAAGGCATCAACGCCAACGTCATGTCACTCGGTGGAATCGCCATTGCGATAGGCGCCATGGTGGATGCCGCCATTGTGATGATCGAGAACGCCCACAAACACCTGGAGCGCTGGAACCATGAGCACCCGGGGCAAACACTGGCCGGCGAAGCCCGCTGGCGCCTCATGGGCGATGCGGCGGTGGAGGTGGGACCAGCACTGTTCTTCTCCCTGCTCATCATCACGCTGAGCTTCATTCCAGTATTCACGCTGGAAGCCCAGGAGGGCCGGCTGTTTGCTCCGCTGGCCTACACCAAGACCTACGCCATGGCCGCATCGGCCGGGCTGGCCGTCACGCTCATTCCGGTGCTCATGGGCTACCTCATTCGCGGGCGCATTCCATCAGAGGACAAGAACCCGCTCAGCCGCGCACTCATTGCGGTGTACCGCCCGTTGCTCGACGGTGTTCTGCACTGGCCCAAGACCACCCTGCTGGTGGCTCTGGTCCTGTTGGCCAGCAGCTGGTGGCCGTTGCAGCGCGTGGGCAGTGAATTCATGCCACCGCTGGATGAAGGCGATCTGCTCTACATGCCCACGGCGCTGCCTGGCCTCTCGGCGGCCAAGGCGGCCGAATTGCTGCAGCAGACCGACCGCCTCATCATGACGGTGCCCGAGGTATTGAGTGTGTACGGCAAAGCCGGCCGCGCCGATACCGCCACCGACCCGGCGCCGCTGGAAATGTTCGAGACCACCATACAGTTCCGCCCACGCGAAGAATGGCGCCCTGGAATGACGCCCGACAAGCTGGTGGAAGAACTCGACCGCGCGGTGCGCGTGCCCGGCCTGTCCAACATCTGGGTACCACCCATACGCAACCGCATCGACATGCTGGCCACCGGCATCAAGAGCCCGGTCGGTGTGAAAGTGGCGGGCCCCGACCTGGCCGTGATCGACCGGCTGACTGGCGAAGTAGAGCAAGCCGTGAAAGACGTGCGCGGCGTGGGCAGCGCGCTGGCCGAGCGGCTTACGGGCGGGCGCTACATCGACGTGGACATTCGCCGCGCCGACGCCGCGCGCTTTGGCCTGAACGTGGCCGATGTGCAGGACGTGGTGGCCAGCGCCATAGGCGGGCGCGTCATAGGCGAAACGGTGGAAGGGCTGGAGCGCTACAGCATCAACCTGCGCTACCCACGCGAGTGGCGCGACAGCCTCCCGCGGCTGCAGTCGCTGCCCATGGTGGCACCCAATGGGCAGCGACTGGTGCTGTCCGATGTGGCCACGCTGCGCATTACCGATGGGCCGCCCATGCTGCGCAGCGAGGACGGTCGGCTGGCGGGGTTTGTGTACATCGACGTGCGCGGACGCGACTTGCGCGGTACCGTGCTGGACATGCAGCAAGCCGTGGCCGCCAACGTGGAACTTCCTCCGGGTTATTCGGTATCGTGGTCCGGGCAGTTCGAGTTTCTGGAGCGCGCCACAGCCAAGCTGAAGGTGGTGGTGCCGTTCACGCTGCTCATCATTCTGGTGCTGCTCTACCTGACGTTCCGCCGCATGGACGAAGCGCTTCTCATCATGGCCACCATGCCGTTTGCACTGATTGGGGGCATCTGGCTGTTGTGGGCCCTGGGGCACAACCTGTCGGTGGCCAGCGTGGTGGGCTTCATTGCGCTGGCGGGTGTGGCCGCCGAGTTCGGCGTCATCATGCTGGTCTACCTGAAGCAGGCGTGGGAAGCGCGGCTGGCGCGCGGCCAGAACGATGCCGCCGCCCTGCTCGACGCTATCCGCGAAGGCGCGGTACTGCGTGTACGACCCAAGGCCATGACGGTAGCCACCATTGTGGCGGGCCTGTTGCCCATACTCTGGAGCAGCGGCACCGGCAGCGAAGTTATGCAGCGCATAGCTGCACCCATGGTCGGCGGCATGGTGAGTGCGCCACTACTTTCTTTGTTCGTGGTGCCGGTGGTGTACCGGCTGTTGCGGCAGCGGCGACTGGGTGGTGCTCAGGGTGCTGGCTTGGTGAAGACGGAATGACTGGTGCTGACCGGTGAACCGTCGTGTGTGGGCCAGATACCGGGTAAAGGCGGGCGGTCAGGCCCTCAACTCTGAGTCGTTAAAGCGATTGGCCGCTATCAGCCTTAACCCGCCCCGCGACGACGCCGCTTTGCGTAGGCCTTCCAAGATAAAGTCGTTTCGACTGCAGCGTTTGCGTGATCTACACCTTGTACACGTTGCCTTTTCGATCGTGCTCTCTCGTTATGGGTGCCCCGGACGCATCCGATCCACTTACCTTGACTTGAGCCGGAGCGTGTCGAACCTTGATCGGCTGTAAGCCTTTCAGAGCATCCCTTGCGTTACCGAATAGGGAAACGGCCATCAGAAGCAAGAGCTGTGGGCTAATCACGCAGGAGCTGTTCCTGAGGAATGCGTGAATGGCGCTCCCGCCGTCTGTGCCTATACGCTCGCTGTTTTTCGCGAGATCCTTCAGCCAGATTAGCGGAACACTGTTGGCCATATGGACGCGTATCCGCTGTGAAAACTCCCGATCCGTCGGTCCCAGGCCAATTCGATGGGCCTGCTGCATCAAGGCAGAGTGTGCTGTGGCGGGATCTATTGCGAGGCCCTCGTCTAGAGTGGTATTAGCCAAGTCGACAAATTCCCTCACCATCTCGCTTTCAGCGATCTCGGTGTGTTCAGGCAGCATCTCCCAGTCCTTGATTGCCGCGTTGGGCGGCATCAGATCTGCGTAGCCTCTGTTGGCTCTGTGTAGCGCTGTCCCGTGCTTGCCGCAAAAGTAAGTTCCAGGAAGCTGATGGGAACGCCGCCAACAGGCTCCTCCCCAGAACCCCAGATCCTCCTGAATGCAATGGGCACAGGCAAACCCGTGAGGCCGGGCGATCTTCATGATTTCCGTGCGATTGGGCCTCATTGTCAGGTGGTCGCCCGCAGCGGCGTTGATGGCGCGCTGTTCAGACTTGAGCATCAGGTGAAAGGGTGGCGGTACCGCCATCGCCATGCGTTACGGCGAATACCGCGAGTCGGTAGACATCGATTTTCTGTGCTCCGATCCGAATGGGTTTCAAGCAATGCGAAAAATGCTGGATGCCAGAGAAGACCTCGGACCGATTCAACTGGGCGGCAATCTCAACTGGCAGCTCGCACGAGAGGTAAGGGCAGACGGGTACGGCATCCGCACAACGCTTCTGGTCGACGGCCAGACGATCAAGTTCGAGATTGTTAAAGAAGGCCGCATAGAGTTCGCGAAGCCTGGCTGCAACGATGTGATTTGTGGCATTCGTACGCTGACACCTCTGGACATGGCTGCCAGCAAGCTGCTAGCCAATGCAGACAGGTGGCGCGACGACGGTGTGTTCAGCCGCGATC
>Ga0209278_1000914_pt1 | contig 19586 bp, 15 predicted proteins | sample JI81BgreenDNA_FD_187504 | JGI IMG/M metagenome (GOLD analysis project Ga0209278, IMG submission 187504) | Wastewater effluent complex algal communities from Wisconsin, to seasonally profile nutrient transformation and Carbon sequestration -... | ecosystem: Engineered > WWTP > Effluent > Algae... | reverse complement strand
CTTGCGCCCCAGATGCACCGCCTCGGGCCGCAGCGCCAGCGACAGGTTCGCCCCTTTGTCCACGGCCACTGGTTCCGCCAACCGCACCGGCACACCCGCCAGTTCCGCCGTCTCCGGCCCCGTCACATTGCCATTGAAGATGTTCAGCGTCCCGACGAAGGTCGCCACGAACCGCGTCGCCGGGCGGTTATACACCTCGAACGGCGCGCCCACCTGTTCCGCGATCCCGCCATTCATCACGACGACACGATCCGACATGGACAGCGCCTCTTCCTGATCATGCGTCACGAAAATGGTGGTGATCCCCAACTCCCGCTGAATCTCGCGGATCTCGTTCCGCAACGAAACCCGCACCTTCGCATCCAGCGCGCTCAACGGCTCGTCCAGCAACAATACCCGTGGGCTGGGCGCCAAGGCCCGCGCCAAGGCCACCCGCTGCTGCTGCCCGCCCGAAAGCTGGAACGGATACCGCCCCCCCATCTCCGCCAACCCGATCAGACGCAGCATCTCGGCCACCCGCGCATCGCGTTTGTCCTTCGCCACGCCCTTCACCTTCAACCCGAAGGCCACATTCTCGGCCACCGTCAGGTTCGGGAACAGCGCATAGGCCTGAAACATCATCCCGATGTTGCGCTGATTGGCCTTCAGCCCCGTCACATCCTGCCCGTCGATGACGATGCCCCCGGATGTCGGCACCTCGAACCCCGCCACCATGCGCAGCACCGTGGTCTTGCCACAGCCCGAAGGACCAAGCAGCGAGATGAACTCCCCCTTCTCCACCGCAAGGTTGAAATCCTTCACCACGCGGTTCGCGCCAAAGACCTTTTCCAGATGGGACAGCGACAGGAAAGACATCAGGCCTTCGCCCTTTCATGTTTGGCAAATCGGGTCACAAGCTGCATCAACCCCATGCAGCCCCAGGTGATGGCAAAGGCGATCACGGCCAGCGCGGGCGGCTCATAGGCCCGGTTCGCGCCAAGCAACTGCATGAAGGGCCCGAAGGCCGGCCGGTTCAGAAGGGCCGCCATGGTGAATTCCCCCATCACGATGGCCAGCGTCAGGAAGGCCCCCGACAGCACCGCCACCATCACGTTGGGCAGGATGATCCGCGCCAGAATGGTGAACCACCCCGCCCCAAGGCTCTGCGCCGCCTCCGTCAGGGTGCCGACATCGATGGTCCGCAACCCCGTATCGACCGAACGGTACATGTAGGGCAGCGCCAGCGTCGCATATCCCATCGTCAGCAGGATATCCGTCCCCAAGGCCGACCCCGTCAGCGGCAGGAAGGATGACGTGTTGTACAGCCGGATATAGCCGAACACGATGACGATCGCCGGAATGACCAGCGGCAGCAGGGTGACGAATTCCACGAAGGGCCGCGCCTGCGGCAGGCGCAGCCGCACCCAATAGGCCGTCGGCACCACCAGCACCACGCCCACCACGATGGTCGCCGCCGCCAGCGCCAGCGAATAGCCGAAGGTCTCCCAGAACCGCGGATCGGCAAAGACCACCGCATAGGCGTCAAAGGAATACTCCCCCCGCCGCATCTTCAGGCTGAACTCCGTCATCCCCACCAGCGGCAGGATGAAGTAAAGACACCCCAGTATCAGTGTGGCCCACGAGACGAGGCGGATCATTTCAGCCACCTTTCCGACCGCACGCGCAGCCAGATGTACAGGAAGTTCGCCGCCGCCGTGATGACGATCATCCCGAAGGCCAGCGCATAGCCAAGGTTCGGGTTCCCCAGCACGTCACCACGTATCTGCGCGAAAAGCTTGATCGGCACGATGTTCAACTGCGGCCCCGTCAACGCGAAAGCCGTCGCCACCGCCCCGAAGGCATTGGCGAACAGCAGCGCGAAGGTGCCCAGCAGCGACGGAAACAGAATGGGCAGCGCCACCATCCGCCAATACTGCGCCCCGGTCGCGCCCAGCACGGCGGCAGCCTCGCGCCATTCCCGCTTAAGCCCGTCCAGCGCGGGCGTGATGATCAGGATCATCAGCGGGATCTGGAAGAACAGATAGGTGATCACCAGCCCCCAGAAGGACAGCAGGTTGAACCCCATCGCGCGCAGGTTGATCCCGAACTCCGTCCGCAGCCACACCGTCACAAGGCCCACCGGCCCCAGCGTCGCGATGAAGGCGAATGCCAGCGGCACCCCCGCGAAATTCGACGCCACCCCGGAAAATGTCAGCAAGGGCGACCGCACGCCCTTGGGCAGCCCCCCGAAGACCACCGCCGCCGCCATGGCAAAGCCCATGGCACAGCCCAGCAGCGCGGTGATGAAGGACAGCTTGATCGAGGTCCAATAGGCGCTCCGGATCGAGGCCGTGTTCAATTCCACGATGTTCTGCAGGGTGAAACTGCCCTCGGGCGTCTGGAACGCGCCCAGCACGATCTTCATCGTTGGCAGGAACAGGAACAGCACGGCAAAGACGGCAAAGGGCAGGATGCCCAGCCACTCCACCGGCCAGCGGAAGCGCGGCCCCGTCACGGGGCGGTCATCGGCCATCTGGTTCCCCTGTTTCGTTCCGGAATACGGGGCTCGTCCCGGCCCCTTTCCCCTTCGTTAACACGAAACGCCCGCCCCCGGCAAAGGGGCGGGCGTCCCGCAGTCTCAGGCCTTACTCGACGTTGGCGCCGACGATGGCATCCCAGCCCTCGACGACGGCGGCCTTGTTCGCGTCCACCTCTTCCAGCGTCGGGAAATAGGCGGCCTCATAGGCCTCGGCCGGGGGCAGCTTGTCCATCAGATCCTGCGGGATCTTGCCAGCCGCGGCCATCGCGTTGAACCGCGCGGGGTGGCAATACCCGGCCAGCCAGCCAAGCTGACCTTCATCCGAATACAGATACTCCATCCACAGCTTCGCGGCATTGGGCTGCGGCGCATAGGCGCTGATCGCCTGCACATAGACACCGGCCAGAACGCCCGTCTTCGGCACGATCACCTCGACCGGCGGGTTGCCCGCCAGCGTGTCACGCGCCGACAGCGCGTTGTAGTCCCACATGATGACAATGGGCGTGGTCCCCTGCGCCAGCGTGCCCGCCTTGCCGATCACCGGCACGAAGTTGCCCGCGTCGTTCAGCGCCTTGAAGAACTCCAGCCCGGCCTTGCCAGCCGCCTCGCCGGGGGCCGCCCCGGTGGACATGCCCGCCGCCAGAACCGCAAGGATCGCTTGGTTCGACGCACGCGGGTCACCCGCCAGCGACACCATCCCCGCATATTCCGGCTTCAGAAGGTCGGCCCAGTCCTGCGGAACGGTCTCGACCAGATCCTTGTTCACAAGGAAGGACATCACCCCGTAATAGTCGGCATACCAATGCCCTTCCGGGTCCTTGATGTTCTCCGGGATCTCGTCCCAGGTCGCAACCTTGTAGGCCTGCGTCAGGCCTTCCGCCTTGGCCTGCGGTCCGAAGGCCAGACCCACATCCAGCACGTCGGGCGCCTGCGGGCCCTTGTTGTCCTTGTTGGCCTTCACGGCCTCAAGCTCGTCCGCCGAACCCGCATCGGGGTTCAGCTCGTTCACGCTGATCTCGGGATACTTCGCCTTGAAGCCCGCGATCACATTGCCATAGCCGCACCAGTCATGCGGCAGGGCGATGGTCGACAGCATGCCTTCGGCCTTCGCGGCCGCTTCGATCTCGGCCAGCGACTGGGCCTGCGCCACAGGTGCCAGCAGCAGACCCGCCACGCTTGCCGAGGCAAACAGCAGTTTCTGGATTTTCATTTGAACGTCTCCCCGTTCCTGATTTCCGGTCCGATCCGGCCACGCCCCCGCCAAAGGGGCGGCTCCCCCTGCCGTGATGCAGGCGGAACCGGTCCGTATTCCCACGCTAAGGGCGACCAAGCCGACTCGGCAAGCATCCTCGTATGCATTTGTAACAATTTTTTCGCCGCAGGCCGCCCTGAAACGATCCTGACAGCATTAACCCTGCGTCAACGTTCCGATTCCCTGCGGCATCCGAAAAGAGGTTAATCCGCCTTTTCTGTCCCGTGCGTATGTACAGTTTGCGGCACAGTTTCCGGCACAGAATTCGGCACGTCCCTTTTTCCCCCAACGTCCTGAAATCCAAGCGCCTTAACGCAGCGCCCGCTGCCATGCGCCCGCCGCATGCCACCCCTGCACCCCCACGCCTTCCGCATGGCCGCGCGGGGACCTAGATTCCCCACGCAGAACAAGGAGACCGCAAGATGTCCGCCGTGACCGTCCTCGACAGAAACGCAAGGGCCAAGGCCGCCGCGATGGAGGCCCTGGCCCAAATGTACGGCTATTACGCCTATGCCTGGCAGCCCTTCACCCCCGCCATCGCGGGCACGAAACGCGCCGCCTGACCCCGCTGTCAGCGCGTCCGGAACGCCACGACGTTCCCGCCCAGATGACGGTTCTGCTGCGCCACCATCTGGCTCTGCCGCATCTGGCGCCCCGATTCCGCGTGATCCAGCAGCATCAGGCGGAAGGTGGCTTCCATCAGTTGCGGGTGGATCGTCGCGCCCTCGCCGCCGACCAGCGCCGCCAGACGCCACGCCCCATCCTCGCGCTCCACCTGCCGCCGCACCGCACCCCGGTCGGCCACCCCATAGGTGGTGCAGAACGTGTCCAGATATTCCTCATCCTCCTCGGCCAGCGCAGGCTGCGGAAGCATTTCGTCCATCGGCAACAAGCCCTTGATGGAAAAGGTCAGCGGTGCCGATTTATGCGCCCCGATCGTCTCGGGGAACAGAAGGCCCCGGCCCGATGCCAGATGCCACCCCTGCGCCAGATACAGCAGGCGCTGCAGGTCGAAGAAACCGAAGCCATCCCACGCGTGATGGAAATGGTGCGAAAGGTAGATCGCCACATCCTGCGCCCGGCTTGCCATCGTCGTCTCTCCTCTCCATCGCACCGCACGCGGCGGTCACGGGGTCGTTAACTCAAAGCTGCACTCTATGCGGATGCGCATGGTTTCCCATCCTTCCCGCAGTATTACAGCCGTCCGTATGTACATACTCGCGGCCCGGTTGCGGCCCGTCCCGGCGGGGTCGGATCAGGCAGCATCAGACCATCCCCCGGCCCCGTCTCCGGGCCGGCGCGCATGGCGTTCCGATGCTGTCCTAATTCCTCCCGCCCTCCGGGGCGGCCTTTTCGCGTCAGGCGAAGTGGCGGGTCTGCCCGTCCACCTTGCCATAGATGCGCTGCGCCTGAAGGACGACCTCCACACGGTTGCGCACGTTGAATTTCTGCATGATCTGCGTCATGTAATGCTTCACCGTCTTGTCCGACAGGTTCAGCTTGTTGGCGATTTCCTTGTTCGACGCGCCGTTCAGCAACTCTCGCACCACCTGCCCCTCACGCGAATTCAGCGCGACGGTGGCATTGGCGACGCGGCGCTGTTCCGCCAGACGCATCTCGCGGATCACCGCGCTCGCCATGGTCGAAGCGATGAATTCCCGCCCCGCCGCGACCTCTTCGATCGCATAGAACAGGTCCGGCACCGCAATATCCTTCAGGACATAGCCCAAGGCCCCCGCCGACAGCGCGGCGATGCAGGTCTGCACGTCGCTCGTTCCGGTAAAGACCAGAACCTTCGTGTCCGGCGCTGCCGCCGTGATCTCCTCGATCACGTCGATCATCGTCACTGCGGGCGTCAGGCCCAGAATGACCACATCCACAGCCCCGTCCCGCACCAGATCCATCGCGGCGTCACGCGAGGTTCCGGTTCCGACGATCCGGTATTGCGCACAGGGGCGCAGCGTTTCGACCAGACCGGCAAGCACGATCGGATGGTCGTCAATCAAGGCCACATTCAGCATCTTCGTACCGCGTTAAGTTCGGAACCGGTTGCCCGATCCCTTCCCAGCGCCCCCGAATGTTTACCTACCTTAATTCGGACGGAGGTCTAACCGAAAGTTGGTATTCGGTCGGCTTTCGGACATATTCTCGCCACGATTGGATGTGCATTTCCGGGGCAATTCCGGCAGAATGCGGGGCTTGTTTCCGTTTCGGGCACAAAGGCCAAAATGCCCCTGCCCAATTCAGGCGGAAATCAGGCGGTCATGTGGCGCAGGTTCCGATGGATTTCGCGTCAAGGTTGTGCGCACATCCGCAAATGTTAACTTTTGGTTAACCCTTTTTCCCAATCGATTCGGCACCTTCCAGTCGCGTCGCCGAAAAAAGCCCCGGCGATCTCGGATCACCGGGGCCTTTCCCGTCATGCAGCGGGCCGAACCCGATCAGCCAAGGGCAAAGTAATCGGGTCTGTCGCGCAACTGCTCCAGCGTGATCCCGTCGATCCGCAGGATATCCGTCTCGGTCAAACGAAGTTCGACATAGCCGTCCAACTGATGCCCGACCGCATCCAGAAGGCCAAGGACATCGCCATAGGAAACGCTGCCCCACAGTTCCGGCATCACAGAGAGTTTGTCCTCCGTGCTCAGATCGGCAATCCTGTCCGAACCAAAGCCGCTCTTGAAGATGAACGTATCCACCCCGTCCCCGCCGATCAACAGGTCGTTCCCGGCACCGCCGTCCAGAAAGTCTTCGTCGGCACCGCCCTCCAGTGTCTCTGCGCCTTGACCACCGGTCAGGTTGTCGCTGAAGGCCGATCCGATGACGCGCTCCACGTTCAGGATCACATCCCCTTCCGCGGCCCCGCCCGAAGCGGCACCCTTTGAAAGATCGACGTCCACTCCGCTGGAACTTGCCGCATAGGACAGCGTATCCACGCCGCGCCCTCCATCGATGGTGTCCGCGCCAAGATCGCCCGCCAAAAGGTCGTTGCCGTCCCCGCCGGAGAGTTGGTCGTCCCCCACCCCGCCGAACAGCCGATCCGCGCCTCTGCCGCCTTGGATGATGTCGTCGCCATCCTCGCCGCGCAGGACATCGATCCGCGTGCTGCCGGTCAGCGTGTCACCAAAGCCAGACCCGAGGACCTCGCGGATATTCAGAAGCCTGTCGCCCTCTGCATGTCCACCCGCTCCGACCCCGGTCTGAAGGTTGACCGAGACCGCCGCGTCCGAAACGGCATAGGAGGCGCGGTTCACACCCGCCCCACCGTCCAGCATATCTGCACCAAGGCCGCCCACCAGGACGTCGTTACCCTCTCCTCCCAGCAGCGTGTCCGCCCCGGTAAATCCGCGCAGAAGGTCGTTTCCGGCCCCGCCAACCACCGAGTCATTGCCCAACCCGCCGACCAGCAGATCATCGCCCGCATTGCCCGTCAGCGTGTCGCGCCCCGCCCCGCCATAGAGCGAGTCATTCCCGGCCCCCCCGATGAGGTTATCGGCAAAGGCCGACCCGATCACCGCTTGGATGTTGCGGATCACATCGCCGTTTGCATGGCCGCCTTGACCGACGCCCTTCGCCAAATCGACGGTGACCCCGACATTCGACCCCTCATAGGACAGCGTGTTCGCGCCCGTCCCGCCATCCAGCGTATCGGCGCCAAGGCTGCCCATGAGCAGGTCATCGCCCGCCCCGCCTTCCAGAAGATCCTCGACATCGGTCCCGTTCAGCGTATCCGCGCCGACAGTTCCCGTCACCTCCACGCTTGATGTGAACCCCTGCTCCACAAGGGCAAAGGCAGGGGGGTTGATCTGCGCGCGCAGCGCATCCAGTTGCGCCGGAACGTTTTCAAGGGACGTCATGTAGAACACATGCGTCTGTACGCTTGGGGTGAAGCCGATAGTGATGGTCGTCGTCACCTCCACCCGATACAGGGTTTCCGGCACCGTCCTTACATTGTCCAGCAACGGCGTCTGATCAAAGTCGGGCCACGGCTCCCCGGCCGCTGGCGGCACGGCCGCGCCGAAGGTCAGCGTCGGCGGCGTGGTGACGATCTGCCCCATGTTTGTCTCATAGGGCACCTGCAAAACGAACTTGTGCAGACCCGGCGCAAGGTCGAGGGCAAGGCGCCCTTCCGGCCCCACCAGCGGATAGGACACCCCGTTCACGATCAGCACCGTTCCGGGCGCCACATTCCCGAAAGAGATGATCGACCTTTCGGAAAAGTCCATCCCGCCCTGGTTCAACACGCCCGAATACTGCACGACGAATTCATCGGGCGGGGTCGCGTTGCCGAACAGGTCGGCAGGGTTCAGATCGCTGGTCGTGCCGGCCCCACCTTCAACCGTAACCAAGGTGCCGTTCACATTCTGAAGGATCTCGTAGGTCACCTCCTTCGATCCCGGCGGCAGGATGTTCACCGTGACGACCTGCGTGTCGGAATAACCATCCGTGTCCCTGATCGTGATCGTGATATCCCGCGTGGGATCCGTCCCCGTCGTGCGGAAGACGAGGTTTTCAAGGATCGCCTCCACATCCGCCCCGGTGGTGTCGGCGCGCAAGCCGATCTCAGGCCCATTCGGCGCGTTGGGGTAAAAGGTGCCGACGGTGCGCCCGTTGATCACGATATTGTCGATGACCGTATTGGGAATGCGCTCAAAGCTGATGGGCGACTCGCCATCTGTGCGAATGTCGATGACATCGCCGGCCTTCAGGCCGCTGATGAACACACCGCCATATTCAAGGTCACTGTCGCCCTTGAACGTGACATCGGCATCCAGCACCTGCCCCGCCGCCGCCTGCGCCGCCGTCAGGTCCAGCGTATCGACCATGTCGGTCAGCGTGGGGGTATAGCCCACATTCACCGTGATCGTGTCCTTGGCCACGGCCCCGGTCCCATCCGTCACCTTGATCTCGAGCGTGCGCGGTCCTCCGGCGTTCTCGACAAGCAAGAACAAGCTTTCGATGATCTTTTCGACCTGCGTTTGGCTTACACCTGCCTCAAGGGTGATGGTAACGCCCGACGCTGCATCGCCCGTCAGCGTGCCGAGGGGGATGAAATTGTTCCCCATGATGATCCCAGACTCGTCATCGAAATAAAAGCTGGTGTCCGCTTTGTTCGCCGGGATCAACAGATCGCCCTCCGCAAGCCCGGTCACCTCGATCTTGCCGCCCCCCCAATCGCCAGCGCCCAGCAGGGTGACGTCCGTATCCAGATAGACGCCATAGCTCGCATCGGCGAAGCTGACATCCACCGTTTCGCGCAGGTCGTTCAGCGCGACATTCGCCCCTGTGAAGGTCACCGTCCCGTGCTGCGGCAGGGTCGGGGTGACGACCGTCACGGTGATGGTGCGGGTGGGGGTCTGAGTGGTAAGCTGCGGGTTGATCGAAATCGCTTCGATCAGTGTTTCGACGGTTGCGGCGGTTGCATTTGAATTAAGGCTGATCGTCCCGTTGAAGGGGTTGTAGGCCCCAACCCGGACCCCGTCGACCGAGATCCAATGCAGCGTCTCGGCCTGTACTTCGACCGAAACGCCCGTGCCGCTCGCAAACCGGATCGGTGCGGTCAGACCGGTCCATCCGGTGACGGAAACCGTGCTGTTGTTCAGCAAACCGTCGCTGGAATAGGCCGCGATGAACGCGTCCGACAGCGTGATCGCGCTGTCGATGCGGACGGAGTTGGAATTGATGAACACCGTCTGGTTGTCCAAATCCTGGATCTGGTTCTGTTCCAGCGGTGCCGCGAGGGTAATGGCTGCCGATCCAGTCAGCGGCGTCGGCGAGTTCAGGGAATAGCTCAGGGTGCGGCTGGTCTGGGCCGGGTTGGCGGGGCCAGCCTGGAAGGTCAACGACTCCAGGAATTGTTCCAGTTGCGCTGCCGTGACGTTCGTCGTGACGGTGAAGCTGGCGCTGCTGGTGTTGCCGGTTGCCGTTGCAAAAGGCTGCCCGTTCAGCGTGACACCCGAAGGCCCGAAGGCGAAGGTGAACCCCGACCCTTCCGCGAAACGGATGGCGTCGCCGAACTGCAGCCCGGTGATCGACAGCGTCCGGCCATTCAGCGACCAGATACCCTCGTCAAGGTCTTTGACCATATCCGCGGGCAGGGTGATGTCGCCGTCGATCAGGTTGCGGACAAACCGCGTCTCGAAGGGGATGGTCGCGCCTTCCAGTCCTTCGATCTGCACCGGTACCGGCGCGGCAGCAAGGGTGACGCCGACCGTCCCCGACAAGTCCATGTTACTGGTATCAACAAAGATATTGAGCGTCCGCGATCCCGAGACGCTTGCATCCGTTGTGCTGAACCGCAGGGATTCGATCAGGGTTTCAACCGCCGATGCAACGAATCCGGCGGACGTCAGGGAGATGGTGACTGTTCCACCGGTCTGACTGACTGTTGCAGACGCCGTGATTCCCGTCGGCGCCAACAGAGTGTTGCCCGTTCCAGGGCGCCAGCCAGTGGGGAGTCCGCTATCAACCGTCAGGCTGTCGCCCGCTTCGAGGCCGGAAATCGTGATCGTTGCGAAGGCAGTCATCGCCGCCAAGCCAACGAAACCTTGCGGCAATGTGATGTCAGCATCAAGGAGCGTGGGCGTTCCGCGATCTGATGCCTCGATGGTCACGCTGCTGTTCAGGTTCTGGATCGGAATCCCAGTGTTGTTCGTGGTCGGCATCGTGGGGAAAGTCGGGGTAAACGGAGTCATGGGTCACTCGTGCAGGGTTGAACTCGTTGCAGGGTCCTGCGCGGCCTCGGGGGCCGGGCGGGTTTTGGTCAGGTCACATATCTTTCTGGCCCTGCATCGCATGACGCAGGGCGGGGGTTGTCTCTCAGCTTTCCGGGGGAAGTGCTTTGGCCTTGGCAGTCCCCTGCCTTCTGGCAGTACCACCCGCGGTCTCTCTGCCGGGGTTTTTCCAGTTGGTCGGAAATTACCGCGCCGCACCCAAACATGTCAACGAAAGGAAGGATTTTATCGACCCGCCCATTGCCGTTCAAGCAATTGAACTTAAAAGGGAATTGTGAGTGTCATCAATTTTGGTGCGAATGTCATTGCGGGAAACCTGCCACTCTGGCACCTTCCCACTGGCGGCTTGCCTGCCCCCGGATGTGCGCTGGGGCATCGCCTATCCCGCTGGTTGTGACTGTGTCTGTGTAAAGGGTGCCTCATGTTCAAACGGCTGGTCGAATGGCTTTGGGGCGCGCCCGAAACCCGCCGCATGGTGCAGGCCAATTTCCGCAGCCGCGCGGATTTCGTGCAGGCCGGGCGGACCTACATGACGCATCCTGTCACGCTTTACGGCTATGCGCTGCCGCTGACGCTGTTGTTGACAGGGATGCTCAAGCCGGAATTCACCGAAGTCGGCCTTCCCGAATTCGTCAGTCATATCCTGACCTTTGCCAAGGTCGCGGTCTATTGGCTGTTCTGCTGGCTGGTGCTAGGCCACGTCCTCTGGTTTGCGATGCGGCGCGGACTGTCCTTTGTCGCGGTGGTCATGGGCCTGTGGGTGGTGGCAGTGCTCCTGTCGCAGGGGCTGACGGTCCTGACTGTCGCGGGGGCAGAATGGAGTTGGGTCCGCATCCTGCGGCAGGGCATAATCACGGTTCCCGCCTCGCTTGTCGCTGTCCATGCCTCGGCTCCGGCGCTGCGCGACAGGCTGGGCCATATTCCCGAAATCGTACCGATCTGGCGCTCAAATGTCAGCGTCGAGGTTCCCCTCCTGCTGAAGCTTCCGCCCGAAAGGCGCGCCCGCATCCGCCGCATCCATGCGGCCAACCAATATGTCGAGGTCGTCACCGACGCTGGGTCCACCCTGCTGCGCCTTTCCCTGCGGGATGCCGTGTCCTTGATGCCAGCCGGAGCCGGCTGGCTGTGCCACCGCTCTCTCTGGATCCGCAAGGATGAGGTAGTGGCGCTGGGCTTCCAGCGCGGTCAGGCACAAATCACCGATTGCTACGGCAAGACCTACCCCATCAGCCGCGCCTCCGTCCCCGAGATACGCGACTGGCTTGACGGCACGCGCCCCGATCCGATGACCGAACCCGCCTGATCCCGCTGCGCCTTGCCAAGGTACGGATATCCCGTCCGCCACCTGCCCGTCACAGGCTCCGCATCCAAAGCCGCGCCGCATTGTCCTGCATCACGGCATCGCGCTCTCCGTCACTCAGCCCTGCAATCAGAGAGTGGGTCGCCGCCACCCATTCCGCCAAAGAGGATTGCAGCGTGCAGACCGGACTGTCCGACCCCCAGACGATCCGCGCGGGGCCAAAGGTTTCCAGCAGTCGGTCGACATAGGGCGCAAGCGTCCGCAGAGTCCAATCCGGTGGCCCATAGGCGCTGATGCCCGACAGTTTCACATGCAGGTTCGGCCGCTCCGACAGACGGCTAATCCACCCCGACCAATCGTCGAATGCCCCATCCGCAATCGCAGGAACCCCGCAATGATCCAGGATGAAGACCGTATCGGGGCAGGCATCCACCAGTTCCACAGCAAGCGGCAACTGCCGCTGCAACATACAGATGTCGAACGGCAATCCCGCCGCGCCCAGCCGCCGCAGGTTCGCCCTGAACCGCGCGTCCTGCGACACCCCGTCCGGCACCACATGCAGCACCCGCCGCACGCCCCGGACGATCCGCCGATCCGCCCGCTCCAGCCAGCCTTCGAACCCCTCCGCCTCGGGCCGTGCCGCGCTGATCGCCCCGCAGATCAGACTGCCCGGCCGCGCCATCAATTCGCCGATCCACGCCGTCTCGCGGTCGATATCCGTCTCGGCCACATCCACTTCCATGTGCAGGACCTTGGTGATCCCCACCCGCCCCGCCACGGCGGCATAGGCTTCGTAGCCCCAATCCCGATCCAGCGCCGCAAGGCCCGCAAGCCACGGATAGGCCAGCCGAGACCGGTCGATAAGGTGCAAATGCGTGTCGAAGATCATGCCGGCTCCCCCTGATTTCGCGTATGAGCGACCATTTCATGAATAAACTGGTCTTGACGCGCGCTTTCAACTAAATTTATACATGAAACATCGTTCCGAATATAAAACAATCTGCGGTGCGAGGTGCGGTCATCGACCGGCACACCAACAGCCAGGGAGGAAATGCCATGAAGACATTTGCCGCCAGCAGCACGCTGGCACTCTTGACGGGGCTCGGCCTCGCCTCTGCCGCCTTCGCCGAGGGCGAATTCGCCGGCGTCACCATCGACGCCAAGCTCATCGGTGGTCAGCAATACGAGGCGCTTTATGCCCGCATCCCCGAATGGGAAGCGCAGACCGGCGCCAAGGTGAACATCGTCAGCCAGAAGAACCACTTCGAACTGGACAAGGAATTCAAGGCCGACATCGCCTCGGGTTCCATCACATGGTGCGTGGGCTCAAACCACTCGTCCTTCGCGCCGCAATATCCGGCGCTCTATGCCGATCTGACCTCGCTCGTCCCGGCCGAAACGGTCGCGGGCTTCGTGGGGGCCAACATCGCCGCGGCGACGCTGGACGGAAAGCTCGTCATGCTGCCCCGCGCGCAATTCGACGTCTCGGCGCTCTACTACCAAAAGTCGCTCTATACCGACCCCGCCAAGGCCGAGGCCTTCAAGGCCGAATACGGCTACGATCTGGCCGTGCCGGAAACATGGGACCAGTTCCGCGATCAGGCCACCTTCTTCGCTGATCCGCCCAATTTCTACGGCACGCAATATGCGGGCAAGGAAGAGGGCATCGCCGGGCGTTTCTACGAACTCGTGGTCGCCAACGGCGGCACGATGTTCAACGACGACTTCTCCCCTGCATTCAACTCGGACGCGGGCAAGCAGGCGCTGCAATGGTTCGTCGATCTCTACAAGGCGGGCGCAGTTCCGCCGGGCACGACCAACTATCTCTGGGACGATCTGGGCAACGGCTTCGCCTCCGGCACCATCGCGCTGAACCTTGACTGGCCGGGCTGGTCGGGCTTCTTCAACGATCCGGCGGCGTCCAAGGCGTCGGGCAATGTCGGCGTCGCACCGGCTCCCAAGGGTTCGGCGGGTGTCCGCACCGGCTGGTCGGGCTTCCACGGCTTCTCGGTCACCGAAGCCTGCGCCAACAAGGAAGCGGCGGCCTCGCTCGTCGATTTCCTGACGAATGAAGACAGCCAGAAACTCGAATCCTCCGCCGGTCCGCTGCCGACGCGCACCGCCGTCTGGGATCACGTCATCGCGCAGGCCGCCTCCGACCCCTACAAGGCCGAGGTCCTGGCCGCCTTCCAGGAAACCGCCAAGACCGCCTTCCCGGTGCCCAAGACCCCCTACTGGATCGAGGCGACGAACCTGATCTACCCCGAACTGCAGGCCGCCATCCTTGGCGACAAGACGGTGGACGAGGCGCTTCAGACAGCCTCCGACGCGGTTGATGGCCTGATGCGCGAAAACGGCGTCTACTGACGCCCCTCCTCCCCGCGCAGCGAAGCGGCACCGCGCAAAGGTGCCGCTTCCGTCCTTCCCGCTTGCAGGACCCGTCCCATGTATCGCTCCCGCATCCCACCATGGCTGGTGCTTCTGACACCGGCCTTCGTCGTCCTGCTTCTGGTGGTGGCGATACCCTTGGTCCTCAGCCTCTATTCCAGCTTCACCGCCTTCCAGCTGACGCGCCCGGAAACGATCACGCGCTGGATCGGCACTTTCAACTACCAGAAGGCCGTCACCGACTGGAACTTCTGGTCGGCCTTCGGGCGCACGCTGCTTCTGGTCACCCTTGCCCTGAACCTTGAAATGCTCATGGGCCTCGGACTTGCGCTTATGGTGTCAAAGGTGATGCGGGGGCAGCGCCTGCTGCGCACGCTGATGATGTTCCCGATGATGTTCTCGCCCATCCTCGTGGGCTTCCAGTTCAAGTTCATCTTCAACGACAATGTCGGCCTGGTGAACAACGCCCTGCAATCCTTGGGCCTCGTCGACACGGCGATCCCGTGGCTGGTGGATGCGCAACTGGCTTTCACGGCGATCCTGATTGCCGAAATCTGGACCTCCACCTCGGTCTTCGCGATCCTCATCCTCGCGGGCCTCTTCGCCATACCGCAGGACCCGCTCGAGGCCGCGCGGGTGGACGGCTGCACCCCGTTGCAGACATTCCGCTATGTGACGCTGCCCTTCCTCATGCCCTTCATCTACATCGCCATGGCGATCCGTTCGCTGGATATCGCACGCGCCTATGACATCGTGCAGATCATGACGGCAGGCGGCCCCGCACGCCGCACGGAACTCCTTTGGACGCTGATCGGGCGCACGGGCTATGTCGATGCCCGGATGGGGTATGCCAATGCGATGGGCTACATCTCCATCCTGCTGGCCATCGTCTTCACCATCTACTTCTTCCGCAAGCTGAATGCCGCGCGCAGTTCGCTCGGCATGGGGGACTGAGGCATGGATATCGGCGCCCAGCATCGCATCCGCCGCAGGCTCCTGTCGGCAGGCCATCTGATCGGCCTCTTTCTGGCCATGAGCTTCATCTGCCTGCCCGGTTTCTGGGTGGTGCTGAACAGCTTCCGCCCGACGGTCGAGATCATGGCAAAACCGCCGGTCTGGATACCGACGGAACTGAACCTCGATCACTACCGCGCCATGTTCGGTGGCGCGGGCGAAGGGGGCGTTCCCGTCCTCACCTATTTCCGCAACTCGCTCATCATCTCCCTGACCTCGACGGTCATCGCCATCCTCATCGGCATGGCGGGCGGCTATGCCTTCGCCCGCTACCGATTTCGCGGCAAGGGCGCGATCTTCGTGATGCTGATGGTCACGCGCGCCGTGCCGGGCGTGGCGCTGTCGCTGCCGCTCTTCATCCTTTATGGTCGCATGGGGATCATCGACACGCATCTGGGCATGATCCTCGTCTATGTCGCGCTGAACGTGCCCTTCACCATCTGGCTGATCGACGGCTTCTTCCGGCAGGTTCCCAAGGAACTGGCCGAGGCGGCCGAAATCGACGGCTGCACCCGCTGGCAGGCCTTCTGGAAGGTCGAATTCCCGGTCGCACGTGCAGGCATCGCCAGCGCGGGCATCTTCGCCTTCCTCACCTCGTGGAACGAATACGCGCTGGCCAGCCAGCTCACCCGTTCGGTGCAGTCCAAGACCATGCCCGTCGGGCTGATGGATTTCACCTCGCAATTCACCCTCAACTGGGGCGGCATGTGCGCGCTCGCGGTGCTGATGATCATCCCCGCCGCCGTGCTGACCTTCCTCGTGCAGAAACACCTCATCGCCGGCCTCACCTTCGGCGGCGTGAAAGGATAAGTCATGGCTCAGGTCGTCCTGAAGGATGTCGTCAAGAAATACGGGGAACTGCGGGTCGTCCATGCGATCAACCTGCACATCGCCCATGGGGAATTCGTGGTGCTGGTCGGCCCCTCCGGCTGCGGCAAATCCACCACCCTGCGCATGATCGCGGGGCTGGAGGACATTTCGGGCGGCGAGGTGCGGATAGCCGACCGCGTCGTGAACGACCTGCCGCCCCGCGACCGCAACATCAGCATGGTCTTCCAGAACTACGCGCTCTACCCGCACATGACGGTGCGCGAAAATCTGGGCTTCTCCCTCCACATCGCCAAACGTCCCAAACCCGAAATCGACAAGGCGGTGGCCGAGGCGGCAGAGATCCTCTCGCTCACCCCGCTTCTCGACCGCAAGCCCGGCCAGTTGTCCGGCGGGCAACGCCAGCGCGTCGCGATGGGGCGGGCGATCGTCCGGCATCCGGACGTGTTCCTCTTCGACGAACCGCTCTCCAACCTCGATGCCAAACTGCGCACCCAGATGCGGGTCGAAATCAAGCGCCTTCACCAGAAGGTCGGCACCACCGTCGTCTACGTCACCCATGATCAGGTCGAGGCGATGACCCTTGCCGACCGGATCGTGATCATGCGCGACGGCCATATCGTGCAGGTGGGCACCCCGCTGGACGTGTTCGAAAGGCCGGTGGATGCCTTTGTCGCCACCTTCATCGGCTCGCCCCCCATGAACCTCCTGCCCGGCACGGTGCAGGGCGATGCCGTCCGGCTGGGCGATGGCAGCCTTTTGCCCATCCCGCCCAACCAACGCGCACAGGACGGGCAGCAGGTCCTCTACGGCATCCGCGCCGACAACATCATGCCCGACGGCCACGCCCTGCCGCCCACGCCGCACATGGCGCATGTGACGATGTCGGTCAGCCTGACGGAACCCTTGGGAACCGAAACGCTGATCTTCGCCACCCTTGCAGGCACCGAGGTGCAGGCCAAGATGCTCAACCCGCGCCCCGTCACCAATGGCGAGACGCTCCGCTTCGGCATCGCGCTTGACCGCTGCCACCTCTTCGATGCCGCCTCCGGCAAAAGCCTGAGGGTCTGACCATGGCACGCATCGCACGGGCCGAGGCTTTCCTCGTCGATCTGGTTCCTAAGGTGAAACGCACCGACGCGATCCAAAGCTTCAAGTCACAGGAAACCATCTTCGTCACCCTCACCGATGCCGATGGCGGGCAGGGCAGGGGCTATTCCTACACCATCGGCGATGGCGGGCCGTCCGTCCTTGCCCTTCTGCGCCACACGCTTCTGCCCGCGCTGATGGGCCGCGAGGCCGAGATGATCGAGTCGATCTGGCGCGACCTCCTCTTCACCAGCCACGCCACGGCGGTCGGACCGATCATGTCGCTTGCACTGGCGGCCATCGACACCGCCCTGTGGGACCTGCGCGGCAGACGTGCGGGCCTGCCGCTGCATGTGCTGGCGGGCGGGGCCAAGACCCGCGTGCCGATGTATTCCACCGAAGGCGGCTGGCTGCATCTCGAACCTGCGGCCCTTGTCGAAGATGCGCTGGCCATGCGCGCCGCGGGCTTTCACGGATCAAAGATCAAGATCGGCAAGCCCACGGTCGCGGGCGATGCCGCCCGGCTGGAGGCCGCCCGCGCGGCCCTTGGCCGCGATTACGAGATCATGACCGATGCCAACCAGTCGATGACCCAGCCCGAGGCCGCGCGCCGCCTGTCCTTGCTGGAGTCCCTCAACATCGCATGGTTCGAGGAACCGCTTCCCGCCGACGACATCGCGGGCCATGCCCGCCTTGCACGGCAGTCGCGCGTGCCTGTCGCGGTGGGCGAAAGCCTCTACTCCCCCGGCCAATTCGCCGATTACATCGCGGCGCAGGCCTGTGGCATCGTGCAGGCCGACGTCGCGCGGGTGGGCGGCATCACCCCGTGGCTCAAGGTGGCCCACATGGCCGAGGCGCACAACCTGACGATCTGCCCGCATTTCCTGATGGAGCTGCATGTCAGCCTCGTCTGCGCCGTGCCCAATGCGCCATGGCTCGAATACATCCCCCAACTGGACGAAATCGCCGCCCCCATGGCGCGGGTCGGCGGCTTCGCCTTGGCTCCCACCGCACCCGGCCTTGGCATCGACTGGGACGAGGCCGCGCTTGCATCCCGCATGGCCGAAGGCAGCCGTTTCGAAGTGAGGTCCGCATGAAACGCTATGGTTCCGTCATCGGCCTGTCCGAGGAAGGCAAGGCCGAATACCGCGCCCTGCATGCCGCCGTATGGCCCGGTGTTCTGGCCAAGATCGCGGAATGCAACATCCGCAACTATTCGATCTTCCTCAAGGAACCCGAGAACCTGATGTTCTCCTATTTCGAATATCACGGCGACGATTTCGCCGCCGACATGGCCCGCATGGCCGCCGACCCGGAAACGCAGCGCTGGTGGGCGATCAACATGCCGCTCCAACGCCCGCTCGACACCCGCAAGCACGGCGAATGGTGGGCCGACATGACGGAAATCTTCCATGTCGATTGACCTGCGCCAGACCCTTCCGCCACCCGCCGCCACGCGCCCCGTGGTGATCTTCGGCGCAGGCTCCATCGTGGCCGATGCCCATCTTCCGGCCTATCGGCGGCTGGGCTTTCCCGTCGCGGGCATCCACGACCCCGATCATGCCAAGGCCGCAGCCCTTGCCACGCGCTTCGACACCCGCGCCCTTCCCGGCATGGCAGAGGCATTGGCCCCGGGCCTGAATGCCGTCTACGACATCGCCGTCCCGCCCGAGGCCATTGCGGGCATCCTGTCCGCCCTGCCCGAAGGCGCCGTCGTCCTCATCCAGAAACCCATGGGCAGCGACCTCGCCGCCGCCGATGCCATCCTGCGCATCATCCGCCAGCGGCGCCTGAAGGCCGCGGTCAATTTCCAACTCCGCTTCGCGCCCGCCTTCCTCGCGCTCAAGGACGCCATCGCCCGTGGCCTGCTGGGCGAGGTCGTCGATGTCGACGGCCTGCTCGCCGTCGACACGCCGTGGCACCTCTTCGCCTTCCTCGCCAAACTGCCCCGGGTGGAAATCCTTCTCCACTCCATCCACTACCTCGACGCGATCCGCGATCTGCTGGGCAACCCCGCCGGCATCCACGCCCGCACCATGGGTCACCCTTCCTCCACCGTGTCCAACACACGCTCGTCGATGATCCTCGACTACGGCCCGCAGGTGCGCTGCGCCCTGTCGATCAACCACAACCACGCCTACGGCCGCAAATTCCAGGCCTGCGAATTCCGCATCTGCGGCACACGGGGGGCGGCCTATCTGAAACTCGGCGTCAACCTCGATTACCCCCGAGGCGAACCCGACGAACTCTGGCTGAACACCGGCGCGGGATGGGAACAGGTTCCGCTGGCGGGCAACTGGTTCATCGAGGCCTTCCTTGGCCGCTTCACGCAGGTCATGCGCTTCGCCACCGGCGAGGATGCGACCCTCGAAGGCAGCGCCGAGGATGCATGGCACACCATGGCCCTTGTCGAGGCCGCCTATGAAAGCGCCGCGAAACCCGCCCACCCGATAAAGGGGGAACCCG
>Ga0209278_1000913_pt1 | contig 19590 bp, 12 predicted proteins | sample JI81BgreenDNA_FD_187504 | JGI IMG/M metagenome (GOLD analysis project Ga0209278, IMG submission 187504) | Wastewater effluent complex algal communities from Wisconsin, to seasonally profile nutrient transformation and Carbon sequestration -... | ecosystem: Engineered > WWTP > Effluent > Algae... | reverse complement strand
AAATTGTTGCGCGGTTCGCCGTCGGTCAGCGTGTCGACATTGACCAGCACCAGGCCTTCCTGCGCATCGGTCACCACCGCATAGCGGTAGATTTCATGCAGCTTCTGCTCCTGGTTGTAACCGGCAAGGCTGTCGGCCAGCGGCTTGCCGGCGGCACGGGCGTCCTGCTCGCGCTGCATCCTGTCGTTGCGCGGGACGGAAATCGGCTGGTTGGTGGCCAGCGCCATGCAGGTGGCATTGGCTGTCTTCACCTGTGCATCATGGCCCAGGCCTGAGAAGGGCGATTTGACGATGCGTTCCGAAACGCCCTTGTTGGACAGGTTGGCAATGTCATAGGCGACGAAGCCGCCCTTGCCTTCGGCGACATAAAGATATTCGCCGCGGTTCTGGATGCAGCGCACTTCGCCGCTGGTGCCTTGGGTTATGTTGCGGATTTCTTCCGTGGGGTTGGTCTCGCCAGAAAGCCGCTTGTCGAACATCTTCCCGCGCGTCCAGTTGATCAACTCGCGCTTGTTCCGTTCGACATGCAGCGTCCAGAAATCGGGATAGGCATAGCGATGCAGGTAGGAACCGAACACCGCCTGCGGCTCGCCGAATTCCGTCACCCGCACTGCCTGCACGGCGCGATCCAGCCCGAAGAAGGCGTGCATGCCGACAAAGTTGACGAAGTTGGTGCCTTGCAGGGTGAGCTGGGCGAGGATGGCGTTGTTGTCGTCGTCCTCGCTCACATGGCAATCGCTGCAGGTCTTGGTTTCCTGGGTGCGCACCGTGTGGGGGAAGTGCGGCGCGAAGGCCTGGGACGAGAAGCCCGACGCGGCGATCGGCGGCTGCTGCACATAGATGCGCTCGCGGTTGATGTTGGTGCTGGTGAGGATCAGCGCCGAGGATGACCGGATCGGCGCGATGATGCCGCCCTTGCTGGTCTGGTGCCGGCCCAGCTGGAACATCTCGTCGCGCGCCACCTGCGGGTTGTAGGTGGCATAATTGCGCGTCTCTTCTTCCTCATATTTGTGGGTCTTCGATTTCCAGTTGGCCTCGATCGGCAGGTGGCAGCCGCCGCAGCTGGTGGTCCAGCTGGTGTGGCAGCTGAAGCAGGCGATATTCTCGTCCTTGTGCGCACGGTCGCTCACGCCGGGACCGAAGAGCATGCTGCCGCCTTTCGCCATCAGCTTGGCGCGGGCGGCCCTGGCGTTGAAGTCCGGGTGCTCCCGGCTCACGCTGTCCTTCACCAGTTTCACCCGCCAGACGAGGCTGGGATCGCTGGCGGAGCGCTGCCACAGCACGCGCCGGCCATCCTGCGTTCCCCATTCGAAGCGCAGCCGGCCATCGGGGTTGCGGATGATCGAAAGATCGGTGCCGGCCGGCGGCGCGGCGAGGTTGGAGGTCTTCAGGCTGGGATAGGCATCGGCAGTGCCGTGGCAATCCTTGCAGCCGATCTCCACGCTGTTGGCCACCTCGCCGTGGATGAAGCCGTTGCCGTGGCTGTCCTGCGCGAAATGGCAATCGGCGCACTGCATGCCCACTTCGGTGTGGATGTCCATCAGGTGCACCGCCTTGCCGGGCTGGCCGGGGCCTGGGGTGGCGGCCGGTTTCACGAATTGGGGCTGACCCAAGCGCCGGAACTTCTCCGGATCATCGTTGGCGACGATGTGCGCCGTATCCGTGCCATATGTCGCCATGTTGCCGCCGGCATCCAGCAGATTGCCCTCGCGGTCGCGCTTGTAGACGGCGCGGAAGTTCCAGCCGTGGCCGTGATAATCGGCGAACTGCGTGTCCTTCATCTGGTCGTTGCGGTCGTTCACCGTGCGCAGGAAATCGAGGTCGCTCCACGCACCGGTGGCGGCCGCGCCTTCCGGGTTGCGTTCGTTGGTTGCGCGCACGTCGGCGGCGGTGGGATAGCGCTGGCGCTTGAACAGGCGCCGGTATTCGGCCTCGCTCATCCCCGGCGGCTTTGGATAGGGATTGTCCGGCCCGGGCCACATGCGCGGTGCGTCGCTTTCATAATCCCACATCGTGTAGCCATAGTAGGTGTTCAGGAACATGTTGGGTTGGTGCATGTGGCAGTTCATGCACAGGCTCGACGGCATGGCGCGGGTGAAGCTGTGCTTCAGCGGGTGGCCGGGCTGCGTCTTGCTGATCGTCGGGTCGGCGCTCTGGCTCTGGCCGTCGCGGCCGCCGCTGGCATAGACCGAGCTATGCCGCACCTCCCGATCATTGGCATAGACGACATGACACGAACCACAGCCCGAGGTGCGATAATCGCCCGGCTGATCATTGGTGCCCATGAACCAGGTGAAGGGATCATTCAGCCGCGTCTTGTGGATGTTGATCACCGGCACGGCGATGCGAAGCCCGGTGCCGGGGCCGCGGTTGGATTGGCGGATGTCCGGGCGGCCGGGTTCTTCCAGCCGCTGGATCTGACCCAGGCTGTTCGGCAGGCCGATTTCCGGGAAGATGGGATTGATGTTGCGGCCACCGCGTTCGAACACGCGGAAGATGTCACCCGGCGGGATCACCTGCCACGCCGGCAGCGGCGCAAGAAAGGGCAGCGTGCCGCGCGCCTTTTCCGCCGGAGAGAGCAGGCCAGGGCCACCCGCACCCGGCGAGAAGACCAGCGCCGGCTGGCTGGCGTCGTGGTGGCCGCCTTGGTGCTTCAGCGCGCCGTGGCTGCCGCCCAGCAGCGCATCGGCTTGCCCAGGCCGGGCATAGGCCTCGCCAAGCACGTAATTCTTGTAGGGCAGGATGCCGTTGTTGTAGGCCGCGCCGCCCAGCAGCATGGCGCCCGTGGCCATCAGGCTGCGTTCGGCGCGCTCGATGATTTCGAGATGGCACGCACCGCAGGCATCACGCGCGGCGCGATAATCCGATGGATTGACGAAGCGCACATATTCCGGCGCCTCCCGATTAAGCAGCGTGTAGCTGCGCTGGGGATTGGCGGACGACGGGAAATGCCAGGCCTGCGGGAAGCGCGGCAGCACATGGGCCTCGTCACGCAGCCTGGCGTAGGCCGGGTCCCGCATCGCCAGCGCCGAAGGCGCCGCCACCTTGGGATCGCCACCATGGCAATCGATGCAGCCCAGCACCACCGATTTGGGCGCGTGCATCGTCGCTTCGTCGCTGGCGGTGTGGCAGCTGATGCAGCCGGCCGATTTCGCATCGGCCTCGGCCTGCGTCTGCCATTGCGGCGCCGGCGCGGCCCGCACGCGCGCATAATCCCGTTCCACCGGCTTTTCGCCTTCGGCTGCGATCACCATCCCCACCGGGACAAGCAGGAGGAGGAGCAGGCGCTTCAGCATCTCAATAGGCCAGCACGGCGTTGAACAGCACCGAATAATAGCTGCCGGTGCGGGGGCTGTTGGTGAACAGGTCGCGGAAACCCGCGCCAGGCTTCAACAGCGCGCCCGACAGGCGGAACACCAGATTCTGGTTGAAGTGCGGGCGCCAGGTGCCGGCGGCGGACAGGTCCCAGCCGATGTCCTTCGGGATACTGCCTTCCATGCGCAAGGCCTGCAGCACGGCCGTGGTGGCAAACCACAGATGGTTCACATTGCCCGAAATGCGCAATTCGGGGAGCAGATCGAAATCCGCTCCCGCGCCCAGCAGCATGGTGCCGGGGTTGGTGAAATTGGCCTGGCCCTGTTCCTTGGATGCGCGCAGCTCGTTCAGTATGCCGTTGCGGCTGTTCACGGCAATGGCGCGGCCGCCGCCGGCAAAGGGGATGGTCTGGCGCACCCAGTAGCTCGTGTCGGCGCCGGCGAACTGCGGGTTCTCGAAGATTGCCGCATAGCCGCTGTCCACATCGTCATAAGGGTTGGAATCACCGCTGGCGAACAGCGCCGAACCCCGCAGCCGCACCCAGCCGCGGTCATAGCTGGGCTCGAAGGCGACGAACCAGCTGCTGATCTTCGCGCGCCGATCAGTGAAGATGTTGTTGCGGTTGCTGCCGGTGGCGTGCGTCGCCGACAGCGTCAGGTTCAGCCGGCCGATATGGCCATCGGCATTGTAGCCCAGATAGACGACATCATAGGCCCGGCCCCGCAGCGTGCCGAGCAGCGCCGGGCGCACCGGGAAGCCGTTGGTGTCCACCTGCGCATCATCGCGCTCGCGGTTGGCGTTCCACGTCACGCTCGCCTGGCTGGTCATGCCGGGCAGCGGCAGATCCTGCCGATAGAGGTTGGCCACCAGCACATAATCTGCGCGCGGCGTGCGCAGGATGGCGTTCAGGCCCGAATTCGTGTCCTTTTCCAGCCGCCAGAAGGCCGCGAGATTATATTGCACGCGATTGTTGTCGCGGTTGCCGAACAGGCGGATGCCGAGCTGGTTGTCCTGGAACAGGAAGCCGCGAAAATCGCTGGAAAATGGCTGGATGCCGATGCGGATGCTGTCGAAATCATAGCGGTCCGACGTGTTGCGCAGATGCTTGTCGAAAAACAGTTCCTGCACACCCACGAACGCGTCCGACCGCAAGCTGCGCCGCGATGGCGCCACGTCCAGCACCCGGCGTTCCGGCACGTCGACATGATTGAAGTTGAAGGCGATGGCAGCCCGCAGTTCATGATCGGGTGGCTTGAAGGCGGTGCTGCCCCTGGTGAGTGCGGCGCCCAGGATGAAGGTCTGCGCGAACACCTCGCTGTATTGCCGGCCGAACACATCATTGCTGCCCGGTCGCTCACTGGTCTGCACGCCCACCGGGATGGGGAAGCTGCGCGGTTCGGCCACCGTGTCGGAAATGGCGGTGAGTTGCAGGAACAGATCGTGGGTGCCGCAGATCGGCCGGTCACCCTTCAGCGTGTTCTGGTTGTAGGGGTCCTTCCAGTTCGACTTCACCAGCCCCAGCGTCTCGATCAGCCGCCAGCGATCCGGCACCGGCAGGTGATCGCGCGGGAATTCACCCTGCTTCGGTGCGGCGACGGCGCCCGCATTGGCCTGGATGATGGGATCCCATGTGGTGGCGCCGCCAAGGCCCGGCACGCGGCGTCCGGGCAAGGAATCAAGCGCCGGATCACGCGGGCCAGCCTCAGGCGCAGGCGGCAGCCGCTCCGCAGGCGGTTCGACCCGGGCATAGCAGTCGAACCATTTGCCCAACGGCTTGGCCGCCGCCGGCGCGGCACTGGCCAGCAAGGGCAGGAGGATGAGCGCGCGCACCCTACAGCCCCTGGCAGACATTCTGCTGCGCCGTATCGAGGAACGGCGCGAACGGGCAGCCGACGAAGCGCAGTCGCACCGGGCTGCCGGCCACGTTCGCCTCGATCTGGTCTGACCGGATGGAGGCTGGCGGCAGGCCGATGCTGCCGCCCAGCCGCACGCCGGCATTGCGGGTGCCCAGGAAGGCGGTCATGTCGTCCTGGTCGATGCCGTCGCCCGATACGCCGATGGCGCCCACCAGCACGTTGCCGCGATAGATGGGCACCCCGCCGGGGAAGATCTGCAGGCCGTTGGCCAGCCGGTTCTGGCCGCCGGGCGTGTTGGGCAGGAACGTGCACTGGCGCGGATCACCCCCGGCCAGCACCTGCACCAGATTCTGGACGATCAGCGCCGATTGCAGCCCGGTGGAAAACGGCGACCAGCCAGCAATGTCGCGCGACAAGGGCCCCGGCGGGCGCCCGGCCTCGCCATCCGGGAAATAGGGGCGGGCGATGTTGCCGATGGCGCGGTTGCTGAAGGCGAACGCACCGGCCAGCACGCCCGATTGGTTGAAGAAGCCGTTCACGCGGGCCACGAAATCGCGCACGTCGGGATCGGCCGCACCGGCCGCCGTGGTGGCCGCGGCCAGATCGGCCCCGGCGCGCGGGCCTGAGAAGAACGCCACGCTGCGCGCCTTCTGCAGCGCCACATCGGTGCCGAACACCGGCGCATCGGGGGACCGCACCAGCCCCAGCACGGCGCCGCGCGTGTCCACCACCGCGATGGTCTTTTCCGATCGGCTGTCCAGCGGCTGGCGGATCTGGGCGCGGCTGCGCGCCATGATGGCGAACGCCTCTTCCAGAATTGCCCGCACGTCGGCAGCGCTCAACGGCTGCGCCACCTCGGCCGCATCGGTGCCGGCGCGCACCGGATAGCGATTGCCGCCGCCGCCATCGGACAGGACATGCGCATCCGGGTGATTGAATTCGGCTGCGGTCGCCCGGCGCACGCCGCTGGCCTCGCTGCCAAGGCTGGCACCGGGAAGGATGGTGGCCGCAGCAAAGCCGGGCACCGCCACCAGGCTGCCGGCAAGGCTGGCGAAGGCCGGCGGGTTGGCCGGACTGGCGCGCAAGCCCGCCGGCGCCGCATCGCTGTAGCGCAGCAGGGTGCCATCCACCGAAATACGCTCTGCCCGGATGGTGGCAGGCGCCTCGTGGCCGATGGTGGCGGCCAGCGCGATATGCTCCTCCGCATCATCGTCCACGTCTGTCACTTCGGCATCGAAGCCGTAATCGCCATCGGCCATCACGCCCACGCCGCCCACCAGCACACCAGCCTTGTAGAGCGGAAAGCCGCCCGGATCGGCCGCCAGGCCCAGGGGCGAGCGCTTGGGGCCGATCATCGGACTGCCAATCCCGAACCGCGTGACCAGATCGGAACAGGGCAGTTGCGAGAATTGCACGCCATAGAGCGGGCCGGATTCCAGCCCCACGGTGCCTGCCGACGGCGGGAAATGCGGCTGCACGATCATCGAGGCGGTGCGCGTCGAAAAGGCGTTGCCGCCAGACGACAGATAGGCGCCACTGATGGCCTTGGCGATGGCGCCCAGTTCCGCCGGAACGCTGACGCCCTGCGCATCGATATCGGCGCCATTGGCATTGGGCCGGGTGGTGGCCGTCGCCGCCGCGCCCGCCATGCGATAAACGGCCAGCACATTGCCGACCCGGTCCACCACCGCGATCACGGCGGGCAACCCGCGTGCGTTTGCCTCGGCGGCGGCGCGGGCGATGATGGCCTCCACTTCAGCCACGGTCAGCGCCGCAGCGGGCACGGCGGGATAGACGCTGGCCGGCGTGACTGGCGGTGTCGGCGTTGGTGCGCCGCCATTGCCGCCACCGGCAACGGGACTGGGCGGTGCGCCGGAACTGCCGCAGCCGGCCAGCAACAGCGCCAGAAGCGCAGCACCGCCGGCGATGCGCGCCCGCGCCATCATCGCAGTGCCCGCACGCGGCCGGCCAGCTGCGCCAACGCGGCACGGAACGTGGGGCCATCCCAGCGATTGGCATCGCGGGCCAGTGCATAGGCGCGGTCAAGTTCGGGCCGCAGCGCCAGCGCCGCGCCGCGTTCCACCTGGCCGGCAGCCACCAGCGCGTTCAGCAGCGTATCGGCCGCCATCACCGCCTGCGCGCCGCCCTGGTAATCGGTGTATGCGGCCGCATTGCCGACCAGCACGGCCTCCATCAGCGCAAGGGTCTGGGCACGATCAAAGCGTGCGGCGGCAAAACGCGTCGCCAGCGCCTTCGCCGTCCCCTGCAGGGCAGCCGCGGCGCGCAGGGCGCCGGCCCGGTCACCGCCCATGGCCGCGTGGAACGCGCGCGACTGGGCGGCAAGGCGGCTGGCCAGATCGGGCGCCGCCACGGTGGCTGCCGCGGCCAGCATGATCATCTGTTCATCGTTCCACACCGGCTGGCCGGGCGGGATCGGCCGCCAGCCGTTGGTGCGCGCCACCAGCGGCGCGGCCGGATCATCGCTGAACGTGCGGTGGCAGGATCGGCAGTCGAAGAAATAATAATCCGGGCCGCCAAAGCCGCCCGATTGCGCCGGCAACAGGGACAGCGCACGCGCCACCGCCAGCGCCTGGCCCACGGCCCACGTCTGCACGCCGCCCGCCACGGCCTTGCGCGCGGCATAATCGCCATCCTCGTCATGGTGGCGCTGCAGGGCGGTGAACAGGTCCAGTTCGAAGGCGATGCGGGGATGTCCGGCGGCCATGATGCGGTGGAACGCGAACTGGCCCGGCATGGCGGACCCGAAATGGCAATCAAGGCAGACGCTGGCGCGCACGGCCGGGTTTTCCAGCGGCAGCATCCCACGCGCCACATTGTCGGCATGGGTGGCCTTCACGCCGGCATGGCTGGCCAGCCAGCGGGTCGCACCGCCATGACAGGCCTCGCAACCGACACCATCGGATCGCTGCCATTTCGGCCCGCGCGCCGGCGCCGGATCCCCGTGACAGTTGATGCAGGCGGCGCTGGCCTGGACGTTCTGGATGCCCAGCCGCTTGCCGATCGCCTGCGCGCGCGTGCCGGCCAGCACTGTCCAGGCCCGGCTATGGGCACCGGCGATGCTGGCCGGATCGCTCCAGATCAGCACCTCGTTCTGGCGGACGCGCGGCCCGGTGGCTTCCTGCCGGCCGTGGCAGGTGGAACCGGCACAGCTGGCAACGCCTTCGTGTCTGACAAGCGGCGGCTCGGCAGCGTGCACGGCGGGCGCCAACAGCACCGCGGCGAGTCGCAGCAACAGACGCCACGCGCTGCCTGGCTGCCGGCCATTGGCCAAACCATGGCCCTGTTCTGCCGAACGCACGCCCATTCACCCCCCGTTTCACCAAGGCTATCAAAGCCCCGGCGCGATGCAAGCTGTTGAACCGGAGGGCGGCCGGCGCACATGGTCGGGTGATGCGGCCGCAAAACGCGGCAGGATGCCATTGCAGCATCGCCATGGCTGTGATTAGCTGCCTCTCGAATCAACGAGGGCGCATGGGAATAGCCCGGCCCGGCAGAGGCCAGCCCCGGTTCGCTTGAAGGCCAGCCTTTCTGGCCATCGCTTGGCAACATGCCTTGGGGAGTGATCGATGGACGTCCTGGAAAAACCCTGTCCCGCACATGATCTGAAGGCCTGTCTGGCCGCCGTGTCGGTCCGTTCGATGCGCGATGCGCGGGGCGCAGCCGAAGCCCTGCGCGACATCGCCCTGCAGTGCGGCGGCCTGCACGTGATCGCCACCGACAACATCGCGTCCAAGGCCCCGATGGAGGATGCGGACGGCAACATCCTTGCCGCCGACGTGTTCGGCTGGACCGGCGAGAACGAATATTGGTGGAAGGACAGCAAGCTGGCGCTGTCCTCTCCGCTGCCGCGCGCCTGCCGGTATGAATCCGAAGTGTTCTGGGCCAATGCCAGCGGCTTCTACACCCGCCAGCCCAACCCCTATCTCGACGAGATGAGCCTCGACAATTTCGAGAAGCGCGCGCTCACCAAGGCCGCCATCGTGGTGCCGGTGCACCTGCCGTTCGGCCAGATCGGCACCGTCTGTTTCGTCAGCCGCGATCCCAATCGCACCGATCTTTCGGCCGAATATGAAGCCTGGGGCGATCCGCTGGCGCTGATGTCCCACCGCTTCCTGGCCGGTTATGTGAAGGCCCACCGCACGCGGCGCTGGCTGCCGGGCGATTGCCAGCTCACCAAGCGCGAGGTGGAATGCCTGCGCTGGGCCAGCATCGGCAAGACCGACAAGGAAATCAGCCTGATCCTGTCGCGCAGCCATGCCACCGTGCGCTTCCACATCCAGAACGCCGGCGAAAAGCTGAACGCCGTCAACCGCAGCCAGACCATCTTCAAGGCAGCGCAGCTGGGCTATCTCGGCGCGGCTGCCTGAAGCCGCATTCGTTCATGGCGGGTGAAGCTGCCGCCGTGTAGAGCGGGGGCATGAAAAGCCCATGTCTCCGCCTCGCTCCCCTTGCCCTCATTGGCCCGGCGCTGCTGCTCGCAGCGCCGGCCGCCGCCACCACGCTGGCCGATGTCACGGCGGCCCTGAAGGGCACGACCAGCCTTGCGGCCGACTTCACGCAGGCCGGCGCCGATGGCCGGGTGCTCACCGGCAAATTGTGGCTGGCACGGCCCGGCAAGGTGCGGTTCCAGTATGACAAGGCGCCGATGCTGATCGTCGGCGACGGGCGCACCCTTTCCTTCATCGATTACGAGGTGAAGCAGGTCAGCCAATGGCCGGTGCGGCGCACGCCGCTGCAGATCCTGTTGGCCGATGAGCCTGATCTGACGCCGGTGGCGCGCATCGTCAGCGATGGTCCGGCCGGGGTGGAAGTTGAGGCGCGCGATCCCAAGCGTCCCGAATTCGGCACCCTCACCATCCGTTTCACGCGCAGCCCCGGCGCGCCGGGCGGCCTGATGCTGGCCGGATGGACCGCGCTGGACGCACAGGGCGGCAACAGCGAGGTGCGGCTGGCCAACGTGCGCAGCAATGCCAGCCTGAAGGGTGTCAGCTTCGCCTTCGTCGATCCGCGCCGCGACGGCCCGCGCTGACCTGCCGCAGGGCCGCCGTCAATCTTTCTGAATCCGTTCATGCATGGGCAAGGTCGACTCGGTCATAAGGATATCAACAGGCAGCCAGTCGCCTCCCCGGGTTTGCCCCCTGTTGACCGGCCAGGCGACGAGTGAAGGCTCCCTGTTTGCGTGACGAGCGCAGTAACGAACCCCCGGCACCACGCCCCCGGTGCCGGGGGTTCACTCGTTCCGGGCCAGATGATGCAGGCAGGTGACGAATGCTGCGGCTTCGCCTACATCGGCGGCCATGCCGATCAGCATCGCCACCTGGAACATCAACAGCGTCCGCGCCCGTGCCGACATCGTCGAACGGTTCCTGCGCGAGCATCAGCCCGACGTGCTGTGCCTGCAGGAAACCAAGGTGATGAACGATCTGTTCCCGCACGGCCTGTTCGATGCGCTGGGCTATCACCACCGCTTCATCAACGGGCAGCGCATGCACCACGGCGTTGCCACGATTTCCCGCGTGCCGCTGGAAGGCGCCTGGCGCTATGACTGGCAGGACAATGGCGAGGCCCGCCACATCGGCGTGCGCCTGCCGGGCGGCGCCATCCTGGAAAATGTCTATGTGCCGGCCGGTGGCGATGTGCCGGATCGCGACTTGAACCCCAAGTTCGGCCAGAAGCTGGACTTTGTCGAACGCATGACACGCTGGTCGGAAGGCTTGAAGGAGCCGGCGGTGATCGTCGGCGATTTCAATGTCGCGCCGCTGGAATGCGACGTGTGGAACCACAAGGCGCTGCTCGATGTCGTGTCGCACACGCCCATCGAAGTGGAGGCGCTCGGCCGGCTGCAGCAAAGCCACGACTGGGTGGACCTTGGCCGCCACTTCAACCCGGCGCCCGAAAAATTCTTCACCTGGTGGAGCTATCGCAACAACGACTGGCGCGCCTCCAACCGCGGGCGGCGGCTGGATCACATCTGGTGCTCGCCCACGCTCGCCCCGCAGGCCACCGGTTTCGAGGCGCTGCCCGACGCGCGGGACTGGGGCAAGCCATCCGATCACATCCCGCAGATCGTCACGCTTGACCTGTGAGCATCGCGCCGGCCTATCTTGCCGAAGCCGCCAGCGATGCGTTGCGGCGGGGGCGGATCGTGGGCATCGGCTCGCTGGCCATCCTTTCGGCCGAACTGGCCGATGATGCCGGGCTTGCCGCCCTCGAAGCGCACACCCGCGCTGGCCTGATCATCACCGCCCGCCGCGCCGCCGTCTTGAACCTTGCCAACCAGATTGCTGCCGCTGCGCCCGATCCCGAACCTGTTTGGGTTGATCGCCCCGATTGGCTCGATCTGCCGGGCAGCCGCGCCGTGGCCGATCCGGTGCTGGATCTCGCCACCCCCTTCAAGGGCCCGTTCCGCAGCCGCATGCTGGGCGCCGATGCACAATCCGCCCGCGCCGCCATCCAGCTGGCCAAGCACGCCGGCCTGATCCCGGCCGTCTATGCCGTGCCACTGGCCGGCGTCGATGCCGCCGTTTCCTGCCCCGCCGAAGCCGCGCTGGCGCTGCCGCCAGCGCAGGCACGCGTGCATCTGTCCAGCCGCGCCCGCCTGCCGCTGGCCAGCGCGGAGGATTGCGACGTGGTCGCCTTCCGCCCGGCCGATGGTGGGCCCGAACATCTGGCGCTGGTGATCGGCAACCCCGATATGGCGCAGCCGGTCCTGGCCCGCATCCACAGTGCCTGCCTCACCGGCGATGTGCTGGGCAGCCTGAAATGCGACTGTGGCCCCCAACTGCACGCCGCCATCGCCGCCATCGCGGGCAATGCTGGCGGCGGCATCCTGCTCTATCTGCAGCAGGAAGGCCGCGGCATCGGCCTGCTCAACAAGTTGCGGGCCTATGCCTTGCAGGATCAGGGCTGGGACACGGTGGACGCCAACACAAGGCTTGGCTTCGAGCCGGACGAACGCGATTTCAGCCTCGCCGCCGCCATGCTGAAGGCGCTGGGCGTATCGGGTGTGGCGTTGATGACCAACAATCCGCTGAAGGTCGAAGGCCTCGCCGCCCACGGCTTCACCGTCTCCCGCGTGGCGCACGACATGCCGCCAAACCCCCACAACGCCGCCTATCTGGCCACCAAGCGCGACCGGCAAGGGCACATGCTGTGACCATCTTTCACGCCAACCCGGCCGCCGGCACGGTGAGCGCGTTCGGCGAAACCCAGCCCGCCAGCTTCGGCAAGGGCGGATACTGCCCCGCCGCTGAAAAGCGCGAAGGCGACGGCAAGACGCCGCTCGGCATCTGGCCCATCCGCGCTGCCCTCATCCGCCCAGATCGCCTGCCCGCGCCCTCCACGCGCCTGCCGTGGCGCTGGCTGCGCCCCTGGGACGGCTGGAGCGACGGCAGCACCGACCCGGCCTACAACCGCCCCGTGTTGACGCCGCATCCTCACAGCTTTGAGGCCCTGTGGCGCGACGATCACGCCTACGATCTCATCCTCGTCCTCGCCCACAACGATGCGCCGCCTGTTCCAGGCCTGGGCAGCGCCATCTTCTGGCACGTGCGCCAACCCGACGGCCGCCCCACCGAAGGCTGCGTGGCGATGGACCGCCAGGTGCTGGCGCGCTGGCTGGAGGCGATGGCGCCGGGGGATGCGGTGCTTGTTTCCGCAGAATAGAGGGAAGCGTCCGGACCAACCTCGATCAAATCGATCGGATCGAGATCGTGGCTGGCGCCACGCCGGGGATACAATGCCCTGCTGCGCCGAAGGCACGTGAATTTCCTTTGGCAGACGGTCATTTTTCCGTCATGGAATTTTATTGGCAGAACTGAGCATGGGTCCGCAGGATTCAGATGTTTTTCTGCGGCAATTTTGTTGGAAAACGCGCGCTTTCATGAATTTTCAGCCGTTAGATATAACAACAAACGTTAAATCTTTCCGCCCTTCGTCGCGTATAGATTATCTTTTTGTCGTTCCATTTCCCGAACTGGTTTTAGCAGCCCTATTCCTGGCAGCAGGAAAGCTCTTGGCCTTGAGCTTCGATTTGAATTTTGTCTTGCCGTCCGGCAGCGCACTCGAATTTACCGGCATGAGCTATGGGGTACCATTGTCACTCATCTTCATGCTTGGTTTGTTTCTGATACTGACGAAGCAAACGATGCGACTGCTCTATTATGTAACAGCCGCGCTGGGTTATGGCATAATATTGATCACGCATTTCAACATCAAAATGTGGATGAATTTGATAAATCCCTCACTGTGGGACGGTTTCTATTGGAATACGGATCAAATGGTTCGGCCTTTGATTGACGCATCTTTTGAGATACACAATTTCATCGGCGCGATCATTCCATTTGGTGATCATCTATATCTATTTGCATTTCTTGCAATGTTTGCAAGCAGTATAATCGTACATTCAGTGCAATGCTTCATCGTGTTTCGCAAAGTCATTTTTACCGCAATGTTGGTGCATGTGCTCGGTGGGCTAAGCTACTTGGTCATGCCGGCTGTTGGGCCGTTCATGTACGAAAATGGCGTCAACGCGCTCGAAGCCGCGCGGCAGGAGCACATGTATGGCGGCTACCGCGCGTTAATGGCTGGCGGCCGGACCTGGATAGCAAGCCAGGGCAGTCAGTTCATGTTCGCAGCAGTGGCTGCAATGCCTTCGCTGCATGTCGCCTCATCCGCTGTCTTTGTCCATTATGCGTGGAAACATGCGCGCTGGCTGGGCGTTCTATATCTTCCCCTGTTTGCCTTCATCATTTTCGAAGCGATGGCGACGCGCTGGCACTACTGGATCGACGTGGTGGCCGGGCTGGCGCTGACGGCGTTTGCGATCGCCATAGCGACAGCAGTGTTCCGGCCAATAGAGGCGTACCACACCATGCGCCGGCAGGGCCGCGAAGCCCCAGTTTCGGCTTGATGGGCAGGGACTGAGCCCCTGCCCTGTCACCCCGGCGAAGCCCGGGGCGCAAACCCTGTTACTTCAGCACCTCGTCATACCAGGCCGCCATGTCGTCGCGCAGTTTGGCGAGCTCGGCTTCGGACAGATAGATCATGTGGCCGGACTGGTAATAGGTGAACTTGATGTTCTTGCGCAGTTCCGGCGGCAGCAGCATGTGGGACACGTCGAATTCGGCGCCATAGAAGGGCGTTGCCATGTCGTAATAGCCGTTCAGGAACAGCAGCTTCATGTCCGTGTTGGTGCGCATCGTGTGGGCGAGATCGACAGCGGTGTTGGGGTTGTTCTGCACGCCCATGCCGCGGCCGGCCGGGCGGTGGCGCCAGTCCCAGCTCCAGCCCGGTTCGCGCGCCGTCAGGCGGTAGGGCAGATCGGTCTTCACGCCCAGGCGCGTGGCGGCGTAATCGAGGAAGGCGCTGTAATAGGCGCCAGTGATGGCGGTGGAGGCCGGGTCTTCGTCGGGGGTGACGGCGTTCTGATCGGCCGGGTTGAGCGTATAGCGCGTGTCGAGCCGGCCGACGGAAAGGCCACGATCGCGCAGCAGTTCGGTCATGAACAGCGGCAGTTCGATGCGCAGTTTCGCCCGCTTCAGCACATCGATGGGCAGGCCGGTGTAGGCGTTCATCTGGCGGGCGGTGGCATCCAGTTCGGCCTCTGAAATGTCGCCGCCCTTGGCCAGCGCGGCGGCATAGGCGCCGCTGGTCCAGGCGCGCACTTCGTTCACGAAGGCATCGAGGCTGGCCGGTTTTCCGCCAGGCAGCGTGCCGTGATACCAGGCGGTCGCCGCGTATCCGGGAAACAGCGTCAGGTAATTCTGATCATAGCCGGGCTGGCGCACGCCATAGTTCATGATCGTGGAGAGCATGATGACGCCGTTCAGCGACAGGCCGCGTTCTTCCAGTTGGGCGGCCAGCGCGCCGGCGCGCAGCGTGCCATAGGATTCGCCCAGCACGACCTTGGGCGATTTCCAGCGGTTGTTCTTCGTCACATAGCGGATGATGGCGCGGGCGAAGGCATCGGCATCCTGATCGACGCCGTTGAAATCCTTGGCCTGGCGGTCGCCCAGCGGGCGCGACCAGCCGGCGCCGGGCGCATCGATGAACACCAGATCGGTCTTGTCCAACAGGGTCCACGGGTTGGCGGTAAGCGCGTAATCCCTCGGCGGCACATAGGCCGGCTGGTCGGTCTTCACCCGCACCGGGCCAAAGCTGCCCATGTGCAGCCAGATGGTGGCCGAACCCGGCCCGCCATTGAACAGGAAGGTGACCGGACGATTTGCGCCGGGTGCCGTGTAGGCCGTGTAGAAGATGCTGCCCATCGGCTTGGCGGCATCGTCGCGGATGGTGAGCGTGCCGGCGGTGGCGGTGTAGGCGATCTTCTGGCCCTTCACGGTCACGTCGCCCTTCGACACCCAGGCCTGTTCCTCAACCGGCGCGCGCGCGGTGGCGGCAGCAGCCTCTGCGGCGGGAGAAAGGGCCGGCTTTTCCTGCGCCAGCGATGGCCCGGCGATGAGGGCCAGCGACAGGCCAGCCAGCAGCAGATGCTTCACGAAACTCTCCCCTTTGCAATGGTCAGGCGCGCGGTGATGGCATGCCCCCATCACAGCCTCAAGTCATGAGTCGCTTTCGCCCATGCCCCGCAGCAGACTTCCATCAAGATCGACCAGCGCGAACATGAACAGCCCATCGACGATGGGGCGAATGGGCTCCAGCCGCGGAATGCCTTGGGCGGGCAAGGCCGTGGCCACGAAATCGCGATAAAGGCCGGCCAGATCATCGACACGGATGCAGGCGGAAAAACTGCTGCTGGCGGGATCGAGATCGGGATGGGGGAAAAACTCCAGCTCCAATGGACCGCGTTCCAGGATCAGCCAGTGCTGATCGCGATAGCCGACCTCGAAACCCAGCCGGTCATAGAAGGCGATGGTCGCATCAAAATCGCGCGAGGGCAGGTTGGCGGTGATGCGATCGCTCATCTGCGGCCCCGCCGCACGCCGGGCGGCACGCGCGATTTGCCGGGACGCGGCTGGAACCCTCTTGGTCGCGAACGGTCGCGATGCCCGCCCGGCGCGCTGCCACCGTCCGGCAATTCGAAGCGCAGCGCGCCGGTGATCGGGCTGGCTTCGGCCAGCCGCAATTCCAGCCGTTGCCCCACGGTGTAGCGCGTGCCGGTGGTGATGCCTTCCAGCACGCGCGCATCTTCGTCGAACACAAAGCGTTCCGCGCCCAAGGTGCTCACCGGCACCAGCCCATCGCCGCCCAGGCCTTCCACCGTGGCGAAGAAACCGAACTTGGCGACGCCGGTGATCCGGGTTTTCAGCACGTCACCCACCATCGTCGACAGATAGGCGGCGACATAGCGATCGATGGTGTCGCGTTCGGCCTCCATCGCGCGGCGTTCGGTCATGCTGATGTGATCGGCGGTCTTGGCGAGGCCCTTCTCCTCTTCCTTGTGCAGCGCGCCCTCGCCCAGCCGGTAGGCGGCGGCAAGGCTGCGGTGCACCACCAGATCGGCATAGCGGCGGATTGGCGAGGTGAAGTGCGCGTAACTGCCCAGCGCGAGGCCGAAGTGGCCGACATTGTCGGGCGTGTAATAGGCCTGCGTCTGCGTGCGCAGCACCTGTTGGGAGACTTCGTCGTAATTCTCGCCATCCTTGGCGCGGGCAAGGATGCGGTTGAACACGGCCGGGCGCACCACCTGGCCCAGCGCCACGTTCTGCCCCAGGGTTTCGAGATAATCGCGCAGCGCCACCAGTTTCTCGCGGCTTGGCGCCTCGTGGCAGCGATAGATGCAGGCGCCCTTCTTCTTTTCCAGCGCCTTGGCCGCCGCGACGTTGGCAGCGATCATGAAATCCTCGATCAGCTGGTGGGCGGGAAGATGCTCCCGCAGGGCGATCCCGGCGATGCGTCCGGCGTCATCGAGCATCACGCGCTTTTCGGGCAGCTCCAGGGCCAGCGGCTCGCGGTTGTCGCGCGCGGCCTTCAGGGCGCCCCAGCAGGCCCACAGCGGTTGCAGCACCGGCAGCCATTCCCCTTCGCCGGCATCCATCGTGGCCTGCACCTGTTCATAGGTCACGTTGGCCTGCACCCGGATCACCGCGCGGGTGAAGCGCCAGTTCAGCAGCTTGCCATCGCCATCGATATGCAGGTGGCAGGCCATGACGGCGCGATCCTCCCCCTCCACCAGCGAACAGGCGTGGGCAGACAGCACTTCGGGCAGCATCGGCACGACGCGATCGGGGAAATAGACGCTGTTGCCCCGCGCCCGCGCCGAACGATCGAGCGCGCTGCCGGGGCGGACATAGAAGCTCACATCGGCAATGGCGACGATGGCGCGGAAATGGCCCTTGTTGTCGTCATCGGGCGCGGCCCACACCGCGTCGTCGTGATCGCGGGCATCGGCCGGATCGATGGTGAGGAACGGCAGCGCGCGCAGATCCTCGCGCTCGCCCAGCGGCTGCCGCGCGATGCGGTCCGCCTCCTCCAGCACGCTTTCATCGAAGCGGTGCGGGATGCCCTTGGCGTGGATGGCGATCAGCGAGAAGGCCTTGGGCTGGAACGGATCGCCCAGCACCTCCACCACGCGGCCATATTGGCGCGGCGGGCGGCCACTGGGTTCGGCCAGCACCAGATCGCCGGCCTGGCCCTCGCCGGGATCGTTGATGGCCAGATCCCCGCGCGCCTTCTTGTCCACCGGCACCAGCCGCCAGCCCCCACCATGGCCGGCGGCATCCTTGCGCAGGATGCCGAGCACGAATTCCTCGGATTTCGCCAGCGCCTTCATCGGGAAGGCGAGCAAGCCGCCACCCTGTTCCTCGATGCGGGCCAGCAGCCGGGCGCCCAGCGCAAAGGCGGCGCGCTTGCGGCTTTCGATCACCCGCAGGCGCGGCGGCGGCGTGGCGTGTTCCCACCGATCAGGCACGGCAATCGCCGCGCCGTCCGCCACGTCCACGATGCGGATCACCGCCACCTTGGGCAGGCCGCCACCCTTGTGCAGGGTGCGGCCGGGGCCATGCTCCAGCTCGCCAGCCTCCATCATCTCTTTCAGCAGGGCCTTCAGGGCAATCTTGTCCTGCGCATGCAGGCCGAACGCCTTGGCAATCTCGCGCTTGCCAACACTGGCTTTCTGGGTGGCAATGAAGTCCAGGATCGCCTGCCGATCGGGCAGGCCGGGCTGGGTGCGGCGGGGTGGGCGGGCCATATGCGCACCATGGGCGTTCGGCTGCGTGCGCGCAATGCCCCCCCGCGCGCTTCTGCGCGCAATGCTCCCCCGCGCGCTTCTGCGCGCAATGCCCCCCCCGCGCGCTTCTGCGCGCAATGCTCCCATTGTGCGGGCAGGCTTTGCAGCCCATATGCGGGCGCATGCAATCCATGGCCGCCGCTTCAGGCCCGCCCAAAGGCGAGGCCGATTTCAAGACGCTGAAGCGCTTCCTGCCCTATCTGTGGCCGGCGGACCGATCTGATCTGAAGCTGCGCGTGGTGGGCGCGATCTTCCTCGTGCTGCTGGCGAAGGCAACCACGCTGGCCATGCCCTATGCGCTGAAGCTGGCGCTGGACCAGATGGCCGCCGGCATCCCGGATGGTGTCGGCATCGCCATGGCGCTGGTCGCCTCCTATGCGCTGGCGCGCTTTTCCGGCGTATTGTTCGACAATCTCAGGAACGCGGTGTTCGAACGCGTCGGCCAGGAGGCGGCGCGTCACCTGTCGCTGGACGTGTTCACCCACATCCACCGGCTTTCGTTGCGCTTCCATCTCGAACGCCGCACCGGCGCGCTCACCCGCCTGATCGAGCGCGGCACCAAGAGCATCGACACGATGCTCTATTTCCTGCTGTTCAACATTTTCCCGACCATCATCGAACTCACCGCCGTGTGCATCCTGTTCGGGCGCGGCTTCGGCTGGGAACTGGTGGCGGCAACGCTGGCGATGGTGGTCGCCTATATCGTCTACACGCAGCGCATCACCGATTGGCGGGCGAACCTGCGCCGCGAGATGGTGGAGAGCGACCAGAAGGCCACCGCGCGCGCCGTGGACAGCCTGCTGAATTACGAGACGGTGAAATATTTCAACGCGGAAAGCCATGAGAACGCCAGCTATGGCCGCGCCATCAAGCGCTACACCGATGCCGCCACCAAGTCCGAGGTGAGCCTGGCGTGGCTCAACGTCGGGCAGAGCTTCATCACCAATCTGCTGATGGCCGGCGCGCTGGCCTATGTGGTCTGGGGCTGGAGCGAGGGGCGCTTCACACTGGGCGATGTCGCCTTCGTCAACGGGCTGCTGATGCAGTTGTTTCGCCCGCTCGATCTGCTCGGCATGGTCTATCGCGAGATCCGGCAGGGCCTGATCGACATGGAGGCGATGTTCCGCCTGATCGATACCGACACCGAAATTGCCGATGCGCCCGATGCCGCGCCGCTGGTGGTGGCCGGCGCGCACATCCGCTTTGATG
>Ga0209278_1000912_pt1 | contig 19600 bp, 18 predicted proteins | sample JI81BgreenDNA_FD_187504 | JGI IMG/M metagenome (GOLD analysis project Ga0209278, IMG submission 187504) | Wastewater effluent complex algal communities from Wisconsin, to seasonally profile nutrient transformation and Carbon sequestration -... | ecosystem: Engineered > WWTP > Effluent > Algae... | reverse complement strand
GGCGTGGCCGAGGACCTGGCCATCCACGAGATCCCGCTGGCGCTGGACCCCGTGCACGTGGAGATGGTCTGGCACCTGCGCCGCGACGCCGACGCGGCGCACCGCTGGCTGCGCCAGCAGGTGCTGCAGGCGGCCGGCGGCTGAGCTACAGCACCGCGGCCATGGCCGTGGCCGTGCGCTCCACGTTGCCGGTGTTCAGGCCCGCCACGCAGATGCGGCCCGAGCGCACGAGGTAGACGCCGAACTCCTCGCGCAGGCGGTCCACCTGCGCGGCGGAGAGGCCCGTGTAGCTGAACATGCCGCGCTGGCTGAGGAAGTAGCCGAAGTCGCGCCCCGGCTTCTTGGCGCTGAGCACGCCGTGCAGCGAGCGCCGCATGGCCTGAATGCGCGTGCGCATGGCGGCCACGTCGGCGTGCCAGGCGGCGCGCAGCGTGGCGTCACCCAGCACACGGCTCACGATGCCCGCGGCGTGGATGGCCGGGCTGCTGTAGTTGCGGCGCACGGTGGCCTTCATCTGGCCGAGCACGCGCTCGGCTTCGTCCGCCGTCTCGCACACCACGCTGAGCGCGCCGGCACGCTCGCCGTACAGGCTCATGCTCTTGCTGAACGAGTTCGCGACGAAGGCCGTGAGCCCGGCATCGGCCACGGCGCGGATGGCGAAGGCGTCCTCCTCGATGCCGTCGCCATAACCCTGGTAGGCGATGTCGAGGTAGGGGATGAGCCCGCGGCGCTTGAGCAGCGGCACCAGCTCGGCCCACTGCGCCTTCGAAAGGTCAACGCCCGTCGGGTTGTGGCAGCAGGCGTGCAGCAGCACGATGCTGCCGGCGGGCAGCTGCTCCAGCGCCGCGCACATCGCGTCGAAGCGCACGCCGCCGGTGGCGGGGTCGTAGTACGGGTAGGTGGCCACGGCCACGCCCGCGCCCTCGAACATGGCGCGGTGGTTGTCCCAGGTCGGGTCGCTCACCCACACGCCGCTGCCCGGCAGCCAGCGCTTGATGAAATCGGCGCCCACCTTGAGGCCGCCGCTGGAGCCCACGGTCTGCAGCGTGGCCACGCGGCCGGCCTTCACGGCCGGGTGGTCGGCACCGAACAGCAGGCCCTGCACGGCGCTGCGCATGGCCGCGCTGCCTTCGATCGGCAGATAGGGCTTGGGCCCGCTCTCGGCCAGCATCTGCGCCTCGGCCTGCTTGACGCAGTCGAGCACGGGGATGCGCCCGGCGTCGTCGAAGTAGATGCCGATGGACAGGTTGACCTTGTCCGTGCGCGGGTCCTTCTGGAAGGCCTCGTTGAGGCTCAGGATGGGGTCGCCCGCGTAGGGCTCGACGTGCTGGAAGATGCTCATGCGGGGGCTTTCTCGGCCAGGGCCTTCTCGATGTCGGCGCGCAGCTTCTCGGGCGCGTCGTTGGGGGCGTAGCGCTTCTTCACCTGACCGTCGCGGCCGACCAGGAACTTGGTGAAGTTCCACTTGATGCCCTCGGTGCCCAGCACGCCCGGCGCCTGCGCCTTGAGCCACTGCCACAGCGGGTGGGCCTCGCCGCCGTTGACCTTGACCTTGGCCATCATCGGGAAGCTCACGCCGTAGTTCAGCTGGCAGAAGCTGGCGATCTGCTCGTTGCTGCCGGGGTCCTGGCCGCCGAACTCGTTGCTCGGGAAACCCACGATCACGAGGCCCTGGGCCTGGTAGTCCTGCCAGAGCTTCTCGAGCCCGCCGAACTGCGGCGTGAAGCCGCAGGCGCTGGCGGTGTTCACGATCAGCAGCACCTTGCCGCGCTGGCTGGCGAGCGAGGCCTGCTCGCCGGTGATGGACAGGGCCTCGAAGTCGTAGACGGTGCTGGGCATGGCCGGTGCGGTGGGGTGGTTCGTGGAGGCCGGCATCGTATCGCTGCGCCCGCGCAACACGCCCCGAGGGGCGTTGACGCCCGGCCGCGGCCGGCCGAGCATCCGCAGCCCCCGGCACCACCCCCATCCGTGCAGCCCATGTCCGCCCCCTTGCGCCTGGCCCTGGTCGGCCTCAGCCCCGCCGAACGCGTGCTCGTGCAGCAGGCCCTGGCCACGCTGCCCGGCGTGCAGCTGGAGCCCGACGTGGACCAGGCACCCTGGCTCGTGGCCGACGCCGAGCACACACCCTCGGTCAAGCTGGTGCTGGCGGCCGAGAAGCTCAAGCGCACGCTGTGGGTGGGCACGCCGCCGCCCATGGGCTCGGTGGCCGTGGTCGACCGCCCGCTGCAGGCCGCCGCGCTGCGCCAGGCGCTGCAGGCCCTGCTGCCGCTGCCGCCGGCCTCGCCGCCGCCACGCCGCGCCCTGCTGGTGGACGACAGCGAGATCGCGCTGCGTTTCCTCGAAACCCGCCTGCAGCGCTGGGGCCTGCAGATCGACCGCGCCACCAGCAGCAACCGCGCCGTGGAGCTGATCGCCGCCGCGCCCGGCTACGACTTCGTGTTCATCGACGTCGAGCTTGGCCCCCACAGCACGCTCGACGGCTTTGCGCTGGCCCAGCACATCCGCCGCCAGCACCGCCGCGAGCCCGTGCCGCCGGTGCTGGTGATGGTGTCGGCGCACGCCAGCCCCTCGCACCGCGCGCGCGGGCAGCTCGCGGGCTGCGACGCCTACCTGGCCAAGCCGCTCGACGAGGTGGAGCTGCAGCGCCTGCTGCTGCGCCACGGCCTCAAGCCCCGCGCGGCCACGCCCTCAGTGGCGGGCTGAGAGCAGCGCGGCGCCCAGGATCAGCGCCCCGCCCAGCGCCAGCGTGGGCGTGATCTGCCCGGCGCCCAGCAGCACGGCCGAGACGCTGGCAAACAGCACCTCGGTCAGCATCACCACCGCCGTCACGTTGGCCGGCAGCCGCGAGGCGCCGTACTGAAGCGCCAGGTTGCCACCCAGGAACAGCACCGCCAGCGCGAGCGCGCCCGCCACCCAGCCCCAGGCCGGCGCCGGCGGCAGCGCCACGCTGCCCTGCGCGCTGAGCACCACGGCCAGCACGCCGGCCACGGCCGCACCGCCAAAGAACATGGCCAGCGCGCGCGCCGCCTCGGGCTGGTGGGCCTCGCGCCGCAGCATCACGTTGTTGAGCGCAAAGCTGAAGCCACCGATCACGCCCAGCCAGTCGGCCAGGCTCTGCGGCAAGGGCAGGCCGCCATCGGCGGGCCACAGCACCACGGCGGCGCCCGCCAGCGCCATGGCCACGCGCGCCATCGCCATCGGCGTGAGCCGCTCGTTCAGCAGCAGCCGCGCCAGCAGCACGGCCCACAGCGGCATCAGGTAGAACAGCAGCACCACGCGCACCACGTCGCCGATGGTCACGGCCCAGTTGAAGGTGGCGTTGGTGGTGCCCGCGGCCAGCACCAGCACCCAGAGCACGGGGGTCTTCAGCAGCTGCATCACCGCGGCCGGGCGCAGCGCCACGATGAGCACCACCGTCAGCGCGTAGATCAGCACCGTGGCCCACAGCGGGTGCAGGCCTTGTGCTTCGAGCTGGCGGAACGGCCACCAGCTCACGCCCCAGGTGAAGGCGTTCACCATCAGGGCCGCCACCGGCAGCCACAGCAGCGTGCGGCGCATCGGCTAGTGGTGGCGGTCGGTGCGCGCGATGTCCAGCAGGCGCTCGACCTCGTCGGCGTGGTGCACCGTGTTGTGGCGGTGCCAGCGCCGGATGAGCTCCATCACCACCGCCACCAGCACGCCGAACACCGTGATGGCGCCGAAGGCCGACAGGCCGTAGCGCGTCATCACCACGTACAGCGCGCCCAGGCCCAGGATGCAGGCCTGCTCGTTGAAGTTCTGCACCGCAATCGAACGGCCCGCGCCCATGAGGTTGTGGCCCCGGTGCTGCAGCAGCGCGTTCATGGGCACGATGAGGAAGCCGCAGATCGCCCCCATCACGATGAGGAAGGGCACCGCCTGCGCCAGCGTGTGGATGTAGACCAGCCCGATCATCAGGAAGCCCACGCTGATGGCCAGCGGGATGACGTGGGTGGCGCGGTCGAGCTTGGTCACGAAGCTGGCCACCACGGCGCCGATCACCGAGCCGATCACCACCACGCCGGCCAGGTTGGAGGCCTGCGCCGTGGTGTAACCCAGTGCCGCGGCCGCCCACGCGAACACGATGAGCCGCAGGTTGCCGAAGATGCCCCACAGCAGCGTGGTCGTGGCCAGCGAGATCTGGCCCAGCTTGTCGCCCCACAGGCGGCTGTTGCAGCGCGAGAAGTCCTTCACCAGGTGCAGCGCGCCGTCCATGGGGATGAGCGGCGCGCCGGTGCGCGGGATGAACAGGTTGAAGCCCGTGGCCACCAGGTACAGCAGCACGATCACGCAGATGGCGGCCTCGGGGCCGTTGTCGACGGCGGTGTCGATCAGCGGCAGGTCCAGGCCCAGCAGCAGCGGCGAGATGCGCGGCCCGATGAGCTGGCCACCGAGCAGGATGCCCAGCACGATGGAGCCCACCGTGAGGCCCTCGATCCAGCCGTTGCCCTTGACCAGCAGCGACGGCGGCAGCAGCTCGGTGAGGATGCCGTACTTGGCCGGCGAGTAGGCCGCCGCGCCCAGGCCCACCACGGCGTAGGCCAGCAGCGGGTGGCTGCCGAACAGCATCATCAGGCAGCCCACGATCTTGATCGCGTTGCTGATGAACATCACCCGGCCCTTGGGGATGCTGTCGGCAAAGGCGCCCACGAAGGGCGCCAGCACGACATAGAAAAACGCGAACATGGGAGCCAGCGCCGGCACCTGCCACGACGGCGCCTTGGCCATGCGCAGCAGCTCGACGGCGGCCACCAGCAGCGCGTTGTCAGCCAGCGAGCTGAAGAACTGCGCCGACATGATGGTCGAGAAGCCTTTTTTCATCGTGTCGCGCGCCGCGCCGGCGCCGCCGTGATGCAGGCGGCTCTCGCCGTTGTCTCCATGTCGTCGCCCGGGGCCACCCCAAAGGCCGGCGGGTTATAGCATGGGGGTTCGACTGCCTTTTTGACGCATGCCCCGCCCCATCGAAGCCCTCGTGCACCCGGCCGCGCTGGCCCACAACCTGGGCGTGGCGCGCCGCCACGCGGGCGGTGCGCGGGTGTGGGCCGTGGTCAAGGCCAACGCCTACGGCCACGGCATCGAGCGCGCCTTCGACGGCCTGAAGGCCGCCGACGGTTTTGCCCTGCTCGACCTGGCCGAGGCCGAGCGCGTGCGCGCCTGCGGCTGGCGCGGCCCGGTGCTGCTGCTGGAAGGCTGCTTCGAGCCGCGCGACCTGGAGCTGTGTTCGCGCCTGAACCTCTGGCACGTGGTGCACTGCAGCGAGCAGATCGACTGGCTGGCCGCGCACAAGACGCACGAGCCGCACCGCGTGTTCCTCAAGATGAACAGCGGCATGAACCGCCTGGGCTTCGCGCCGCAGGCCTACCGCAGCGCCTGGGCGCGCCTGAACGCGCTGCCGCAGGTGGACGAGGTGAGCCTGATGACGCACTTCTCGGACGCCGATGCGCCGCGCGGCATTGCCCACCAGCTGGCCACCTTCGCCGAGGTGACGGCCGACCTGCCCGGCGAGCGCAGCCTGTCCAACAGCGCCGCCCTCCTGCGCCACGGCGCGCACGCGGGGCTGCAGAACGACTGGGTGCGCGCAGGCATCCTCAGCTACGGCAGCGCGCCCGATTTCCCCGAGCGCACGATCGCCGACTGGGACCTGCAGCCCGCCATGACGCTGCACAGCCGCCTCATCGCCACGCAGCAGCTGCAGCCCGGCGACACCGTGGGCTACGGCAGCCGCTACACGGCCGAGCGCACCCTGCGCATCGGCATCGTGGCCTGCGGCTACGCCGACGGCTACCCGCGCCACGCCGGCACGGGCACGCCCGTGCTGGTGGACGGCATCCGCACCAGCACCGTGGGCCGCGTGTCGATGGACATGCTGGCCGTCGACCTGAGCGCCTGCCCCGCGGCCGGCATCGGCAGCACCGTCACGCTGTGGGGCCACGGGCCGGCTGGCGCGGTGCTGGCCATCGACGAGGTGGCGCACGCCGCCGGCACCATCGGCTACGAGCTGATGTGCGCGGTGGCGCCGCGGGTGCCGGTGCGCACCGCGGACTGAACCCGGCCCGGCCACCGTTCGCGCCGCGCCGCCGGCGTTTGGCGAACCCGGCCGCTGGCCCGTCGCCCGGGTGCTGCACCGCGCCCCGGGCGTTTGCACCATGCCGTCCATCAACCCACCCGATGGAGCCCGCATGAAGCCCACCACCCCCTTGCACACCGTGTTCACCACCACCGCGCTGTCGCTGCTGGCGGCGGCGCTGCTGGCCACTGCACCCACCGCGCAGGCCCAGGAGGACTGCACCACCGTCGAGGTGCAGAACGTGCGCCCGCAGCAGGGCCAGCTCATGCTGGTGGCCTACGACAGCGCCGAGAGCTACCGCAAGAAGCCCGTGGCGCGGCTGCGCCTGCCGGCCGGCGACGCCGCCACGCAGCGCTTCCAGCTCTGCGGCCTGGCCGGCAGCACCGAGGTGGCGCTCACGATGTTCCAGGACCTCGACAGCGACGGCCGCATGGGCGCCAACATCGTGGGCATGCCCACCGAGCCCTGGGGCTCGTCGGGCACGCCCGGCACCTTCGGGCCCAGCTGGGAGACCGGCCGCGTCAAGCTCGACGGCAGCGTCATCGTCGTGAGGATGTCGACGTGAGCACGCGGCGTGGCCTGATCCAGGCGGTGCTGGCCGCCACCACGGCACCGACGCTGCTGCTGGGCCGCGAGGCCCGCGCCGCGGCCAGCGCCGCCGACTTTGCCGCCGCGGCCGCGAAGCAGCCGCTGCTCACGCCGCTGCTCGGCGTGGACGACACCACCGGCGACCGCGACGCCGAGGCGCAGCTGCTGGGCCGCTGGCCCGCCGCGCTGCGCGGCCGCTTCTACCGCAACGGCCCGGCGCTGCTGCAACGCGGCGGCCAGCGCTACCACCACTGGTTCGACGGCGACGGCATGGTGCAGCAGTTCCGCATCGGCGATGGCCGTGTCGTGCACCGTGGCCGCCTCGTGCGCACGGCGAAGCTGCGCCAGGAGCAGGCGGCAGGCCGCTTCGTCGTCAACGCGCTGGGCACGTCCTTTCCCGGCCAGCCGCCGGCCGGCGGGCCCGACAGCTTCAACACCGCCAACACCAGCGCCATCGAACACGCCGGCCGCGTGCTGGCGTTCTGGGAAGGTGGCTCGGCCTACGGCATGAACCCCGACGACCTGGCGACCCAGGGCCCCGTGGCCTGGCGGCCCGATCTGGTGCAGGTGCCGTTCAGCGCCCACCCCAAGCTCGATGCCCAGGGCCACCTGTGGAACATCGGCAGCATCGGCAACCGCATCGTCACCTGGCACATCGGCCCCGACGGCCGGCTGGTGCGCGTGCAGCTCACGGCCTCGCCCTTCCCCTACGGCATGGCGCACGACATGGCTGTCACGGCGCGCCACCTCGTGCTGCCGCTGCCGCCGTTGAAGATGGACTTCACCGCACCCACCGTGGGCGGCCGCCGCCGCTTTGCGATGAGCCCTGGCGAGCCGCTGCGCGTGCTGGTGATGCAGAAGGACGACGTGGCGAAGCAGCGTGTGTTCGAGCTGCCGCCGCAGATGCTGTTCCACATCGGCAACGCGCACGAGACGGCCGACGGCGAGATCGTGCTCAGCTACGTGGGCGCGCCCGATGCGCGCTTCATGGACGAGGGTGCGGTGGCGCTGATGGCCGGGCGGCCGCACGACGACGGCCCGTCCGAGGTGTGTCTGGCGCGCCTGGACATGGCCACGGGCCGCGCCCGCGTGGAGCGCCTGCCCGGCAGCGAGGGCGGCGTGGAGTTCCCGCGCATCCACCCGCAGCGTGTGGGCGAGGCGGCGCGGCACATCGTGTTCGGCGCTGCCTGGGGCGCGCCGCGGGCGCTGGCGGTGTTCCATGGCGTGCAGCTGCTCGACACCACCACCGGCCGCACGCGCCGCTTCGATTACGGCCGCGACGCCATCGCCGAGGAGCACGTGTTCGTGCCCAGGCCCGGTGGCCGCGGCGAGCTCGACGCCTGGCTGCTGGGCACGGTGTTCGACGCCAAACGCCAGGCCACGGTGCTCAACCTGCTCGATGCGGCGCGCGTGGAAGACGGCCCCGTGGCCCAGGCCGTGCTGCCCTACGTGCTACCGCTGGGGTTTCACGGCAACTTCACAGGTGCCTGACAGCGGCGGCTCCTAGACTCGGGCGATGAGCCCGAACCCGAGTCCCGCCAACCCCGGCCGCGAGGCCGCCATCGCCCTGGCGCAGCAGCACTTCGACAGCGGCTGTTTTGCCGAGGTGCTGGCGCGCCGCGTCGCCATCGCCAGCTGCAGCCAGGAGCCCGCCGCCGCCCCTCAACTGCACGCCTACCTGGCCGACGAGCTGCAGCCCGCGCTGGCCGCGCTGGGCTTTGCCGTGGCGCTGCACCCCAACCCCGTGGCCGGCGCCGGCCCCTTCCTGGTGGCCACGCGGCACGAGGCCGAGGGCCTGCCCACGGTGCTGAGCTACGCGCACGCCGACGTCATCCGCGGGCAGGACGCGTCGTGGACAGCCGGCGCCGGCCCCTGGCGGCTGGCGCAGGACGGCGAGCGCTTCTACGGCCGCGGCACGGCCGACAACAAGGGCCAGCACAGCATCAACCTCGCGGCGCTGGAGGCTGTGCTGCAGGCCCGGGGCGGGCGACTCGGCTTCAACCTCAAGCTGCTGGTCGAGACCGGCGAAGAAACCGGCTCGCCCGGCCTCGATGCCTTCTGCGCCGCGCAGCGGCAGGCCCTGGCGGCCGATGTCTTCATCGCCAGCGACGGCCCGCGCGTGGCGCGCGAGCGGCCCACGCTGTTCATGGGCTCGCGCGGGGTCGCCAACTTCACGCTCACGCTGCAGTGCCGCGAGGGCGCGCACCACAGCGGCAACTGGGGCGGCCTGCTGCGCAACCCGGGCACGGTGATGGCCAGCGCCATCGCCTGCCTGGTGGACGGCCACGGCGTCATCCGCGTGCCGGCGCTGCGGCCGCCGCCCATCCCGGCCACGGTGCGCGAGGCGCTGGCCGGCCTGCGGTTCGGCGGCGACGCGGGCGACCCCGTGGTCGACGCCGCCTGGGGCGAACCCGGCCTCACGCCCGCCGAGCGTGTGATCGCCTGGAACACGCTGGAGGTGCTGGCGATGGAAACCGGCAACCCGCGCGCGCCCGTCAACGCCATCCCGCCGCGCGCCGTGGCCCACCTGCACCTGCGCTTCGTCGTCGGCACCGAGGTGGCCCGCCTGCGCGAGGCCGTGTTGCAGCACCTGGCCGAACACGGCTTCGGCGACATCGCCGTCTCCGAGCCCGAGCTCATGGCCGCCACGCGGCTGGACCCACGCGACCCCTGGGTGGACTTCGTGGCCACATCGGTCGAGCGCAGCACCGGCCAGCCGCCCGTGCGCCTGCCCAACCTGGGCGGCAGCCTGCCCAACGAGGTGTTCGCCCAGACCCTGGGCCTGCCCACCGTGTGGCTGCCGCACAGCTACGCCGCCTGCAACCAGCACGCGCCCAACGAACACCTGCTGGCCCCCGTGGCCCGCCAGGCCCTGGGCCTGATGGCCGGTTTGTGGTGGGACCTTGGCGAAGGTCACACACCCGCCGCCCGCGCCCGCGCACACTGAGCCCCATGGACCGTCACGTTCTCACCCCGCTGTTTTCGCCCCGCTCGCTGGTGGTCTTTGCCGGCCCCGACGACGAGCCCGCCGCCCAGACCCCCGAGGCCCGCCTGCTGCGCGAGGCCCTGGCCGCCGCGCCCGGGCCGCAGCAGGCGCCGACGCAGTTCCTGCACGTGGGCACCCAGGGCACGCTGGGCGAGCTGGCCAAGGCCCGCCCCGACCTAGCACTGATCGCGCTGCCCGCCGCCGAGCTGCCCGCGGCCGTGGAGATGGCCGGTCGCATCGGCTGCCGTGCCGCGCTGGTGCTGGGCCACGGCATCGGTGCCGAGACCGCGCAGCAGCTGCAACGCATCGCGCGCCGCGAGGGCCTGCACCTGCTGGGCCCCAACGGCCTGGGCGTGCAGCGGCCGTCGCTCAAGCTCAACGCCAGCGTCATGGGCCCGCTGGTGGCCGAGGGCTCGCTGGCGCTGGTGTCGCAGTCGGGCGCGCTCACCAGCGCCATGCTCGACTGGGCGCGTGGCAACGCCGTGGGCTTTTCGGCCGTGGTCTCGCTGGGCCCCAACGGCGCTGTCGACATCGCGCAGGTGCTCGACTTCCTGGCCACCGACGCGCGCACCCAGGGCATCGTCGTGTACCTGGAGGGCATCACGCAGGCGCGGCGCTTCATGAGCGCGCTGCGCACGGCGGCCAACACCAAGCCGGTGGTCGTGCTCAAGGCCGGCCGGCACAGCGCTGGCAACGAGGCCGCGCTCACGCACAGCCGCGCCATCGTGGGCAGCGACGACGTGTTCGACGCCGCGCTGCGCCGCGCCGGCGCCGTGCGTGTGCGCAGCTTCGTCGAGCTGTTCTCGGCCGCGCAGTGCCTGGCCTCGCGTTACCGGCCCGTGGGCAAGCGGCTGGCCATCGTCACCAACGGCGGCGGCCCCGGCGTGCTGGCGGCGGACTGGGTCAGCGAGATCGGCCTGGCGCTCGGCCGGCTCGCGCCCGAGGTGGCGGCGGCGCTGGCGCCGCAGCTCTCGCCACGCGCCTCGCTGGCCGACCTCGTGGACCTGGCCGCCGACGCCACGCCCGCGCACTACGAGGCCGCGCTGCAGGCCGCCGGCCGCGACCGCGGCATCGACGGCGTGGTGGCCATCTTCAGCCCGCAGATCGGCGCCGACGCCCCGGCCGCGGCGCGGGCATTGATCGACTCCCGCCTGGCGGGCAGCAAGCCGCTGCTGGCCTGCTTCATGGGCGATGCCTCGGTGGCCGCGGCGCGCAAGCTGCTGGCCGAGGCCGGCATCCCCAACTTCCGCACGCCCGAGGCCGCGGTGGGCGCCTTTGGCAACATCGCCAGCTTCTACCGCAACCAGCAGCTGCTGCAGCAGACACCGCCGCCGCTGAGCGACGGCCCCGAGCCCGACATCGAGGGTGCGCGCCTGGTCATCGAAAGCGTGCTCTCGGAGCGCCGCAAGACGCTGACCGAGATGGAGAGCAAGTCCGTGCTCTCGGCCTTCCACATCCCGGTGACGCAGACGCTGCTGGCGCGCAGCGCGCACGAGGCCATGATGATCGCCACGCAGCTGGGCTTCCCGGTGGCGCTGAAGATCGACTCGCCCGACATCGCGCACAAGTCCGACGTGCACGGCGTGGCGCTGGACATCCAGAGCGGCGCCGCCGCGCGCGACACCTACACGGCGATCATCGAGCGCGTGAAGCGCGCGCGGCCCGATGCGCGCATCAACGGCGTCACGGTGCAGAAGATGGCGCGTGCGCGGCGCGGCCACGAGGTCTGCGTGGGCGTGGTGACGGACCAGCCCTTCGGCCCGGTGATCGTGTTCTCCGCCGGCGGCACCATGATCGAGCTCATCGCCGACCGCGCCATGGAGCTGCCGCCGCTGAACCTGTTTCTGGCGCGGCGGCTGGTGGAGCGCGCGCGCATCGGCGCCATCGGTGTCGACAACCTGCCACCCGCCGCCCGCGAGGCCATCGAGCAGGTGCTGCTGCGCGTGAGCGAGATGGTCTGCGAGTTCCCGCAGCTGCGCGAGATGGACATCAACCCGCTGATCGTCGACGAACACGGCGCCGTGGCGGTGGACGCGCGCATCGTGGTGCAGGCCGCGTCCATGGCCGTGGCCGGCGCGGGCGGGCGTGTGGCCGAGTACCACCACCTCGCCATCCAGCCCTACCCGGCGCGCCACGAACAGCGCCTGCCGCTGGCCGGCGGCGACGAGGTGCTGGTGCGCCCCATCCAGCCCGACGACGCCGAGATGCTGCAGGCCCTGGTGCGCGGCCTCTCGCCCGAGAGCCGCTACCTGCGCTTTGCCAGCGCCATCACCGAACTGCCGGCGCCGCTGCTGGCGCGCCTGACGCTGATCGACTACGACCGCGAGATGGCCCTGGCCGCCGTGGCCACCGCGGCCGACGGCGCGGAGCGCATCGTGGGCGTGTCGCGCATCATCACCAACCCCGACCAGGCCAGCTGCGAGTTCAGCCTGCTGGTGGCCGACGACTTCGCGGGCCGCGGCCTGGGCTCGCGGCTCATGGAAAGCATCATCGATGTGGCGCGCGAGAAGGGCCTGGCCGAGATCGACGGCCTGGTGCTGGCGCAGAACAGCGGCATGCTGCGGCTCATGAAGAGCCTGGGCTTCACGGTGAAGCCCTTTGCCGAAGACCCGGACTTCAGGCTCGTGAGCCGGGCACTCTGAGGGGCCGCGGCCTGCGTCAGTTCACGGACTGGATCTTCACCAGCGCGGCGCCGAAGGCGTCGGAGCAGGGCGGCTTGCCCGCCGTGCCGCAGCCCGCGGCCGGCGTGCCGTTGGACAGCACCCACTGCAGCCGCGAGCGGCCCTCGCCGTCGAGCAGCGACTTCATGAACGGGCCGGCCTTCTCCTGCGCCAGGCCCGCCAGGTCGCGCGGGGCGTCGGTCACCATCACCAGCAGCGTCTCGGTGCCGGCGGGGCCGCCGGCCACGATCTCCCAGCCCTTGCCGGGCAGGGTGAGCTTCTGGCCGGCCTTGACGGCGTTGTCCTGGGCGAGGTCGTTGGGGTAGAGCAGGTACAGGCTCTTGCCGTCGGAGCCGGCCAGGGCGATGTAGAGGTGGCCGTCGCGCGCGGGTGTGATGTCGATCTGCAGCGGGTCGCGGCCGATCTTCAGCCGCGGCTGGCGCGCGCTGGCGGCCACGGCGCGGCCGCCGTCGCGCTGGGCGTGCAGCTCGGCCAGGATCTCGGCCGGCGTGGCCACGCGAGCTGGTGCGCTGGGTGCCGGCGCGGGCAGCGGGGCGGGCACGGGTGTGACCGGGGCGGCGGCGACGGGGGCGGGTGCTGGTGCCGGCACCGGCACGGGGGCCGCCGCGGGCGGCTTCGCCGGGCTGAAGGCCGCGCTCATCCACGCCGGCACGAAGCTGCGGTTGCCCGCCACCGTCATCTGCTGGCCGGTGATGCCGGGCTGGCCCTCCAGGCCCTTGTTGACCTTGGCCTGCGCGCACTCGGTGATCTCGTCCACCGTGACGGCGCCGCTGCCGTCGCGGTCGCGTGCCTGGCCGAGCAGGCAGTCGCGCCAGGCCGTGGTGGCGAAGCCGCCGCTGGCGCTGTTGTCGAAGCTCACCTCGTCGGGCCGGCTGGCGGCGATGTGCACCACGTTGAGCGGCAGCGCGCGGCTCGCACTCAGCTGCGCATCGAGCGAGCGCGTGCGGAAGTTGCTCGGCTTGGCGCAGGCCTCGGGCGCGCCCACGCGCGTGAACTTGGGTGTCACCTGGCTGGCACCCAGCGCCAGCGAGCGTGTGCGGAAGGGCTCGCTGGCCACGCCACCCGAGAAACAGGCGTCGTAGAACACCAGCACCTTCTCGGCCTTGCGCGTGATGGGCGCCAGGCGCTCGCCCAGCTCCACGTTGGTGAGCACCTGGCCGTCGGCGGCCAGCAGGCCCTCGGTGCAGCCGTCCTTGCGCGTGGCTTCGTCGTACCAGCGTGTGCCGTGGCCCGAGAAGTAGACGAAGAGGCGGTCGCCCTCGGCCATGCGCTGCTGCAGCGCCGTGATCTCCTGGCGGATGCGCGCCGCCGTGGCATCGCCGTCGCGCACCACGCGCATGTTGGCCTCGGGCACGGCCATGGCGCGGGCCATGCGGCGCGCGCTGTCCATGTCGTGCACCACGCCCTTGAGCGCGGGCACCTCGGGGTCGCTGTACTGGCTGATGCCGATGATCAGCGCGTGGCGTGTGTTGCGCTCGGCGGGCTGCGGCTGGGCCTGGGCGACCAGGGCGGTCGTTGCCAGGGCGGTGGCCGCGAGCGCGGCAAGCAGTGGGTGGGGCTTCATTCGAGGGTCACCACGCGGACGCGGCGGTTCTCGGCCGCCATCGGGTTGGCCGGGTTGGCGGGCTCGCTCGAGCCCTTGCCCACGGCCTGCAGCCGCGAGGCGTGCACGCCCAGCAGGATGAGGTACTGCCGCACCTGCTCGGCCCGCGCCTGCGACAGGCGGCGGTTGGCGGCGGCATTGCCACGCGCGTCGGTGTGGCCCTCGATGACGAAGCGGCTGTCCTTGAGCTCGGGCGCGATCATGGCGGCCATCAGGTCGCCCAGCAGCACGCCGCTTTCGGGCCGCACCTGGGCCGAGTTGGGCTCGAACTGGATGGCCAGCGAGAGGCTGGGTGCCGGCTCGGGCGCCGTGGCGGGGGCCGGGCTGGCCGGCGCGGCGGGTGCCGCCGCGGTGGGCGCGGTGGGCGTGGCGGGCGCGGCGGGCGCGGCCGGGGGCGCTGGCGGCGCGGGGGTTGCCGGGGTGGCTGCGGTCGGCGGCTCGGCGGTGGGCCGTACCAGCAGGTTGCGGCTGCGGTTGCCCGAGGGCTTGAGCGCCTCGATCATCTGCTGTGTGCCCGCGGTGGCGGGTGCGGCGGCCTCGGCCAGCGCCTCGGTGCCCACGAGCGCCAGCGCGCCCAGCAGCGCCGCCACCACGGCGGCGCGCCGGCGCGGCGTCACGAGGCGCTCCCCACGCGGAAGCGCAGCTCCTGCTCGGCGGTGTTGCCCTTGTCGTCGGCCACCTGGATGAACATGCGGTGCTGGCCGTCGGGCACCTTGGCGCCTTCCACCAGCAGGCCGGCCTCGCTGACCGTGGCGTGCTGGCGCAGGCGCTCGGTGAGGTCGATCTTCAGCAGCCCGTACAGCACGCGGAAGCTGGAAGGCACGATGCGCGCGCCGGCCGCGGGCTGGAAGGCCACCTCGATGCGCAGCGGCGCCGCCACCGGCGTGCCCGGGGCCGAGGGGCTCAGCACCGTGATGGCGGGTGCGTCGGGCCGCGGCAGGTTGCGCGTGCGCACGGGCGGCGGCAGGGTCTTCTCGGCCTGCGCGGCCTGTTGCGCCTCGGCCGCGGTGACGAGGTCGAAACCCGCGGCGGCGGCCAGCCCCGGGCTGGCCCACAGCGCCACGGCGGCGGCGCCGCCGGCGGCCAGGCTTCGCAGGGTGTGCATGCGCATGATCGGCTCCTGGGGTCGGACATCCGGCCGGCGGCCGGGTGGGTGATGGTGGTGTGGCCGGGTGCGGTGCCGTCGTCGGCGCGCCCCGGGCCTTGGCGGCATTTCAGCGCGAACGCCGAGTGTGCCCAATGATCCCGACGGATAGGCGGCGACCCGGGGCCCGGCCGCGCGTTTTGTCGCGTTCAGGCGCCGCCCACGTCCACCGGGATGTCGACGCCGGCCGGCCCGGCCCCCGGCCCGGCCCCCGGCGCGGGCGCCGGCCGCAGCCGTTGCAGCGTGGCCACCAGCGTGGCCAGGGCCACGGGCTTGCCCAGCAACGAGCAGCGCTTGGGCAGCGCGATCGACGACTGCGCCGCCACGCGCCCGGTGACGATCACCGCCGGCACCATCAGCTCCCACTCGGCGCGCAGCTCCAGCACGGCGGCCACGCCATCGGGCTTGCCGGCGCCGAGGTCGTGGTCCACCACCAGGGCGTCGGGGAAACGCGGTTCCTCGTCGAGCTGCAGCTTGAGCTGGTCAAGCGCACCGGCGTCGACGATGGTGGCGCCGGCCCCCTCCAGCGCCGCGCGCAGCGCGGTGCGCGGTGCCACCTCGTCGTCGAGCAGGGCCAGCAGCCAGCCGTCCAGGCGCGCGGGGTCGGCCGCCGCGGCGGGTGCGGCCGATGTGGGCGCGGGCAGCTCGCGGCGCAGCGCCGCCGGCAGCCACACGCGGAAGCGTGTGCCGTGGCCGACGCGGCTGCGGATGGGCGCGATCTGCAGGCCCAGCTGCGCCGCCAGGCCGCGCACGATGGCCAGGCCCAGGCCGCGCCCCCCGCGCGACGCGCCCGCCGGTGCGCCGCCCGCGGCCGCGCCGTCGGCGAGCTGCACGTAGGGCTCGAACACGGCCTCCAGTTTGTCGGCCGGGATGCCGCGGCCGTTGTCGACCACGTCGATGGCCAGGCCCGCCTCGCCACCGCGTGTGTGCGGGCGCACCGCCAGCACCACGCGCGCCGGCCGGCCGGGCCTCGCGCCCAGGCTGTAGCGCACGGCGTTGCCGGCGAGGTTCTGCACCAGGCGCGCGAGCTGCGTGCGGTCGGTGTGGGCCCACTGGCGGCGCCCGTGCACCGACAGGCGCAGCTGCGCCGGCGTGTGCGCGGCCTGCAGGCTGGCGGCCACGGCCTCGAGCACGTCGCGCAGCTCCACCAGTTCGGGCCGCGACTGCAGCGCGCCCTGCTCGATGGCGCTGAACTCGCTGAACTGGTCGAGCATGGCCGTGGCGTCGTCGGCGGCGCGCATCTGCTGGCGCAGCAGCTCGCTGCGGCGCGCCAGGGCGGTGGTGGCCTCGGGGTCGGCGGGTGGGCGCGCGTCGCGCGCGGTGGTGTCGGCGGCCTGCAGCGCCTCGGCATACAGGCGCACGGCCTGCAGCGGCTGGCGCAGGTCGTGGCTGATGCTGGCCAGCAGCTGCGTGCGCGCGCCCTGCAGCGCGGTGAGCTCGGCGGTGCGCTGGTCGAGGTTCTGGATGAGCGTGTCGCGCTCGGCCAGGGCGCCGAAGAGGCGGCGGTCGTTCACGCGCAGGTGCATGAGGTCGATCCACACGAACACCATCACCAGCACCGGCACCACGGCCCACAGGCTGGGGAAGTCCGATCCCAGCCATTCCCACACCACGATGCCCAGCGCCGTGGCCAGCAGCAGCGAGAGGCCACCCTGGCGCCCCGCCTGCCAGCCGAGGCTGGCCACGCCCACCAGCAGCAGCAGCGCCAGCGAGGCCGCGCCACCGCCGGCCGCTGCGTGCACCGTGCCCAGCGCCAGCCCGGCCAGCGGTGGCAGCAGCAGCGGCGGCTGGCGCGGCTGGGCCATGGCCGCGAGCAGGGCCAGGCAGGGCAGCGCCCAGGCCCACACCAGCTGCTGCGCGTTCAGCAGCGGCAGGCCGGTGATGCGGCGCGCCGTGTCCAGCGAGGCCAGGTTGTAGGGCAGCAGCCATTCGGTCACCCCCTGCAGGCCCAGCGCGAGCACGCCCAGCGCCACCAGCGCCAGGCCGAGCCGTCGGCGCCGCCGCGGCAGCTGCTCGGCGATGTGGCCGGCGCTGCCCGGGCGCGGTGGCGCCGGCGGCGTGGCGCTCATTCGCCGGCGTCGCCGGCCGCCGTGGCGTCGCCACCCCCGGCCGCGCGCATGGACGGCACGCGGTAGCCGCGCTGCGACAGCAGCACCAGCAGCTTGGTGCGGTTGGGCGCGCCCAGGGCCTGCAGCGTGGCCGTGACGTGCTTCTTGACGACAACCTCGGAGCGGTCGAGCAGCCGCGCGATCTCCTTGTTGCGCAGGCCCTGCACCACGTAGCCCAGCACCTCGATCTGGCGCTCGGTGAGGCCCAGCGCGGCCAGCTCGCTGAGTTCGCGGCCACCGCCCTCGGGTGCGGCGGCCAGGCCGCCGCTCACGCTCTGCGGCAGGTGGATGCGGTGCTCCACGAGCACGCGCGTGAGCGCCTCCTTCAGCTCGCTGGGCGCCGCGGCCTTGCTGATGAAGCCCATGGCGCCGGCGTCGAGCGCGGCCAGCACGGTGTCGCGGTCGTCCTGCGCGCTGAGGATGACCACCGGCACGTACGGGAACTCCTCGCGCAGCCGGCGCAGGCCCGCCAGGCCGTGCACGTCCGAGAGCGTCAGGTCGAGCAGCACGAGGTCGAAGCGGCCGGCCGTGGCCAGGGCCTGCAGCGTCTCGGCCAGCGAGCCCGCGAGCTGCACGCGCAGCTGCGGCAGCACCTCGGCCAGCAGCAGCTGCAGGCCGTGGCGCACGAGGCCGTGGTCGTCGGCCAGCAGCAGCGAGCCATGGGGGTGGGCGGTGGCGGTCATGCGTGAAGGATGCCGCATGTGGCCCGGCGCCGGTATCCGCGGCGGCGTGGAGGCGGCCGCGCGCACGGCCACCTATACCAAGGTGTCCTGTTCAGTTGGTCGGCGCGGGGCCGTAATCCACCCCATGCCGAGCGACCACCGCGAGGCGCCCACCGACCCGCCGACCCATCCGTCCAGGAGCCCACCATGAACCGCCCCGCCTTCCGCCCCGCCGTCACCCTGGCCACGCTGGCCACCGCCCTCACGCTGAGCCTGGCCGCGCTGACCAGCACCCCGGCCCAGGCCCAGGGCGCCGACGCCGTCAAGCGCGACTTCGCCCGCACCGTCTACCTGCACAGCGCCACCGACGTGCACAACGAGCAGCCCCAGGCCCTGCTGCGCGCCGTGGTGGTGTTGCGCGTGAAGCTCAGCGACCAGGGCCAGTGGCAGGCCGAGGTGTTCCGCGACAACCCCGAGCAGCCCGAGATGACGCAGCGCGCCCTGGCCAGCGTGCAGCGCCTGCCCGTGCCCGTGGGGCTGAGCCCGCAAGCCCGCCAGCTGCTGCAGACGCAGGGCGTGGTCGAGGCCTGGCTGTTCCAGAACGACGGCCGCTTCGCGCTCAAGACCCTGGCCAAGCCCCAGAAGGGCGCCTGAGCCCCCGAACGGGCGGCCGGCACGCACCGGCCGCGGCGTAGCATCGCCGCACGTCCCCGCCGCCCACCCGCGAACCCCTTGCCGCGAGAGAGACCATGAACTTCACCGCCCGCCCCACCGCCTTCCGTTCCCTGCTGCTCGTGGCCGCCCTGGCCTGCGGCAGCGCCTTCGCGCAGGACGCCGAGGCCGAGAAGGAGAAGGTCCTCAAGGAAGGCCAGGTCAGCGAGCAGGGCCTGATCGACGCGCTGACGCCGCCCGTGCGCACGCGCAGCTGGAAGCCCGGCGTGGCCGCGGCCGGCACGGCCAGTGCGGCGGCGCCGGCCACGGCCAAGGCGTCCATCCTCGTCACCTTCGTCACCGGCAAGGCCGACCTCACGCCGCAGGCGAAGAAGGCGCTCGACGTGCTGGCCGGTGCCATGAAGAGCGACAAGCTGGCCACGGTGAAGTTCACCATCGAGGGCCACGCCGACCCGCGCGGCAGCGAAGAGCTCAACATGAAGCTGAGCCAGGCCCGCGCCGAGAGCGTGCGCGACTACCTCACCAGCACGCACGGCCTGGCCGCCGAGCGCGTGGACGCCGTGGGCAAGGGCTCGAGCGCGCTGATGAAGCCCAGCGAGCCGGCCGCGCCCGAGAACCGCCGCGTCACCATCGTGGCGCAGCAGAAGTCCTGAGCACGCACCGCGCCCCGCCGCCCGCCGGCCGCAGCCTTCAGGCTCCGGCCGGTTTTTCTTTCTGCAGAGTGGGCGCCAGGCGCTGGGCGTAGGCCACGAACCAGTCCACGCAGTCGGCGTTGGCCATGGCGTCGCGGTTCATCACCTTGGCCGCGTCGGCGCCCAGCAGCAGCTTCTTCACCGGCAGCTCCATCTTCTTGCCCGAGAGCGTGCGCGGGATGGCCGCCACCTGCACGATCTCGTTGGGCACGTGGCGTGCCGAGAGGGCGGTGCGGATGGCGGTCTTGAGCCGCTGTTGCAGCGCCTCGTCGAGCACCAGGCCCTCGCGCAGCACCACGAAGAGCGGCATCCAGCTCTCGCGGCCCAGGAACTCCAGGTCGACCACCAGGCTGTCCAGCACCTCGGGCTCGGCCTCCAC
>Ga0209278_1000911_pt1 | contig 19600 bp, 10 predicted proteins | sample JI81BgreenDNA_FD_187504 | JGI IMG/M metagenome (GOLD analysis project Ga0209278, IMG submission 187504) | Wastewater effluent complex algal communities from Wisconsin, to seasonally profile nutrient transformation and Carbon sequestration -... | ecosystem: Engineered > WWTP > Effluent > Algae... | reverse complement strand
GTAAATAATTACATCTAGGAGTTCAGGAGTTTTGTGTAGCGATGGTGTTCCAGCATAATATTTGCAGGGCCGCACGCAGGCGTAAAGGTCAAAGATTTGCCGCAAAGCTACGTTTAGCGATCGAATTCCGCCCCCGATTGGGGTTGTCAGCGGCCCTTTGATGGCGACTCCGTATTCTTTGATGGCGTCTAAGGAATCTTGGGGCAGATATTGGTAAGTACCGTAGACATCGCAAGCTTCGTCGCCTACATAGATTTTAAACCAGTTGATTTTTCGATCGCCACCGTAAGCCTTTTCTACCGCAGCATCCATGACTTTCTGGGATGCAGGCCACAAGTCAACGCCCGTACCGTCGCCGCGAATGAAGGGAATAATTGGGTCATTGGGGACGATCGGCAAACCGTCTTTGAAAGTAATTTTAGAACCTGTTGTCGGGGCTACAATCTTTTCGTACATATCTTAACAGCGCGGATAGGAATGTTCCCTATTTTGCCACGATTATCTGCCTAAACCTCCACCAATCCTAAATATTTGTATAAATTTAAGTTGGATTTTTGGGCGATCGGCTGCCCGTCACTGTGACTTTTGGGCGATCGCCCATTTAAAAGTTAATTTAAAAAAGTAGCCAAGATAGCAGAATTTTCTATCAAATTTCCCTCTCTATCTTTCAGCGCTACGGTTGAGAGGATGCTGGAAACAAGTCAGTGGATTTTAGATTTTACATTTTAGATTTTTAGATTTACTCCCCAGATTAATCGGGGAGGTTGAACCTTAGTCTAAAATTTTGGGTTGATAACGCACGACTCCTGTCGGAAAGTTGTATGCGTTTTGGGGTGGGGTCAAAATGGTGATTGTAGCCGCCGATGAACGCAAATAAAGGCAGATTATTTTCACAAATTTTGCATTTATTTGCGATATTTTTCCTTCTGCATATTCTTCTTCACAACCCACAAAATACACCAAATGACAATAATCACCACAACTATTTTGGAAACCGGGGCCAGATATTCCTCTACAAGTGTATAATTTTGCCCTAATTTATATCCGGTAAAAGTCAGGAAACTTACCCATAAAAGAGTACCTCCTGTTGAGTAGATTAAAAAAGGAATTAAAGGCATATTATTGATGCCAGCGGGCAGGGAAATCAGGGTGCGAACTCCGGGTACTAGGCGACACAAAAACACGGCTTTGTTGCCGTGTCTGTTAAACCATCTATTTGCTTTGTCAATATCGGCCCCCGATACAGTAATCCACTTGCCGTATTTGTCGGCTAAATTCCTCAAGCGTTCTTCGCTCAATAATTTACCAGCATAGTACCAGGGAAGCGCCCCCAAAACTGTACCGATTACCCCTGCGGCGATCGCCGGTGAAAACTCCATTCGGTTCTGGAATACCGTGAACCCTGCCAGCGGCATAATCAATTCTGAGGGTATGGGGGGGAAAAGATTTTCTAAAAACATCAACAGTCCTATTCCGAAATAGCCCATAGACTGCATTGTGTTAGTTATCCATTCAACCATTTTGATTCCCTAATTTGGTAAGAAGAAGTCATTAGTCATTGCTCGTTCCTAGGCTCTGCCTGGGAACACATATCGAGAGGCTCTGCCTCGACTCCCCATGAGGGAGGCAGAGCCTTGCTGCATTCATTCCCAGGCTGATCCTGGGAACGAGAATACTATGATTAAGTACCCGAAGTCCAAGAGTTTGTGTACTCAATTTGTTCGGCAGTCAAGGTATCAATGTGAATACCCATTGCTTCCAATTTGAGACGGGCAATTTCTTTGTCAACTTCCACGGGAATTGAGTGAATACCAGGCTCTAGTTTGCCTTTGTTCGTAACTAGATATTCGCAGGCTAAAGCTTGGTTAGCAAAGCTCATATCCATCACGGCGCTGGGGTGTCCTTCGGCTGCTGCCAAGTTGATCAAACGACCTTCGCCCAACACAATAATCGACTTGCCATTATTCAGGTGATATTCTTGAGTGAAAGACCGGACTGTTTTCACGTCGGTGCTTTTTGCGCCGAGGGATTTGAGGTCAATTTCAATGTCGAAGTGACCGGAATTGCAAACAATTGCGCCGTCTTTCATTGTCTCGAAATGTTCGGCACGAATGACGTGTTTGTTGCCGGTAACGGTAATGAATATATCTCCGACTGTTGCTGCTTCGTCCATCGGCATGACGCGGAAACCGTCCATCACTGCTTCGATCGCCCGAATCGGATCGATTTCTGTGACAATTACGTTAGCACCCATTCCGCGGGCGCGCAGTGCCGTGCCTTTGCCGCACCAACCGTAACCTGCAACCACAATATTTTTACCGGCTAACAAAATATTGGTAGCGCGGATAATCCCATCTAGGGTAGATTGACCGGTGCCGTAGCGGTTGTCAAAGAAGTGCTTGGTGTCGGCGTCGTTGACGTTCATTGCGGGGAAAGTCAGCACGCCGTCTTTCAACATGGCCCGCAGGCGCACGATGCCTGTGGTAGTTTCTTCGGTAGTTCCGATTAAGTCGGCAATTTGGTTCGGGCGGTGCTGGATTAGTGCCGCTACCACGTCGCTGCCGTCGTCGATGATAATATTGGGGCGGTGGTCTAGGGCTGTGTAGACGTGACGTTCGTAGGTAGCCGCGTCTTCTCCTTTGAGGGCGAAGACGGAAATGCCGTAGTCTTCAACTAAGCAAGCCGCTACGTCATCTTGAGTGCTCAGGGGGTTGCTGGCGATCAGTACGGCGTCGCCACCGCCGAGTTTGATGGCGATTGCCAAATGAGCGGTTTCTGTGGTTACGTGGCAGCAAGCAGCCAAGCGAATGCCAGCGAAAGGCTTTTCTTTAGCGAAGCGTTCTTGAATTTGCCGCAAAACGGGCATTTCCCGGCCGGCCCACTCGATACGTTGCTTTCCCAAGGGGGCGAGGGACAAGTCTTTGACTTCGTGTTTAATCTTGACGGATGTAGCAACCATGTATGTTATTTCTCAGAAATCATCAAACTTTGTTAGTTTTAACAGATTAACCCATCGGCGGGCAAGTGCTGTGATTTTACTCGATCGGGGTCGGCGCTGCTAATCTTAAATTTTGATTAGGTTTTAATGATTAGCGAACGAGTAGATGGAGTCACCCGCACCGTGAGAGTCAAACATTCTTGTCGGGCGATCGAGCTCAATCTTTTGTGTTAGCGTGGCCTTCTTTAATTTTTTGACAATCAAGCATCCAGGATACAAGCCCCCGAATTGATCCGTGGGGTCAAGGCTTCAATCGAAAATCGAAAATCTAAAATCTAAAATCGATTGACACTCTCACTTGGGCGGCTGGCAGTTTGAGCGCCTGCGTGGCGTTCCCAGCTTGGCACCCTGCAGATATCATCAGTTGGTTAGGACTTGGTTCCGTAGGGATTAGTTTCCCGTTCCCAGACATCTTCAAATACTTTTTATCGGAAATATTGTTGCTGTGGCACGAACCGTTTCAATTGGGCGATCGGATAATTGTCGAAGGCTTTGAAGGTACGGTTGAAAAGATTTTGCTGCGTTCAACTCAAGTTATTAGCGATCGGGGAGAGCGAGTTATCGTGCCGAAGGCGATCGTATTTGCCAATTCAGTGCGGGTAAGCTAATCCGCATTTAAATTGCATAGTCAAATAAATCTTTACTTGTGTGGGGAGTAGGGGTTGGGCAGGAGATCGCGCCCTCAATATACAATTTAAATGCACAACAGCTTAGGAATGAGAATTAAATAACTTCCACAAGTTTGTGGGACGGGCGGGACGCCCATCCCACAATAACAATTAAAATTATAAGTTATTTAATTCGCGCTCCTTATTTATTTTTCATTCCTAAAATTCCTCAACCGGTACTGGTGATTTTGTACTCGAACAATTTACCGTGAGTGAGTTTTTAATTTTGAGTTGGGAGAGGGAGAGAGTGGGAGGGTGGGAAAAATCCTCTTGCTTCACGCTTGACTTCTTCCCTCAACCCCCATCCGTTAAATCCGTTAAATCTCGTAGACTTCGCGTTCTTGAAATTCACCCTGACATCAAATCCGCGCTTGGAAAGTCGGGCGTAAAATCGAGTCAACATCCAACACTCAACCATCATTCAGTTTTGCGACCCCGAGTCAACAGTCAACAATTCCCGATGAGTGCAACCAGAATTGATATGACTTCTGCCTTCTGACTTTTCCAATCAAGCAAAAGGCGAGCCGATTTCTCATTAGCGCGCCTCCTAATTGAATTTTATTTTGTAACACGTAAAAGAGGAGATTGTTCCGGTTGACAAAATCATGAAGTCGTCTTGCTAGCGCGACGGCGGCGGGCTGCAACCAAACCACCCAAACCGAGAGCCAAACCAGTCATTGTCATGGGTTCGGGAACTGCTTCTGCGCTGACTGTGAAGTCTTGGAAGTCTGCGTCATTGCCGTTACCGCCATCGTCGAAGGAGATTAGTGTGCCTCCATTGAACAGAGAACCTATTCCGTTTGTGAATTTTCCGGCAGATCCGAAGCTGTTCGTTTCTTCTGTGTTGAGTGCGTCCCACAGTTGCGATTGCGCGCCAAACACTGCTTGCTGGTTGCGCGTATTCAAGGCTGAGGTCGAGTAGACAGTGCCAGCCCAGCCGCTGTTGAGTCCCAAAGTATAAATTTGATTGGCCAGGAATGTGAATACTGTCGAGCCAGAACCCAAGACTGTATTGCCCAGAGTTCCTTTCCATTCGTTACTCGAGCCGTTGTCTGAGGATTTAGTTTCCGAAAACAGGGTGCTAACTAGAGTGGCCGCCGAGTTGTTCACACTGTAGATGCCCAAAGAGGAAGTATACCCACCGTGAGATTCTTTGAAGTTAAACTTGACGCTGGTATCTTGGCTGAATGTGATGCCGTTGGTGCCAAAGGAGAAGGCTTGAGCTGGAGCTCCGGCGCCAAACAGAGCTGTGGCGGCGGCGGTAGCTGTTAGGGCGGATAAGAGTTTGGTATTCATAAACCTGTTCCTTTTGTGCGATCGTCTTAATAATTTCATTATGCGATACTTTGTTTGTATTTGGCGCACTTTAGGTAAAGTTTGACATATTCTTTATCAAGGCTTTACATATCCTTCATAAATTCTCTCTATCACATCTGCGGGCGGGGGATCGATCCCTAATAATACCCACTAAATAATTATAAATATTGTGGTCTGAAACCTTGCAGTCGCGGGCAGGGGAGCGCGGATGAACTTAAGTGATTTGGATCGGGCTTATGGCTACTTTTTTTTATAGTCTCAAGTCTAAATCCTCAATAGCAAACACTTAAGTATAAATACGGTAATATTCGTGGGTACTGACAGTTCCAGAAGTTTTCTATTAACCCTAAACTGGGAATATTTGTTTTTTGGGGCTTATGTATGGGAGTTAAAGTAGTTTATCTATCAGGTAAATTACGTACAAAATGCGATCGTGTGGTCTACGTATTTTGGTTGAATTAAATAGAACCCCTGGTGTGAGATATCCCCAAGATGGGATCGAGAAGATGCAATTTCCGCAGATTGAAGCGGTAAAAGACCGGATTGCCCCTCAACAAAGATTGTATAGAGAAGCTGTGGCCCCGTCTTTGCTCCCGATCGCCCGCATCAAAACAGACCGCTGTAGCGTTCCTCTGCCCAAGGTTCGCCCCGCCGATGGTAGCCGTTGCGTTCCCAAAAACCGAGTTCTTCGGTTTCTGTAAACTCCAGGCCGTTAATCCATTTGGCGCTTTTCCAAGCGTACAAGTGGGGAACTACGAGCCGCATTGGGCCGCCGTGGTCTGCGGATAGAGGTTCGCCGAAGACGGTGTGGGCGAAAAAGTTTTCTTCTCTCAGGAAGTCGGCGATCGCAATGTTAGTCGTGTAGCCGCCGTAGCAGTGTTCCAGGACGTGCATAGCTTTCGGATCGACTTCTATGCAGTTCATAAAATCGGTGACTTTGACTCCCGTCCACTGCACGTCGAGTTTTGACCACCGGGTGACGCAGTGAAAATCCGCAGTAAAGTTACTTTGGGGCATGGCCTGGAAGTCCGACCAACTGAAGGTTTGTGGTTTTGCCAATCCCCAGACTTTAAATTCCCAACTCTCAATGCTGACGGAGGGTGTATCGCCGTAGGTCAGCACAGGAAAGCCGTTGGCGAGGTATTGACCCGGGGGGACGCGATCGATGTTTTCTGATTCTGGCTTGCGAAAAAATTTGCCCAGCATGGATTCACGCTCTACAGTAACTGACTGCAATCCTGAGTATAACTTGCATAGAGGGGCGCATCGCAATTCTTCTCAAGGTAGAAAGCTTTCTGGACTTCTCTAGAAAGAAAAATCCCTAAATCCTGCCTGATGCCAACCTACTTCTGCCTTCTGAGAGAGACCAAGCTAAAAATTATAAAATTTATCACCCCAGCGGATGAATTTCCTAACCTTAAATTTTACCGTAATTAATGGCGCATTTCCGAATCTTTGATGTATTGTTACAATATGCTCAGATGCCATATGTAAAAAAATTGATGGGGTAAAAATCATGATCGCAAGTTGCTTAATTCCGTTGACGATCTGCTTGATTGCTTGGTGGGTGACAGCCGGGACTGACAACAGAACGCTAGACGGAATTCCGGCTCCCATAGCTGCAATTATTGGAATTTGTTCGTTAATTTGGTTGGTGGCGGCGTGTCCTTGGCCTGTTGAACTTGCTCTAGTATTGGCGGTACTGGTTTTGGGCAAAGCTTATTTGCAAAAAATCTTGAAAGTCGGCTGAAATTTTAGGGCTAGCGCTCCTAGGGTTTGCGGGAGCGCGACGATCGAGTGCTGCTACCTTGTTAAAATTTTTTGCAATGTGTCTGGCTAAGTTCTCAAAGGGGGTCGCAAAGGCGGAAAAAACCCTAGAATTGGTGAAATTCAATTTACATATTTTAGTTAAAAATTAGAACATAAAGATGGACAGGAAAACCCGGTTTATCTAAAATAAACCGGGTTTGTGAGGGTCTGAAATTGTCACACATCCAGCAATAATTGCTTAGGAGTGAGACACTCGGAACACAAGACACTGGGTTTCTGAGTCGAGGACTGTTGCTGTATGTGGGTAAAATGTCGATCTGTTAAATTGGCAAGCGATTAATATCTTTGTTAGAACCAATTACTACCATCACCTCGCCTTTTCTCAAGCGTTCGCTTGGCTGCGGATTGATCTCGAACTTGTCGCCACGACCGACTGCTAGCAAATTCAAACCATACCTGCGCCGGAGTTCCAATTCGGAGATGGTTTTGCCATCAAACTTTTCAGGAACTAGCAACTCAACGATGCTGTGAGCTGGGTCGAGGTCAAAGCGTTCTAAAATGCTGGGTTTTGTAAGGAGGCGGGCCAAAGAGCAGCCCATTTCTCGTTCGGGAAAAACTACATGATCTGCGCCGACTTTTTTCAACAGTTTTAAGTGAGTTTCCGAAGAAGCTTTGGCTATTACGTGAGCTACCCCGCCTTCCTTAAGATTTAAGGTTGTGGTAATGCTTTCTCCTAGATAATTGCCGATCGCAACAATTACTGTTTCAAATTCAAATATACCGGCTTCCGCAAGAGCGCTAGGCTCAGTAGAATCTAACTGCAAAACGTGAGCCGCAATGCGATCGTTCAAAGCTTGAGTTACTTTTTTTTCATCGGTGTCAATTCCCAGGACTTCGTAACCCAAACCGTGCAGAGTAGAACACACAGCTTTGCCGAAGCGTCCCAAACCAATAACGGCAAACTGCTTGTTGTCGGCGCGCAAAGTGCGAAAAAAATTTAAAGATGACAGGTTCACTGAATATCCAGCGCTGAGCGTCTTGCTGTTTAAATGTTAGCAGAGACAGCGCCGCCTCCTTTTGATTTTTGGGTAAGTAGTAAAAGTTGATTTGGGTTGTCACCCATTGTTTAGATTATCAGCAACGAGGCAGGATTTTTTATCCCACTAACAAACTTTCCTCAGCATACTTAAAAGGTCTGGGTTTGGGGTCGCCGACAGCGGCACTCATCAGCATCAGCACGCCAACACGACCTATGTACATTGTAGCAATCAAAACCAGCTTACCGATCGCTGAAATCTTGGCTGTAATCCCTGTGGAAAGGCCGACCGTAGCAAAAGCTGAAACTGCTTCAAATAGCACTTCGATAAATTTTAGTTCGGGATTGGTCAACTCAATTAAGATTGCAGATGTGAACGCGACCAACATGGAACCGAAGACTACACTAATAGTTTTTAGAATCATTGCTGGCGGGATTTGACGCTGATAGCACTCCACATCTTCCTGACCTTCGAGAACTGCTGTGGTACAGCAAAACAATATTCTAAAAGTTGTGGTTTTGATTCCGCCGCCGGTGCTGCCAGGACTGGCGCCGATAAACATCAGCGCGACAGTCAGAAATAGCGATGCTTCGCTCATTTTGCCAATGTCAATTGTATTGAATCCCGCCGTGCGGGAAGTAACAGATTGAAACCAAGCTGCCATCACCTTTTGAGGAAAATTTAGAGAGCCGAAAGTTTCTGGGTTGTCGTATTCCAGCACAAAAAAGGCTAGCGTTCCTAAAATCAAAAGGACAGCAGTTGTAGTGGTAACGACTTTGAAATTTAGGGAATAAACTGTGCAGATAGGGCTTTTGTTGAAGCGATCGCGCAGCCACAGGTACAATTCCATAATGACTTGATAGCCGATTCCCCCAAATATGATTAAACTGCAGACTGTGAAGTTAACCATAGGCGAATTGATGTAGCCGATCAAATTATCTGAATAGATGCTAAAACCCGCGTTGTTAAAGGCATTAATGCTGTGAAATACCGCCAACCACAGACCGTCTTTAAATCCGTACTGGGGGACGAAAACCGTCATCAGCAAAAACACTCCTGTTAATTGAAACAAAACGGTTGTTGCTAGAATTGACTGCACGAGTTGCACTACGCCGGCTAGCCCGGATTTGTCGAGAGATTGTTGCAGGGCAATTTTTTCTTTCAAGCCAAAGCGACGGCCCAATAACAGCAGCAAGATAGTCGTGGCTGTCATGTAGCCCAAGGCTCCTATTTCCACCAGTAAAACTAGGCACAGTTGCCCCCAAAAAGAGTAATATTTTCCGATATCTACAACCGACAAGCCCGTGACGCAGACAGCGGAAGTAGAGGTAAACAGTGCTGTTATTGGATCGCTCCAAGTTCCATCAATTGTGGAAAAGGGCATCATCAGCAATAGAGTACCTGCGAGGATGACAGCGAGAAAGCCCAAAGCAATGGTTCGCGAGACAGTCATTCGATTTTAGATTTTAGATTTTAGATTTTAGATTTGGGATTTGAGATTTGAGATTTTGGATTTGGGATTTGAGAGGGAACCCACAAATATATCGTCGGGCTTGAAATCAGGACATCTCTATCTGGCGAAGGCCGGAGACCGATCGAACTCAATCGCCAATTTCTATGACAACAGCGGGAAAATAACGGTAGAATTCCTTTAATAACTTGCGATCCGGCGATGACATCAACACTTTACCAGCAAATTCAGCAACTTTACGACGCTTCTAGCGGTTTGTGGGAGCAGGTGTGGGGCGAACATATGCACCACGGTTACTACGGCCCGGATGGCAATTTGAAAAAAGAGCGCCGACAGGCTCAGATAGATTTGATAGAAGAACTGCTGGCTTGGGCTGGAGTCCCGTCAGAGAAGGCACTGGGTGAATCTTACCGCATTCTCGATGTCGGTTGCGGGATCGGCGGCAGCACGCTGTATTTGACGGAAAAGTTTAGTTCGTTAGCGCAGCCCTCGAAGAGGATCGCTCAAAATAATTTAAAGTTGGATGGCGGGGTCGATCGAGATTTTAGCCGATCGCCCGAACTCAACAAAACGGGCGCTAGCGTTACAGCTACCGGGATTACTCTGAGTCCGGTACAGGCCAACAGAGCGACCGAACGCGCTAAAATTGCTGGGCTTGAAAGCAATGTGAATTTTTTGGTGGCCGATGCTTTGAATATGCCTTTTCCTGACGAGTCATTCGACTTGGTTTGGTCGCTCGAAAGCGGCGAACATATGCCAGACAAAATTAAGTTTTTGCAGGAATGCTGCCGCGTACTCAAGCCGGGAGGAACTTTGATATTGGCAACTTGGTGTCACCGCCCGCTGGGAGAAACGGCGGGTGAATTAACTGATGAAGAGAGAAAGCAATTGGCAGAAATTTACCGGGTTTATGCTTTGCCTTATGTGATTTCTTTGCCGGAATATGAGGAAATTGTCCGCAGTTTGCCTTTGACAAGTATTCGCACGGCTGATTGGTCAAAATCTGTTGCTCCTTTTTGGGATGTGGTGATCGATTCTGCTTTGACTCCGAGCGCGATTTGGGGTTTGCTAACTAGCGGTTGGACGACTATTCAAGCAGCACTTGCTCTCGGATTGATGAGCCGTGGATATCAGAGCGGGTTGATTCGTTTTGGCATGATTTGTGCTGTAAAATAACAGGCATATATCAGAGAATTTTTGAGTTTTGAGTTAATGAGTAAGGTGCGTATTACGCACCCTACAGAATATTATTTTTTTGGCGTGGGTGTGAGATTTATGGGCAATGATTCGATTGGCAAGTCTTGGATTGATAAGAATGGCTCGGCTCCGCAAAGCTGGGTGAGCGCATTTTGGGAGTTTTCTCGGCCGCACACAATTGTGGGTACTAGCTTGAGTGTATTGGCTTTGTACGCGATCGCCCAAAGTTCGCGGCTATTTGTTAATCCTGTACTTTTGCCCCTAGCTTTTGCCTGGTTGGCTTGCATTTGCGGCAATATTTATATTGTGGGATTGAACCAGTTAGAAGATGTTGAAATTGATAAAATTAATAAGCCGTATTTGCCGATCGCGTCGGGAGCGTTTTCTAGGAAAACCGGGGAATTAATTGTAATTGCAACGGGAATTATAGCAATTTTGACTGCTGTTTTACAAGGCCCGTTTTTGCTGGCTACTGTTGGTGTTAGTTTGGCGATCGGGACTGCTTATTCTCTGCCGCCAATTCGGCTGAAGCGGTTTCCTTTGTGGGCGGCGCTGTGCATTTTTACGGTGCGGGGCGCGATCGTAAATTTAGGGTTATTTTTGCACTTTAATTGGGTGTTGGGTTTGGGAGGGGCGAAAAGCGCTTTTTCTGGCTGGAGTTTGGAGAGTGTGTCTTTTGAGATTCCTGCGGAAGTTTGGGTGCTGACGGTTTTTGTTGTGGTGTTTACGTTTGCGATCGCCATTTTTAAAGATATCCCCGACATGGAAGGGGACAAGCAATATAATATTACTACGTTTACGATTGAGCTGGGCAAGCCGGCTGTCTTTAATTTATCTCGCTGGGTGTTGACGGTTTGTTATTTGGGCGCGACTTTTGCGGGAGCGATCGTATTGTCTAATGTTAATTTAGTGTTTCTGGCAGTTTCTCATTTGGCGGCTTTGGGTTTGATGTGGTTTTGGAGCGCGAAAGTTGATTTGGACGATAAAATAGAAATTGCGGCATTTTATCAGTTTATCTGGAAGTTGTTTTTCTTAGAATATCTGATTTTCCCCGCAGCTTGTTTGTTGGGGTAGAAGTTCGGCAACTGATTGTGTAACGGATGTAACGGATGTAACGGATGTAACGGATGTCACTCCGATGGAAGGGGGAAGAAGCAAGAAGGAAGTCGGAAGTTCGGCAACGGATTATGTAACGGATGTAAAGGATAGAAGGAAGAAGGAAGAAGGAAGAAGGAAGAAGGAAGAAGGAAGAAGGAAGAAGGAAGGAAGAGTTAACACATTAGAAGAAGTTGGCAATTACCAGTTAGCGAACTCCCAAACAACTAAGACAACTATGGCTTCTCAAAAAAAATTGCGGAAATCTGCCTGTACACTGGGTGCCGAAGACTCTTTGAAATTAGCTTGGGAACATCACCAAGCGGGACGTTTGTTAGAAGCTGAGAATTTGTATCGGCAAATAATAGAAGTGCAGCCGGAATCAGCAAACGTGCTGTGTTTGTTGGGAATAGCGGCGAGACAGCAGGGAAAGATTGCAGAGGCGATCGACTTTTACGAAAAGGCGATCGCCCAAAACCGCGATTTTGTAGAAGCACATTTAAATAAGGCTAATCTTTTGCTCGATGTAGGCGAGTATCAAAGGGCGATCGCCAGTTACGAACAAGTCATCAAAATCCAGCCCAACTCCGCACTCGCCTACAATAATTTGGGCTGGTCAAAACAGCAATTAGGCGAAATAGATGCAGCTATTTTATATTACCAAGCAGCGCTGCGAATTGACCCCAATCTGCACGAAACAGCGCACAATTTAGGACATATATTTAAACAGAAGAATTACTTAAATGAGGCAATTGCCTGTTACCAGCACGCTTTAAAAATCAATCCAAATTTGACATATTCCCTGATGGGTTTGGGAACAGTTTGGCAGCAGCAAGGTAAATTAGCAGAAGCTCTCAACTGCTACCAGCAAGCGGTAAAACTAGACCCCAACAATCCCGAAGCTCACAACAATGTAGGAGCATTTTTTCACGAACAAGGCAATGCAAAAGCAGCAATATCCCACTACCGACAAGCCCTAAATTTAAAGCCAGATTTCGTGGAGGCTATTAATAATCTCGGACACGCTTTGGTCGATTTAGGAGAATTTCAAGAAGCTTTTTCTTGTCACAGTCGAGCCTTGGAATTGCAGCCAGAAAACGCGATCGCCCACCTGGAATTCGCCTTAACTTTGCTATTGTTCGGAGATTTTCAGCGCGGTTTTGCTGAATATGAGTGGCGGTGGCGCACTCCGCAACTACAACCGAGGCAATTTAAACAGCCGGTTTGGGATGGTTCGGATTTGCAGGGAAAAACTATTTTACTCCACGTCGAGCAAGGCTTTGGCGATTCTATTCAGTTTATTCGCTACGCGCCGATTCTTCGCAGCCGAGGGGCTAAAGTTATGGTGGCTTGCTATCCAGAACTGATGCGGTTGTTTGCGACAGTTGCCGGCATTGAATATTTATCAGTTCGTTTGGAAGGTTTACCAGAATTTGATGTTCACGCGCCGCTGATGAGTTTGCCGCGAATTGTGGGGACAACTCTGGAAACAATACCAGCAAATGTTCCTTATTTATATCCGCCTGCTGAGTGCAAATTTGCGCTTTCTTCTGATGCCAAGTTGAAGGTAGGGATTGTTTGGGCGGGAAGTCCGAAGCGCCGGAAAGACAATCAGCGTTCTTGCAGCTTGAGCGATTTTATTCGATTTTTGGATGTTCCGGGAATTGCTTTTTATAGTTTACAAAAAAACTTGTCCGAGAGCGATCGCACTTTGTTACACCAACACTTAGTGCCGGATTTAACTCCGCATTTGAACGACTTTGCTGATACCGCTTCGGCTATATCTCAACTGGATTTAGTCATTAGTGTCGATACGGCTGTGGCGCACTTAGCTGGTGCTTTAGGAAAACCGGTTTGGGTGCTGCTTTCTTTTGCTCCTGACTGGCGTTGGCTGCTGGATCGCGAAGACAATCCTTGGTATCCAACTGCGAGGCTTTTTCGCCAAAGTCAGCCGGAAAGTTGGCAAGAATTGTTTGAGGAAGTACAGGCGGCTTTGAGTTTATTTGCGATCGCCAATACTGCTAGTTATTCCGAGGAGTCTGCCAAAGATTCGCTTGACTTCGTTTCACTCGCAATGACGGCTAATCATAAGCCTGACCTCGATTATGTAGCTGTCAAAATGACAGGTGCAAGCGTAGTTCAAGAGAGTAAACAAATATTTGCGATTGCGAGCGAAGGGTTAGCAGAAGGCTCTGCAGCTAAGCAATCGCAGGGGATTGAGACATCGATTGCGATCGGAAACAGCGGGGAGAATTTGGTTGTTTTAGAGGATTTATTGCGGCAAGCAGAGCATTTAATGGAAACAGGCGATCGGGAAGAGGCGATCGCCCTTTACGAACAGATTATATCTCTTGAGCCAAATTGCGTTCAAGCGCGGATTAATTTTGGTTTTCTCAAGCAAGAAAAGGGCGAATTAGAAGCCGCTATCCCGCACTACCGAGAAGCTTTAGCCATCGCTCCAAATATTCCTCAAACAGCTTACAACTTGGCCAAGATTTTTGAGGAACAAGGTCAAGCGGAAGAGGCGATCGCACATTACGAGCAAGCTCTTGTAGCTCAACCGGATTTCGTACCTGCACTGATTAATTTAGCCGTGGCGCTGCAAGAAAAAGGCGAACTTTTCAGGGCGATCGAGCTGTACCGGCGAGCGCTGGAAATTAATCCGCATAGCTGGGAAGCTTACAACAATCTGGCAACTGTTTTGCAAGAACAGGGCAATTTAGAAGATGCGCTGGATTATTATCACAAAGCTCTAGAATTGCTGCCGGATTTTGTGGAAGCTATCAACAATTTAGGCAGGACATTTCTGGAAAAAGGTGCGGTAGAAGATGCGATATCCTGCTACAGACGAGCGATTCATTTAAATCCAAATCATGCTAGCGCTCACCTGAATTTATCCTTGGCTTTGCTGTTGGTGGGAGATTTGGAAAATGGTCTCGCTGAATACGAGTGGCGCTGGCAAATTAAAGAATTTCACACTGGTCATTCCTGTTTTTTGACGGGGCCGGATAATAGTGTTTCGGCAAGAGAATACCGGCCTCTATGGGACGGTTCTGATTTGCTGGGAAAGACTATTTTGCTGCACGCCGAACAAGGTTTAGGTGATTCGCTTCAGTTTATTCGCTACGCTGCGATCGTCAAAAATAAAGGCGGTAGGGTTATTGTGGGCTGTTACCCGCAATTGCACCGTTTATTTGCAACGGTTGAGGGCATTGATTTGCTAATAGTTAAAGGGGAGCCACTGCCGGAATTTGACGTGCAAGCGCCGATGTTGAGTTTGCCCTATATTCTTGGTACAAATCTGCAAACAATCCCGGCAAATACTGCTTATTTATCTCCGCCAGCGGGTGCTGAATTTGGACTTTTGCCCGATCGCACTTTGAAAGTTGGGATTGTCTGGGCGGGGAATCCAAAACACCGCAAAAACAAGCAGCGTTCGTGCAGTTTGAGTCAGTTTCTGCCGCTTTTGGACGTTTCGGGGGTAAGTTTTTACAGCTTGCAGAAAGAGGTTTCTGAGGCCGATCGCGCGCTGTTGAATCAAAGGTCGATCGTAGATTTGAGCCCGCATTTTGGCGATTTGGCCGATACTGCTGCTGCGATCGCCAAACTGGATTTAGTCATTAGCGTCGATACCGCTGTCGCCCATTTGGCGGGGGCTTTGGGCAAACCAGTGTGGATTTTGCTGGCGTTTTCGCCGGATTGGCGGTGGCTGTTGCAGCGCGAAGATAGTCCTTGGTATCCGACGGCGCGGCTGTTTCGCCAGCATCAGCGGGGCGACTGGGAGGACGTTTTCGATCGGGTGGCGGAAGCTCTAGGCGCGGTTGCTGCTGCATTTGTCCCGTCGGATGGGGCGGATGCAGAGTTTCGGTTGGGCGTGGATTTGCAGCAGCAAGCCGATTGGGGCGGTGCGATCTCTTGTTACGAGCGAGCGATCGCGATCGATCCTAATTACGCAGCCGCGCACAGCAATTTAGGCGTTGTTAAACAGCATACCGGCCAGCTAACAGAGGCGATCGCGCACTACCGACAAGCCCTCTTCATCGACGGTAATTTGGCGGAAACTGCGAGCAATTTGGGCAGCGCGCTCGCGGAAGCAGGGGAGACTGAAGAGGCGATCGCAGAATATCAGCGGGCGCTTTCTTTGAACCCGAATTGCGCGGAAGCGCTGATTAATTTGGGCCTGTTGCGGGAAGAGCAAGGGGATGTGGCGGAGGCTATAAGCTGCTACGAGCAAGCGATTCAAGTCAATCCTAATTGCGCGGCGGCTTATTTGAATTTGGGAATTGCTTTGGAGGCACAAGGGGAGGATGCGATCGCGAATTACGAACGGGCGATCGCGAATTACGAACAGGCGATCGCGCTCGCTCCCAATGATGTGGAGGCTTTGCAGCATTTAGCATACGCCTCGATCCGACAGGGCAAAATTTCCGATGCGATCGCATACTACGATCGAGCTCTGGCGCTGCAACCGGATTGGGCAGAAACTGATCTCGCTTATCTGAGTTCACTGTCTAGCCCAGATAAGTTGGATGAGGATTTAGCTGTTTGCCAGCAAGCGATTCAGGCATCGCCAGCCAGTGCACAGGCTCACGGCAATCTGGGAATTGTCCTGCACAAACAGGGCAAAATTGAAGATGCGATCGCCTGCTACCAGCAAGCTTTGAGGCTGAAACCCGACTTTCCACAAGCTTTGAACAATCTCGGCAAAGCTTTTGAGGAAGCGGGAAATATGGCAGAGGCGATCGATTGTTACCGTCGGGCGATCGTACTCAAACCCGGTTATATCAATCCCCTCACCAGTTTGGGAAGTGCTTTGCACGATCGCGGACAATTTGCGGATGCTCTCACCTACTACAGCCAAGCAGTTAAATTTAATGTCGCTAGCCCCGAATCTCACCTAAATTTAGGTTTAGCTTTGCTGCTGGCGGGAGATTTTCAGCGTGGTTTTTGCGAGTACGAATGGCGACTCCTAGTTAAAGAAAAACAGTTCCGGCGCCACAACTTTATTCAGCCGGTTTGGGATGGTAAAAATTTGGAGGGAAAAACTATTTTGCTTTGCCCGGAACAGGGTTTAGGCGATGCAATTCAGTTTATCCGCTATGCAGATTTAGTCAAACAAAAAGGCGGTAGGGTAATTGTTTGGTGTTTGCCGCACTTGCAGCGCTTGTTTGCAGAAGTTTCTGGAATCGATGCGTTAATAGTTAATCCAGAGGATGCGCCGGATTTTCAAGTGCGCGCGCAGCTCATGAGTTTGCCTCATCTTCTGGGAACAACTTTAGAAACTATACCCGCCAAAGTTCCTTATTTAGCTCCGCCGCCCGGTTGGGAATTTACTCTCAATCCAACTACTAATTTGAAAGTGGGAATTGTATGGTCAGGAAATCCTAAAAATTCCCAAAATAAGGTGCGATCGTTACCGCTAAAATTGTTGACAAAACTGTTAGATATTCCGGGAGCAGATTTTTACAGCTTGCAACAGGAAATGACAGCAGACGATCGCGCTTTGTTAGAGCAAATAGCCGTAACAGATTTAAGCTCTTATTTGCACGAATTGGCGGATACTGCGGCGGCAATCTCGGCTCTGGATTTAGTGATTTCTGTAGATACTTGTGTGGCACACTTGGCTGGTGCTTTGGGCAAACCCGTGTGGATTTTGCTGTGTTTTGTGCCGGATTGGCGGTGGATGTTGCAACGCGAAGATAGTCCTTGGTATCCCACGGCGCGGCTGTTTCGCCAGTCTACAGCGGGAGATTGGGAAGGAGTTTTAGAACAAGCTGCTTTGGCGCTGAGAGAAAGAATTGTCCAGCATAAACCAGCTATACCGCCCAGAGAAAGTCTAACCAATATTGAATTATATCAAAGACAGTTTAATCAGGGAAATATTCTCAAGGCGCAAGGAAGATTTGCCGAGGCGATCGCTTATTTTAAAAATGCTTTGGTTTTGCAGCCAAATTCGATAGAGACCGCCACGAATTTGGCAGTGACGCTGCACCAAACAGGCGATTTAGCCGAAGCTGCCACCTATTATCAGCGCGCGAGCGAAATTGACCCTAACTGCGCTCAATCTCACAATAACTTGGGTATTTTGCTGCAAGATCAAGGCAATATAATGGCTGCTATATCTTGCTTTCAAAAGGCGATCGCCCTGAATCCGGTTTACGTCAAAGCTCTCAACAATCTCGGCGCGATACTCCAGCAGCAGGGCGAGTTGCCAAGTGCGATCGCGTGTTTTCATCAAGCACTTTCTGTCAATTCCAATTACGTGCCGGCGCTGGTAAATTTGGGTGCGGCGATGCAAACACAATCTCAGCTAGACGAGGCTCAACGGCTTTACGAGCGGGCAATTGAAGCAGAACCTAACAATCCTGCAGGACACTATCACCTGGGAACGTTACGCTTGGGGGCGGGAAAAATAGAACAGGCAATTTCTAGCTTGGAACGAGCCATATCTTTGAACCCTAATTATCTAGAAGCTCTTACTAATTTAGGCAGTGCTGTTGAACAATTAGGAGACGTAAATCGAGCAATTTTGTGTTACAGTAAAGCTCTCGAACTTGATGCAAATTGTGTTAAAAGTCACTTCAATTTAAGCTTAGTTTTGCTGTTAACTGGGGACTTGCCGCGCGGTTTAGCAGAATACGAGTGGCGGTGGCAAACAGAACAGGCGAAAAAATTGCCACGGTTGAATTTTAATCGACCAGTTTGGGATGGTTCAGATTTGAATGGGCAAACTATTTTGCTCCGATCCGAACAAGGTTTGGGCGATGCTATTCAATTTGTGCGATACGCAGCCATTGTGCAGCGAAAAGGCGGCAAAGTAATCCTTTCTTGCTATCAAGAACTGAAGCGTTTATTTAAGCAGATTCCTGGCATCGAACAAGTGGCGGTTCGGATGGATGAATTGCCCGATTTCCAAGTGCAAGCACCGCTGATGAGTTTGCCTCATATTCTGGGAACAAATTTAGAAAATATACCCGCAAATGTTCCTTATTTAGCTGCGCCGCCGCATTGGCAATTTTCTCTAAATTCCGATGGCAATTTCAAAGTTGGGATTGCGTGGGCGGGAAGTTCGGAACATTTGAAGGATTTTCAGCGATCGAGCGATTTAAGCTATTTCCTGCAATTGTTAGATGTTCCCGGTGTAAGTTTTTACAGTCTTCAGAAAGACTTATCGCCTGAAAATCGTACTTTGTTAACTCAAATTCCCGTGATAGATTTGAGCGACAATTTGAACGATTTTGCCGATACTGCGGCGGTGATATCGCAACTAGATTTAGTAATTTGCGTGGATACTGCGATCGCGCACTTAGCCGGTGCTTTGGGTAAACCCGTATGGATTTTGCTGTGTTTTATGCCGGATTGGCGGTGGATGTTGGAACGCGAAGATAGCCCTTGGTATCCGACAGCGCGGCTGTTTCGGCAGCAAACACCGGGCGATTGGGAGGAAGTATTCGATCGCGTAAAAACAGCCTTGCTAGAGAGCATAAAAACAGCCTTGCTAGAGAGGGCGAGCACGGGGGCACCGCCCCTACAATCTACTCGTTTCCAGGCTGTGCCTGGTAACGGAGATACCGAAGCTTCGCCTCGATTTGCCTTATCGCCGCCACAGGTACAATTTTACATAGCAAAGGCCTTAGAAAAACAAGGTAAAAAAGCAGAGGCAGCCGCTCGTTATGAACAAGTAATTGCCGCCTCACCCAGCCACGCAGAAGCCCACAGTTGTTTAGGTTATCTCAAACAGGAAAACGGGCAAATAATCGAGGCAATTTCGCATTACAAACAAGCGCTAGAAACCGATCCCAATCTGAGCGAAACAAACTTATATTTGGGTTCCGCCCTCGAAGAACAAGGAAAAGTCGCAGAGGCGATCGACTTCTACAATAAAGCAATTCAACTACGTCCCAACTCGCCAAATTGGCGCTTGAGACTAGCCTTAGCTTTGCTCTTAACTGGAAATTTTGAGCGTGGTTTTGCGGAGTACGAATCGCGCTGGCAAACTCAACAATTGGATCCGCGCTCTTTTGAGAAACCACTTTGGGACGGCTCT
>Ga0209278_1000910_pt1 | contig 19608 bp, 17 predicted proteins | sample JI81BgreenDNA_FD_187504 | JGI IMG/M metagenome (GOLD analysis project Ga0209278, IMG submission 187504) | Wastewater effluent complex algal communities from Wisconsin, to seasonally profile nutrient transformation and Carbon sequestration -... | ecosystem: Engineered > WWTP > Effluent > Algae... | reverse complement strand
GCTACGTTGGCGCAAACCTGACGATCACGGCCCGCCCGCTGACCGTGACCGCCAACGCGCTGAGCCGGATTTATGGTAACGCGAACCCCGCGCTCACGTTCGCAGTCGGCGGCGATGGCCTGGTCAATGGTGACACGCTCACTGGCGCGCTCGCCACGACCGCTGTGCTCACCAGCAACGTCGGCGCTTATGGCATCACGCAGGGCTCGCTTGCCGCCAGCACCAACTATGCGCTGACCTATAATGGCGCGAACCTGACGGTGACCGCACGGCCTTTGACCGTGACGGCCGATGCTCTCTCGCGCATCTACGGCAACGCTAACCCTGCGCTGACGTTCACGGTCGGAGGCCAGGGCCTGGTCAACGGAGATACGCTGACCGGCGCGCTGGCAACGACGGCTGGGTTAACCAGCAACGTGGGCGCATACGCGATCACTCAAGGCACGCTGGCTGCCAACACCAACTACGCGCTCACCTACAATGGCGCGAACCTCACTGTCACAGCTCGTCCGCTGACTGTGACAGCTGATGCGCTGAGCCGGATCTACGGCAATGCGAACCCCGCGCTGACGTTCACGGTCGGAGGCGATGGCCTGGTCAACGGCGACACGCTGACCGGTGCGCTGACAACCACCGCAGGCCTGACGTCGAACGTTGGCTCCTATGGCATTACCCAGGGCTCGCTGGCTGCATCGACCAATTATGTGCTGAGCTATGTCGGTAACAACCTGACGGTGATCGCCCGTCCAATCACCATCACTGCAGACGCTCTCTCGCGCATCTATGGCAACGCGAACCCTGCACTGATGTTCGCCGTCGGCGGTCAGGGCCTCGTCAATGGTGACACGCTCACCGGCGCGCTGGCAACGACGGCTGGGTTAACCAGCAACGTGGGCGCATACGCGATCACTCAAGGCACGCTGGCTGCCACCTCGAACTACGACCTCAGCTATGTCGGCAACAACCTGACGGTCACCGCACGTCCGCTGACGGTCACGGCGGATGCGCTGAGCCGGATTTATGGCAACGCCAACCCTGCGCTGACCTTCATGGTCGGCGGCCAGGGCCTGGTCAACGGAGATACACTCACCGGGGCGCTCGCCACGACCGCCGTGCTCACCAGCAACGTCGGCGCTTATGGCATCACGCAGGGCTCGCTTGCCGCCAGCACCAACTATGCGCTGACCTACAATGGCGCGAACCTGACGGTGACCGCACGGCCTTTGACCGTGACCGCTGATGCGCTGAGCCGCATCTATGGCAACGCCAACCCGGCGCTGACCTTCACCGTGGGCGGTCAGGGCCTGGTCAACGGCGACACGCTGACCGGCGCGCTGGCAACGACGGCTGGGTTAACCAGCAACGTGGGCGCATACGCGATCACTCAAGGCACGCTGGCTGCCAGCACCAACTACGCGCTGACCTACAACGGCGCCAACCTGACGGTGACCGCACGGCCTTTGACCGTGACCGCTGATGCGCTGAGCCGGATCTACGGCAATGCGAACCCCGCGCTGACGTTCACGGTCGGCGGTCAGGGCCTGGTCAACGGCGACACACTGAGCGGCGCGCTGGCGACAACCGCAGGGCTGATGTCGAACGTTGGCACCTATGGCATTACCCAGGGCTCGCTGGCTGCGACCTCGAACTATGATCTCAGCTACGTTGGCGCAAACCTGACGATCACGGCCCGCCCGCTGACCGTGACCGCCAACGCGCTGAGCCGGATTTATGGTAACGCGAACCCCGCGCTCACGTTCGCAGTCGGCGGCGATGGCCTGGTCAACGGCGACACGCTGACCGGTGCACTTGCAACTACCGCAGGCCTGACCAGCAACGTTGGCACCTATGGCATTACCCAGGGCTCACTGGCTGCCAGCACCAACTACGCGCTGACCTACAATGGCGCGAACCTGACGGTGACCGCACGGCCTTTGACCGTGACGGCCGATGCTCTCTCACGCATCTATGGCAACGCGAACCCTGCGCTGACGTTCGCGATCGGCGGCGATGGCCTGGTCAACGGCGACACACTGACCGGAGCGCTGGCGACGACTGCAGGCCTGACCAGCAACGTCGGCGCCTATGCGATCACCCAAGGCTCGCTGACTGCCAGCACCAACTACGCGCTGACCTATGTCGGCAACAACCTGACGGTGACGGCGCGTCCGATCACGATCACTGCTGATGCGCTGAGCCGAATCTACGGCAACGCTAACCCCGCGCTGACGTTCACGGTCGGCGGTCAGGGCCTGGTCAACGGCGACACACTGACTGGGGCATTGGCGACAACCGCAGGCCTGACGTCGAACGTGGGCGCTTATGGCATCACGCAAGGCTCGCTTGCTGCCAGCACCAACTATGCGCTGACCTACAACGGCGCGAACCTGACGGTCACGGCGCGTCCGCTGACGGTGACGGCCGACGCACTCTCGCGCATCTACGGCAACGCCAACCCCGCGCTGACGTTCGCAGTCGGCGGCGCTGGCCTGGTCAACGGCGACACGCTGACCGGCGCGCTCGCGACAACCGCAGCGCTCACCAGCAACGTTGGCACCTATGGCATTACCCAGGGCTCACTGGCTGCCAGCACCAACTACGCGCTGACCTACAACGGCGCGAACCTGACGGTCACGGCGCGTCCGCTGACGGTGACCGCCGACGCTCTCTCGCGCATCTACGGCAACGCGAATCCTGCGCTGACGTTCGTGATCGGCGGCGATGGCCTGGTCAACGGCGACACGCTGACCGGCGCGCTGGCGACCACCGCAGGGTTGACCAGCAACGTGGGCACCTATGCGATCACGCAGGGCTCGCTGGCCGCAAGCGCCAACTATGCGCTGACCTACAACGGCGCGAACCTGGCGGTGACCGCACGTCCGCTGACGGTCACCGCCGATGCTCTCTCACGCATCTACGGCAACGCCAACCCTGCGCTGACGTTCGCAGTCGGCGGCGATGGCCTGGTCAATGGTGACACGCTGACCGGCGCGCTGGCAACGACGGCTGGGTTGACCAGCAACGTGGGCGCATACGCGATCACTCAAGGCACGCTCGGTGCCACATCGAACTACGACCTCAGCTATGTCGGCAACAACCTCACCGTTACCGCACGCCCGCTGACGGTGACCGCCAATGCGCTGAGCCGGATTTACGGCAATGCGAACCCCGCGCTGACGTTCACCGTGGGCGGTCAGGGCCTGGTCAATGGTGATACGCTGACCGGTGCGCTTGCGACGACCGCAGGCCTGACGAGCAACGTCGGAAGCTACGGCATTACCCAGGGTACGCTGGCTGCCAGCACCAACTACGCGCTCACCTACAACGGCGCCAACCTCAACGTTACCGCACGTCCGCTGACGATCACCGCGGATGCACTGAGCCGCATCTACGGCAACGCGAACCCCGCGCTGACGTTCGCGGTCGGCGGTCAGGGCCTGGTCAACGGCGATACGCTGAGCGGTGCGCTGACAACCACCGCAGGCCTGACGTCGAACGTCGGTACCTATGGCATTACCCAGGGCTCGCTGGCTGCATCGACCAATTATGCACTGACCTACAACGGCGCGAACCTCACCGTCACCGCACGGCCATTGACCGTGACGGCCGATGCACTCTCGCGCATCTACGGCAATGCGAACCCCGCGCTGACGTTCGCGATCGGCGGCCAGGGCCTGGTCAATGGCGACACGCTCACCGGCGCGCTGGCGACAGCCGCAGGCCAGACCAGCAATGTGGGCGCCTATGGCATCACGCAAGGCTCGCTTGCTGCATCGACCAATTATGTGCTGACCTACAACGGTGCCAACTTGACCGTCACCGCCCGTCCGATCACGGTATTGGCCGACGATTTGTCAAAGGCATTTGGCGCGGTCGATCCGCTGCTAACCTTCCGTATTGGTGGCCTTGGGCTTGTTGCCGGCGACAGGCTGGCAGGTGCTCTTGGTCGCGATGCTGGTGAGGATGCAGGGCGTTACGCCATCCGACAAGGCACGCTGGCCAACTTCAACTACACCATCCAGTTTGTCCCCGGCACCTTCACCATCACCCCTGCTGCGGCGCCGGTACAGCAGAGCGTTTCGGTGCTCGAGAATGCACTGCCCAAGCTGGTCCTTGTCGCCTTCACTGCACCTCCCGTCGATGCCGTGATTGAAGTCCCGCTGATTGATCCAGTCCTCACAACCACCAATCTGGGCTGCTCCAGTTCGGCAGGCGGCGTGTGCCTCGCAACCGGAAACTAATACTCATGCCTATCCATCATCTCGCGCAGTTCGACCTGCGCCTTGCCCTGCTCATAGGGTGCTGCCTGCCATGGCAGGTTGCCCATGCCCAAGGGCTGCCGCCTAGTTTGCCTTCCCAGAGTCAGACGCCGCCCGGTGTTGAGATCGACCGACAAACCAAGGACGCCCAGATAGACTTTACCATTGGTGGCGTCGCCGCTGTGCCTCAGGGGGCAGAAGCGATTCAAATAACAATTGGTGACATTGTGCTCGATGGAGGCTTCGATCCGGTGGCGTCGGACGCTGTTGCGTTGCTGCCAAGGCCTGGGAACACTGTAAGCCTTGCCGACATCTATGCTGCAGCCGCTGCAGTCCAGCAGGCCTATCTCGCTGCCGGGTTTCCGCTAGTTCGTGTGTTTGTGCCGATGCAAGATCTCGACCGGGCCAATGCAATCATCCGGCTACAAGTCGTCTCGGGTTTTGTCGGTGAGGTGCGCACCGATGCGCTCGATCCAAAAATACGTGACGTTGTGGCACGCTATCTTACCCCCCTGATCGGGCGGCAACGGCTGAGCGCAGCCGTGCTTGAACGCGCAGTGTTACTTGCCGGCGACGTCTCAGGGGTAGAGCTGGCCTCGGCATTGTCACCGGGGGATCAGACCGGCGAAACCATCCTCATCGTTTCTGGCCGATATCGTCCAGTCCAAGCGGTGCTCTCGGCAGATAACCGGCTTAGCTCAGAGCTTGGCCGCGAGCAGATCACACTATCTTCAGCCTTCAATAGCTTACTAGGCATGGGCGAACGCATCGGTGTCACGTTCGCCACCACATTCGATGATCCCTCGTTCAGTCGCTCGGCGCTTCGCCGCTATGCCGGAATCTATGCTGATCTACCCATCGGTAGCGATGGACTGGTAATCGGCGGTGATGCTTCGGTCAGTACCGCGCGTCCAAAAGGAGCAGCGGCATTCCTGGCGCTGTCCAGCCGGTTCGAGCATTTTGGAGGGCGTGTCTCCTATCCGCTCGTGCGCAGCCGGACCGGGCGGCTCATCGCTTCGGGTAGCTTTGATTACAACAGTGAAACGCAGGACTCGCTGCTGCTGGGCTTTCCGGTACCACTCTCACGCGATACAACTCGGGTTGGACGGTTAGCGCTCAACGCCAGCCTGCAGTCAACCGCCAGTCTATTTGCCTCGGCCGAGATCGAATACTCCCGCGGGCTGGACATTTTCGATGCCCGACGTGCAGGCAATGCCAGCATCTTTGAACCTCTTTCGCGGATCGGTGCTGATGCGGTGTTCGACAAGCTGTCGACCAGCCTGACAGTCGAAGCCCGGCTGCCGCGTTACCCTGTGACAGGACGTATCACCATGCGAGCCCAGACCGGGTTCGGCGATCCTCTGTTACGTTCTGAGCAGCTTAGCATTGCGGCCCCAGATCTTGTGTCCGGTCCACCGAGCGGCAGTCTAGTCGGCGACAGCGCTTTTGCCGCACGTTATCAAATCGAAGCCGTCGCCTATTCGGTGGACATCCGGCTTGTCCCTTACGCTTTCGCTGCTGCCGCTCGTGCGACACTCGAACGTCCCACTTTCTTTGAACGGCCGCGCACCGACACCCATGCCTATGGCGTTGGTCTCAATGCCCAGATACCAATCGGCTCGTTCACGTTCACCACTCAAATCGAATACAGCCACACCCGAAGTGACGACCCGTTGGCGCGCGGCAACTGGGTCACGTTCCAAGCCAGCCTCCGCTTCTGAAAGAGCGAGATAAGGGCTGGAACTTGAGCCGACGATCAATAGCATACTGGCGGCTTTCGGCGTAACCGGTCGTTTCCGACGGCGGTGACGAACGGCAGATATGTCCCAGATTCGGACTTTTCAAGCGCAGGGCGGCGACCCCTAAAGAGGTGTTTGTTTAGAGATAGCCATCAGCGCATTAGTTCGCGACGATTGGCGCCTACCGCACGATAGCCACGTTGCCAATTTTATGAGCTAGGCAGCTGGACCGCATTTTTCGGTCCAGTTGCTTGAAATCCGCGAAGGCTGCTTCACTTTGCGGCAGTGGTTGCCTTCGTGCGCCCACGGCCGGCTTTAGGGCTGCGTCCAAGCCCAATAGTCTTGGCAAGTTCACGACGCCTTTCGGCATAGGCGGGAGCGACCATAGGGTAGTCGGCTGGCAGGCCCCAGCGCTGGCGGTACTCAGCTGGCGTAAGGTTGTAGTGAACGGACAGATGGCGCTTGAGCATCTTCATCTTCTTGCCGTCTTCGAGACACACGAGATAGTCGTGCTTGACCGAAGACCGGATCGATACCGCAGGCTCAGGGCGCACTTCCTCGGGTTCGGGAGCTTCAGCCGACGACAAGCCAGCCAGCGCCTTATGAACATTCGTGATCAGCGGCGCGATGTCGCCCAATGCGACACTGTTATTTCCAACATGGGCCGCCACGATATCTGCGGTAAGCGTAATCAACTGCTCTTGCGAATGTTCTGTCATGGGTGCGTCCTTGATATTTTTCTTTAGCGTCAACCACGCTTATCGTCGGCATGATCAACAAGCGAGGCAGATTTTTTGCAAGTTTCAATAAAAGCTGTGGATGAATGGCGTGATGTCCAGCGGTGGATGAATTTGCAAATCTCGCTATCTACAACTGTGTTAGTGAAACGAGTGCTGCAGCAATGATTGTCAGTGCAATGATCGCAAATTCGATTTTATCCCGATCCGGCGTCCGCATTGATAGAAAATATCTCCTCAGATCCGTCGCTGCTACGGCTTGTTTGAATGCCGCCTAGTCGCGCTCATCATTTGCCGTCCTGCAGTTGAGACACGTTTCACAGGATGTCCTTTGGCAATCCCGTAGATTGGGACATTGCGGGGCGGGGTGACCTCGCAAGGCCCGCCACAGCGTGCCGAGGCTGGTCAGCACGGCAGCAAGTCCCAGCAGAAACGATCCATCGATAATGACCATTGCAGACTCCTTCCTATGGAGTCATGTTCTATGTTTGTTCTCAAGTAGGAAAGGCGATTCTGCGATGAGCATCACGATTTTGCCTGTGCTGGGTTATCCGCGCCTGCAGGTTGTCGGCGATATCGAGGCCGTACTGCACGTCCCGTTCGACGATGATGACCGCTTTCTGGTCGGGGTCAGCGATGGCTCCTTGTTGTTGGGCACCTATGACGAACAGCTGCGGTGTGCTTGGTCAGTAGCGCGCGAGGGCGCTGCCCTTGTGCGGATCGAAGGCGAATGCGTCGATCTCCATTGGTCAGTCGAATGGATCAATGTTGGCCTCTACAGCAGCGCGATGATCGACCGGTCCAAGCCTGCGCCTTTGCCTCTGTTCCCGGAGCTTGACCGGCACGCTGCCTGACCGGCACGCTTGCAGATCGTCAGTCGCTGACCTCATAGAACATCGGGTTTTTCAGCCATTCCTCGATAGCCGATTCCCGCCAGCCGCAGCATCGCTCGGCGAGCTTGACCTGCTTCGGAAATGTTCCCGCTTGGATCTTGCGGTACAGCGTCGCTCGGGAAAGCCCGGTGCGATCGAGCACAGTGTTCAGCCTTAGAAACCTGTCGGGTGCATGGGATGCCATGGCCATACTCTCCATCCTGTGATGTCATCTGCCCCTGCCTGCGACCGAGATTGGCGATGTCCCGCTGCGCGTCAATCGAGCCAAATGCGGCAATTGCGCAGGCAATAGGGCAGGGGAGCGCTGCCGGCATGTCGCCGGGAATAGCGGCGTAAGCAGAATATTTCTGCTCACGGCATCTCACTGTGTTTCACCATTCAACAGCGCTTGTGCGGTCGCAGCAAAGCTGCGGCATTTGGCCCACTCGGGCGGGACGCTTGGGGCCGTCAATCGCCTCTAGCCACGCCAGGCCAGCGCGCAACCCTGCGGGTCCTCCACTTCGTTGCGGTGCTGATCGCATGCGCGCTGTCCGTTGCAGCGTGGCTGCCAGCTCTTCTTCGCCGCCCCCCAGCGCCCCTTCCGGGCCGGGGCCGGATGGAAGGAGACAAGGCCATGGAAAACACCTCACGTAACAGCCTCTATAGCGAGGTCACACACCGCATCATCGCCGAGCTCGAGCAGGGACGCCTTCCCTGGGTGCAGCCCTGGGACACAGCACTTTGCGGCTGCACCATGCCGCACAATGCAGCAACCGACCGGCGGTACTCGGGCATCAACGTCCTGATCCTCTGGGCCGAAGTGGTAATGAGGGGCTACGGTTCCCAGCGCTGGCTGACCTATCGGCAGGCGAAAGCTGCCGGCGGCAATGTTCGCAAAGGCGAGAAGGGCACGACTGTCTGCTACGCCGACCGGTTCACGCCCAAGGTTGAAGCCGAACAGGCACGCGGCGAAAACCGCGAAGCCAGGACCGTTGCCTTCCTCAAGCGGTTCACGGTGTTCAACATCGACCAGTGCGAAGGTCTGCCCGAAGACATGACAGGAGCGCCGATTGCAACTGATCCCGTGCTCGCCATTGCCGAAGCCGATGCGATCATCACTGCCAGCGGTGCCAGCTTCAACATCGGCGGCGATGCTGCCTTCTACAGCCCGGTGCACGACTTCGTGCAGGTGCCGCCGCAGGCCGCCTATCACGAGCCCATCAACTGGTACCGCACTGCGCTGCATGAGCTCAGTCACTCGACCGGCCATGCCACCCGTTTGAACCGCGATCAAACCGGCAGCTTCGGCTCTCAGCCCTACGCCAGCGAAGAGCTCGTCGCCGAGATGGCAGCTGCGTTCACCTGCGCATCGCTCGGCATTGCCCCGACGGTACGCCACAGCGATTACATCGCATCCTGGCTCAGCGTCCTGCGCGAAGATGACAAGGCCATCTTCCGTGCCGCGAGCGCTGCCAGCAAGGCTGCAGACTATCTGCTGAACCTGAAGGGAGAGGCGCCATGATGGCGCCTCTTTTCTCCACCCAATCCCACGAAAATGGAGGCAGTTGTGCCGGGCAAATCCGAGCTTCGACCTTGCCAACTTGCCACCATCGCTACAGGGTAAAAGCCATGCGCACCGATATCGATCACCTCCCCGGCCAGAAGCAGCAGGAGCTGCAGGCCGCCGTGCGCATCCTGTTCGAAGAGTTTGCCGCCGCGATCGGCAATACGACCGCGCCCTGGATGAAGCAGGGCCGGATCCTCAAGGTCATCCTTTACGGAAGCTACGCGCGCGGCGACTGGGTCGATGATCCGGTCGGCGGCTACAAATCGGACTACGATTTGCTCGTCGTGATAAACGACGAGCGCCTAACCGATGTCGTTGATTACTGGGCAACTGCCGATGACCGGCTGATGCGCGAGATGACGATCACGCAGACGCTGAGCGCACCGGTCAGCTTTATCGTTCACAGCCTCAAGGATGTGAACAAGCAGCTCGAGCAGGGCCGGCCGTTCTTCACCGATATCGCAGCGCAGGGCATTGGGCTGTACGAGGCCGAGGGCTTTCCTTTCGCGCCGCCGACGAAACTTGCTCCGGATGTCGCGAATGCCGAGGCGAAAAAGAACTATGAGAAGTGGTTTGCCGCTGGATCAGAGTTCGTCGGGACTGCTCAATATGCAGCCAGCCAAGGTTGGCAGAACCAAGCCGCCTTCCTTTTCCACCAAGCAACCGAGCAGCTTTATCACTGCGCCATGCTGGTCTTTACCCTCTACAGCCCGAAGTCCCACAAGCTCGGCTTTCTGCGCGGCCATGCGGAAGAGATTGCACCCGAGCTGATCGAGGCCTGGCCGCGCGACGACCGGTTTAGCCGCCGCTGCTTCGAGCTGCTGCGCCAGGCCTATGTCAACGCGCGCTACTCGCCGCATTACAAGGTCAGCGACGAGGAGCTGAACTGGCTGGGCGGACGCGTCGCCATCCTGCAGGATCTGGTCCGCAAGGTGTGTGAACGCCGCCTAGCGACGGACGACTAGGCTCGGCTCAGGCTGCCTGGCTTCCCGGCCCACTGTTTTCGTTGTCGGCCAGTGCACTGCTGATCATCGCTGCCAGCGTCTCCTCGGCTCGTGCGCGGACGATAGGATCCGAAGACAGCAGATCCTGCCTCACCCATTGCGGCGCGCGGGCAAGCACGCCCAGCACCAGTTCGTTGATTGCCCCGTTCATGAGGCAAACCTATGCGATATCATCGTCACGACGCCAACTTGTTTTGCGCAAACGCCCTAGCGCCACGCCTGCGCCATAACGTGATCTGCTGCGGCCCACCGGCATCGCGGACCTTGGCAGCCGCTTCGACCAGAAGCCCGTAGATCACCGCCCGATCATCATCGACGAGCTGGTCAATCCCGGACTTCACGACGAGGCCGCCAAGCTCAATCAGCCGCCGTGTCCGCTCGCGCCGCTTCACCTGCCAGTCCCGCGTGTCATTGCGAGCTCTGGCCAGCATCAGCCGGTTGCGCTGCGCTTGTGTTTTGCGCAGCGCCGCCCAGCTGGCCGTCAGCGTTGTTGCAAGTTTCAGAAGGCGGATGCCGTCCTTTGACTTTGCGTCCGTTGCCCCGGTGAAAGAACGCAGCGCCGCGCTTGCGCCACGCCTCCTTTCTGGCAGCGTCTTCGTTGCTTATGGCGGCGAGCAGCGCGCCTGCCAGCACTTCGGTCCCAAGTGCATCGGCACCCGTGGCGATGACCAGCTCACCCAGCTGGGTCAGCCGCGCTGCCTTCAGCGCCTTTGCTCTGTCGCTCAGCGCCTGAAGCTCCGCGTCAAAGTCTCTCGGTCTGCGCATGGGGGATGTCCTTCCATTGTGTGTGAAGGACCCACCAGCTATGCCAATGTTGTCCATTCGCCAACAGGCTGGGTCGTGGTGAGACCCCGTCATCCCGAGAGCGATCAAATCGGTTGAGGGCGCGCTTATACGTCGTGCCGACATTGCTTGGATGGCGTAAATGGACGATCGCTATGGCGATCTATCACCTCTCAGCGAAAGTCATCTCGCGCAGCACCGGTGCATCGGCGCTGGCTGCCGCCGCCTATCGCTCGGGCTCACGGCTGCACGACCAGCGGCTCGATCGGCACCACGACTTCACCAACAAGCCCGGCGTCGTGCACAGCGAGGTCATGCTGCCCGATGGCGCGGACGAAGCCTGGAAAGACCGCGAGCAGCTCTGGAACGATGTCGAGGCTGCGGAGCTCCGCAAGGACGCACAGCTCGCCCGCGAAATCGAGTTTGCATTGCCGCGCGAGCTGACCCAGCAACAGGCGATCGAACTTGCCCGAGATTTTGTGCAAGCCGAGTTTGTCGATCGTGGCATGGTCGCAGATCTCAATGTGCATTGGGACATCGGCGAAGATGGCCAACCCAAGCCCCACGCGCATGTCATGCTGACCACGCGCGAAATCGACATCGCTGACGATGGCAGTATCAGCTTCGGCGCAAAGGCCAGGGACTGGAACCGAACCGATCTGCTGACCCATTGGCGCGAAGCCTGGGCGAACATTGCCAACGAACGCTTGGCCTTGCTCGATATCGACGCGCGTATCGATCACCGGTCACTGGAAGCGCAGGGCATCGATCTGGAGCCACAGCACAAGATCGGTCCCGCCGCATCGCGCATGGCAGGCCAGCGGCTGACAAGCGAACGGCTCGAAGAGCACCACACTATTGCGCATTCGAACGGCGAAAAGATCATCGCCGATCCAAACATTGCGCTCGATGCGATCACGCGCGGGCAGGCGACGTTCACCACCCGTGACCTTGCTATGTTCGTGCACAGGAACAGTGAGGACAAGGACCAGTTCGACAAGGTGATGTCGGCGGTGAAGAATGCCCCCCAACTTGTTGAACTGGGACGCGATGGCAAGGGACAAGAGCGGTTCACCAGCCGGTCGATGATCGAGACCGAACGGCGGCTTGAACTCGCGACCACCAAGCTCGATGCGAAGCGCAACCACCCGGTGAAGGACCTGCAAAGGGAACGGGCTTTGGACCATGCAAAACAGCGCGGGCTCGATCTGTCGCCCGAGCAGCGCGGGGCACTGGAACATGTCACCAGCCCGCGCGGTCTCAGCAATGTGATTGGCTATGCCGGAACGGGCAAGAGCGCCATGCTGGGTGTCGCGCGCGAGGCTTGGGAACTTGCCGGCTACGAAGTGCAAGGCGCGGCGCTGTCCGGTATCGCGGCTGAAGGCCTGGAGCACGGATCCGGGATCGCATCGCGCACGATCGCCAGCCTGGAATACCAATGGGAGCAGGGTAGGGAGCTGCTCACCGATCGCCATGTTCTCGTCATTGACGAAGCGGGAATGCTTGGCACGCGCCAGCTGGAACGCGTTATGTTGGAAGCCGAAAGGCGCGGTGCAAAGGTCGTGCTCGTCGGCGATCCTGAACAGTTGCAGGCGATCGAAGCAGGCGCTGCGTTCCGGTCAACAGCCGAGCGCCATGGCGCTGTTGAAATCAGCGGTATCCGGAGGCAGCAGACCGACTGGCAGCGCGATGCAACCCGGGAGCTTGCGACAGGCAGGACCGGCGAGGCGCTGGCCCGATACGAGGAAGCTGGACATGTGTATGTCGCAGAGACCCGCGAAGGCGCACGCACCGCCCTCGTCGATGCGTGGGATCAGGATCGCAAAGCCGATCCCAAGGCCAGCCGGATCATCCTCACCCACACAAACGATGAGGTGAAGGCGCTGAACGAAGAGGTGCGGGAGCGCATGCGCGCCAGCGGATCGCTCGGCCCGGAAATCGACATCAGCGTTGAACGGGGTTCACGCAGCTTTGCCAGCGGTGACCGGATCATGTTCCTGAAGAACGAACGCGAGCTTGGCGTGAAGAACGGATCGCTGGGTACCGTGCAAGGCCTGTCGTCGGTGCGCATGGCAGTGATGCTCGATGACGGCAGGGCAGTGGCGTTCGACCTGAAGGACTATGCCCATGTCGATCATGGCTATGCTGCCACGGTGCACAAGGCGCAGGGCATGACCGTCGACAAGGTCCAGGTGCTGGCAACGCCCGGCATGGACCGGCACGGGGCCTATGTCGCGCTGTCGCGGCATCGGACCCATGTCGATCTGCATTATGGCACGGATGACTTTGCCGATCACAAGGCACTGACCCGCACGCTGTCGCGCGAACGGGCCAAGGACATGGCGAGCGATTACACCCGGCAGCCACACAAGGCGCAGGAACAAAAAAGGGGTAGGGAGCTCAAACAGCCAGGGCGCAACAAGCCAACCCGGGTCAGGGTAAGCCGCACAGGCGCGCTCGCCGATCTGCTCGGGGGCAAGGAGGCAACGCCACAGCGCGAGCGCCAGCCGGGAATGCGGATTAGCGCCGATCTGTTGAAACCAGGACCTGAGCAGACACCGCTCGAGAAGGCAGTCCAGCAGTACACGCGTGCGGCGCAGGATATCCTGACCTTGCGCGACCAGGGACTGGGCTCGCTCGAGTATCAGCAGGCTGCGCTCGACAAGGCAGGCAGAGCGCTTGAAGCAATGGGCCGTGGATATGTGCTGGACCTGGGTCGTGCGCTGGTCAACGACCGCTCCCTGATCCCCGAAGCCCTGTCTGGCAACCTGGATCGGACCATCGAGGGGATGCACCAGCAGCAGGCGGCGCGCCTGGCAGAACAGGCGAGGGCCGACCGGTTCGTCCACGAATGGCAGACACGCTCGCGGCAGATGCAGCGCATGCTCAAGGATCAGGACTATCTCAATGCCGACAAGGTCGAACGTCATCTTGGTGCGATGGCCCACAGCCTTGAGCGCGACCCGCAACTTGAGTCGCTGCTTCGGAACCGCCGCGTGGAACTGGGGCTGGACCCAGTGAGAGGCAGATCACTGTCGCAGGACCTTGCAGACTGTATCGACCCCTCGCGCTCGCGGGGGCTCGGGCTGTAGGCATAGTGACATGTCAGACCCTGAACCCGACGATATCCCGATCGAGCAGGCGCTCGAGATGATCGCGCAGCGGCTTGGAATGCTCACTGCTTCGGTCGACGGCGTCGCCGAGGGGCAGCAGGACATGCTCAGCCGCGACTACAGTACTGAGCTGGCGAAGATCCATGCTATCACCCAGCGTATGCGTGAGGCCATCATTACGCTGTCGAACAAGCCTGCGTTACTGCTGACCCCGAACGAAATCGGCAATCAGATTACAGCGGCAGGGCATAACAGCCGCAAGGAAGATCATGCGGCTTTGGCCACCGCCCGGCAGGACATGCAGCAGGCGGCAAGCAACCTCGCAACCATGACCTCATCAGCACGAACGGCGCGCGAGCAGAACCAGTGGTTGGCAGGTGCCGCAGGCCTTGCGCTCGTTCTCGGATCGATAGGTGGCTGCACCATCCCTCCAGCGATCGACTGGATGGTTCCCGAGGCCTGGCACTGGCCAGAGTGGCGGGCGATATCGGCGCTGCATCGTGACGGATGGCAAGCAGGGCAGCGGCTCATGGCTGTCTCGGACCCCAATCAGTGGCGCGATATCCTGGCGGCCAATCAACTCGTGCTCAACAATGCCGAGGCGATCGAGAAATGCTCCAAGCGGGCGAGGGAGCGGAAGCTCAGGAGCGTCGGATGCTCGGTCGAAGTGCGGGGAGAGATGAATTGAAGTGGCAGATTTGCGTCCTGATTGCTGTCATTTTTGCAAGCCTCGGCCCTCGCCAAAAGCGGCGTTCTTCGATCGATGGTATCGTGTGTCCTGATGACCGAGTTAGGGACAAACCGGACGTCCACAATCCATTCGCTGAAGGGCAGCTCTTACGGAGATCCGCCATTTATTGCTGTCTTTGACGTTCTCGAGCTAGCGTGCACTCTGACTAAAGATCAGCACCAATTACAGAATGTGCAATCCGCGCGAGGTGCAGATGGTGAAGGAAAACCAAAACTTGAGTGACCTTGGCTAGTTCCGCGACGTCGTCGGCAAGACACGGCGTGCAGACAAACACTGTCGTCGCCAATCCCGAAGTTGCGCCCTATCATGTTCGACACGGTGCGATCATCCTGCGCCGCTAAGCACAAATGTCGCTCCGCGGTGCCGTGCTCGAGGTCGACGGAATTCGTTAGCGCGGAGATTTTCGCATGACCCTGCGCCGATGCCACCGGATTGGCACGCGGACCGTTGATGGCAGGCAGCGTGTGCGCTGCGTTCGCTCTTGACATTACGGGCGGTAAGCATATCTTACCACCCGTAAGAGATGGAGAATCGTGATGGATGGTAATATTGTCAAAGCCAAGCTGATCGAGGTGCTACAAACGGTGCAGTCGCTTAGTGGCGAAGACTGTCCTGCAATTGACGGCAGCACGAAGCCCGCCGAGGCCCTGCCGAAGTTCACCAGCAAAGTGTGGCCGGTCGCTGCCGGCATGCTCGGGATTGCGCTCGGCAAGTCCATTCCGTGCGAAGCCAATATCTTCGTCGATGAAGATACGAAGGTGCCGCTTGCGGTCAACCAGACCGTCGCGCTCGTCCTTGCGATCCTTGAAGCGCAGGAAGCCAAGGAAGCCATGGAAGCGGAAGAGGTCGGCGCGGAATGAACGACACCCTTTCGGATAAGTCGGCGACGATGCCTACACGCCTTCGAGCCGCGCGAGAGGCTGCTGGGCTTTCTCAGGGGCAGGTCGCGAAACTGATGAACATGCACCGCCCTACCATTTCGGAAATGGAAGCCGGCAATCGTCGGATCACCGCCGACGAACTCGCAAAACTTGCTGACCTCTACGACACCAAATTGTCGTGGCTGCTGGGCGATGCGCCCGAACGCGCCGCGACCGACGATCCCAAGCTGCAACTCGCTGCCCGCGAACTCAGCAAACTCAAGCCCGATGACCTCGACCGCCTCTTGAAGCTCATCGCCGCCATGAAGTCCGACGATGACGGAAAGGGAGCCTAACCCATGAAAGCGCTTGCCAAGACGATGATGCACAACCGGCGCGCCTTGGCAGACAAGGCCATGAAGGCAGCGATCACCGCGCGATTGAAAGCCGGCAAGGACTTGGTCAGCCCGGTCTGCATCTATTCGGTTGCAGAGGCGCACGGGGTTCGCGTGACCTTCAACGACATCAACATGGAAGGAATGTACCAGCGCGGCTCGCCCCCGCGCATCCATCTTTCCAGTAGGCGCCCGCTGCCCCGACGCGCCTATAATTGCGCGCACGAGCTCGGTCATCATCTGCTCGGGCACGGGTCGTCGATCGATGAGCTGCGCGAGAATCAGCTGGTGCGCCCGTGGGATGTGCCCGAGGAATATAGCGCCGACACCTTCGCCGCCTATGCGCTTGTGCCGACCCTGGGCCTGCGCAACGCCTTTGCCATCCGCGACCTCAAGCCGGAGACCGCAACGCCGATAGAAATCTACCGTATCGCCTGCCAGTTCGGCGTTGGGTACGCGACTCTGATCACGCATCTTCTTTGGGGCGAAGCGATGATCAGCCGTGCGCGCGCTGAGGCGCTGCGTAAGTTCACGCCGCGCACGCTGCGCGCCCACATTCTGGGATCGCTGACGCCCAACCCACTCATCGTCGCAGACGAGGCCTGGGGCGGCCATGCGATCGATGCCGAAGTTGGGCATCTGCTGCTGCTTCCCTCGGGCACGGTCGCGCATGGCGAAGCAGTCGTTCCGGTCGCCGATCTGGCGCCCGGGCGCCTGTTCGAAGCGAAGCGCCCGGGCCTTGTCCGCCTTGATCGCCCGGGAACCGATTGGGCCGCCTTCGGGCGTATTGCGCGCACGGCTTATGTCGGACGCGCCGAGTTCCGCCATTTGGAGGATGACGCAGATGACTAAGGCAGCCCGATCGGACAACCCCGAGCCGCTGATGATCACGGCTAAGAGCATTTCGGAAGCCTATGCGCGGACACTGCTCCATATTCTGGAACATCCGGGAAATGAGATCGCCCCGCTTGTCCTCACCATCGACGGGTTCGACGAGGGGTACAACATCCCGGAAGATCTCGGAGTTCGCACCGCGCTCGATGCCCTGTTGGGCAGAAAGAAGAAGCGCGACGTGGAGGACGTGGCCTATACCATCTTTCCGCAGCGGTTCTGGACGATGGCGCAGGGAGACCGCGCCAAGCTGTTCGAGTTCTACAAAATGGCATTCCCCTTCTATCGCGCGCGGAATCCCAAGGCTAATGGCAAAGGTCTCTATTTCGAGCGGCTGATGATGTACGGCCGCGGGCCGTGCGATGGAAATCAGTTGGAGTGGATTTTGAGTCAGTATGAAAGCCGTCCTGGCGTGCGCCGTTCGATGTGGCAGGCAACCACTTTCGATCCCGCCCGTGACCACAGCGCTACCGCCCAGCTCGGTTTTCCTTGTTTGCAGCATGTGAGCTTCGTGCCGACCAAGGCGGGTCTGGTCGCCAATGCCTTTTACGCGACTCAGCAGCTGTTCGATAAGGCCTATGGCAACTATCTGGGCCTCGCCCAGCTCGCGGCCTTCATGGCGCATGAAATGGGCATTCCGCTCGCGCGCCTCAATGTTACGATCGGCGTGGCGAAGCTTGAACGGATCAGCAAGACGGACAGCGCGATGAGGCCGCTGATCGAGGCGGCCCGCGCCTCTGTGGCGCCGCCCGCTCTCTTGGCGCAGCGGCCATCCCCGCCGCTCCAGCTCGCCGCACAGCTGGCCTGACGCGCTGTGACCAAGACTGGTACCCCGAGCGGTCGCAAGCGCGGCCGCCCTGCCAAGATTCCTGCAGCGACGCCGCGGACCTTTGACTTCGACTATCCGACGCCTTCTGCGCCGGTCGCGCCTGCGATCGTATCTAACCATCTTGCGCCGGCCAAGACGACGGCCGTCTATGACAGCTACTGGCGCTTTGCTGCTGAACGGCAGCGCGTATTTTATCGCCGTGTGCTGGGTAGCCCTTGGCCGTGGACTGACAATCCGGTGATGGCGGTCTACAAATTCACTAACGCCTACCGCGCTTCGGATCGCGTCAGCCAGTATTTGATCCGTAAGGTGATCTACCGCGACGACCTGCCGAATTCGATCGACGAGGTTGTCTTCCGCATCCTGTTGTTCAAGCTGTTCAATAAGATAGAGACCTGGGAGCGGCTCGAAAGGGCGTTCGGCCCGATCAGCTATGCCGATTATCGATTCGACCGCTATGATGCGGTTCTGACCAAGGCTATGGCCGAGGGGCACCGGGTTTATTCGGCCGCCTATATCATGCCGCCGGGCAGCTCGGCCTTCGGATGGAAGGCCAAGCACCAGAATCATCTCAAGTTGCTTGAGATGATGATGGCGCAGGCGCTTCCAGAGAAGCTCGCATCAGCCCGCACCATGCAAAGGGGTTTCGAGCTGCTGCGCGAATATCCGACCATCGGTGATTTCCTCGCCTATCAGTTCGTGACCGACGTTAACTACAGCGAAGTGACCGACTTCTCCGAAATGGATTTCGTAATCCCTGGGCCAGGCGCCCGAGATGGCCTGCGGAAATGCTTCGCCGATACCGGCGGGCTGAGCGATGCCGAGCTTATCCGTTTGATGGCTGATAGGCAGGAGCAGGAGTGCGCTCGGCTGGGCCTGGAATTTCCCTCGCTCTGGGGGCGGCCATTGCAGCTGATCGATTGTCAGAACCTGTTCTGCGAAGTCGATAAATATGCCCGGGTGGCTCATCCTGAAGCAGCCGGCCTGACGGGCCGCACCCGTATCAAGCAGAAGTTTGCAGCCCAAGCACAGCCTATCGAATTCTGGTATCCGCCCAAATGGGGTATCAATGATCGTATCGCTGCCGGTGCGGTGCCGAACGAAGCGTTCGAGGCATCTCGGCCTGGCACCGCGAACGCAAAGAAGAAGGCGCCTAAGTCGGGAGCATATTGATGGATCTCAAGTCATATCAGGCGCAGGCGCTACTTACCGATCAGGTGCCAGGGACGAGCGACGACGAAATGGCCGTTGCCCTGATCGTGCCTATGCTTGGGCTAGCGGGCGAGACCGGCCAGTTGCTGAGCGAATATAAGAAACATCTGCGGGATGGCGCTGCGCACCGATTGTTCAAGGATCGGGTTGGCGAGGAGCTCGGCGATCTCCTGTGGTACATCGCCAATGTCGCGAGCAAGTTCGGTCTCGATCTCGATCAGATCGCCGAACAAAATCTCGACAAAGTGCGCGCGCGCTTCGCGCCGACAAGTGCACAGGCGCCGGAGCGGGATTCCGAATTTCCTGACCTGGAGAGGCTGCCGCGGCAGATGGTCATCCGATTGGTCGAGGAACCCGGGTCGGATCCCCGGCCGAAAGTCCGGATGACGATCAATGGCGAGGGCATCGGAGCGTTGCTTGGCGACAACGCCTATGATCCGGACGGCTATCGCTTTCATGACGTGTTCCACCTAGCCTATGCCGCGATCCTCGGCTGGTCGCCAAACCTGCGGGCCTTTCTGAAACGCAAGCGCAAGAGCCGGCCTTTGCTGGACGAAGTCGAAGACGGCGGCCGCGCCCGGATCATCGAAGAGGGC
>Ga0209278_1000909_pt1 | contig 19619 bp, 21 predicted proteins | sample JI81BgreenDNA_FD_187504 | JGI IMG/M metagenome (GOLD analysis project Ga0209278, IMG submission 187504) | Wastewater effluent complex algal communities from Wisconsin, to seasonally profile nutrient transformation and Carbon sequestration -... | ecosystem: Engineered > WWTP > Effluent > Algae... | reverse complement strand
CTGGCAGGACACCTGCCCAGGATCGTCGCTGACGCACCACACGCGACTGAACTGGCCCTCCGAGGACCGCGATGACGGCATCGAGGGCGACACCGATGAGTCGGCTGAGTTCGAGATGGAGGGCGATGCGACGCTTGAGGACCTCGAAGAACAGATCGAGTCCGTCGAACGTGCCGAAGTCGCGCTCCGGCGCCGCATCGGCCGCCTCTACACGACGTGCCTCCACCTGCATCCCAGCTTGCAGGCCTTTTTCGCAGCGATGGCGTGGAAGGAGCCGCAATCCATCGCTTGGATCTCCGGGGCGCACTTCGACGGCGGGACCAAGACCGCCGGCCATCTGATCCTCGAAGACCGCCACGAGGACCTCGACGATCAGCTCTCGGCGCTGCTCCGGCAGTACCCGGCCGGGTAAGGCCGCTGGGACTGCCCCCCGGCAATGCCATCATTCCACCCCGTTCTGCCCCCCAGCCCGGCGCCTCGCGCCCCAGGAGTTCTCATGTTCGGTTTCCGCTACATCAAGTCCGCCCCCAGCGATTACCTGATGCAGGTTCGCGATGGCCAGGTCGTGCGCGAAGGCGCCGGCCTCGCCTTCTTCTACTTCGCGCCGCGCTCGACCCTCGTCAGCGTGCCGACGACGGTCAACGAAGTGCCCTTCATGTTCGAGGAGATCACCCGGGACTTTCAGTCCGTGACCCTGCAGGGCCAGGTGAGCTTCCGCATCAGCGACCCGAAGCTGATCTCGCAGCAGATGAACTACGCGCTGCTGCCCAGCGGCACCTACGCCTCCGACGAGCCGGAGAAGCTCCCGCTGCGCGTGCTCAACGCTGTGAAGGCGCAGTTCCGCGGCATGCTGCAGGAGCTCGACCTGAAGGGTCTGCTGCAGGCTACCGAGCAGCTCGCCCACTCCGCTCGCCAGCGCCTCGCCAATGCGCCCGCCATCCGCGAGCTTGGTCTGCAGATCATCGACCTCAGCATCCTGGCGGTGAAGCCGACCCCGGAGACCGCCCGCGCTCTGGAAGCCCCGGTGCGCGAGACCATCCTCAAGGAAGCCGACGACGCCACCTACGGACGCCGGAACGCCGCGATCGAGCAGGAGCGGATCGTCAAGGAGAACGAGCTGCGCAGCGAGCTGTCGGTCGAGCAGAAGAAGCGCGAGGTGCAGGAGAACCGCATCGAGTCCGAACGCGCCCTGCTGGAAAAGCGCCAGCAGGTGCAGGCGCAGGAAATGGCGGGCAAGGTGAAGCTGGAACAGCAGAACGCCGAGCTCGTTGCGCTGGAAGGCGAGAACGAGCGCCGCGAGGCCGAGACCCGCGCCTACGGCATCCGCACCATGGCCGACGCGCTGCAGGGCATCGACCCGCGCACCCTGCAGGCCCTGACCATGGCCAACGCCAGCCCCGAGGCGATGATGGCGCTGGGCTTCCAGAACCTGGCCGACAACGCGGCCAAGATCGGCGAGTTCAACTTCTCGCCGGATCTGCTCCGCCAGTTGGCCTCGCAGAAGGCCTGAGGCCGTGGACACCACCGACCGCAAGATCGTTCTGGTGACGCGGAAGACGCGTCTCCAGGACATGGTGGTCCGCTACAACACCGTCGAGCAGGCCAAGTTCCAAGCCGAGCATCTCGGCTTGGACTTCTCGGACTTCCTCGCCGAGGACCGGACGTACGCCGAGGCTTTGGCCTCGGTGGCCGATGTGCTGGAGCGACACGGGCGCTTGCAGCGCTTGGACCGCGGGTTCCTGCCGAACTTCCTGTTCCCCCCGGGCTGCCTCGTCGTGGTGCTGGGGCAGGACGGCCTCGTGGCCAACACCCTGAAGTACCTCGACGGCCAGCCCTTGCTGGCCATCAATCCCGACCCGGCGCGCTGGGACGGCGTATTGCTGCCCTTCACCGCCGACGACCTGCCGAAGATCATCCGCGAGGTGGTGGTCGACCGCCGCAAGCACCGCGAGGTGACCATGGCCCGGGTGGAGACCAGCGACGGCCAAGTGCTCCGCGCCGTTAATGACGTCTTCATCGGCGTCCGGTCGCACGTGTCCGCCCGCTACGAGATCCATCACGAGGGGCGCAGCGAACGGCATTCGTCCAGCGGAGTCATCGTCTCCACGGGCCTCGGATCGACCGGCTGGCTGCGCAGCGTGCTGACCGGCGCCATGGGCGTGAGCGGGAAAGTGGCCAAGGAAGCCAAGCAGCTTCGCGAGCACGGCTTTCCGGCCTCGGATCCGCGACTAGTGTTCAGCGTGCGCGAACCCTTTCCAAGCAAATGGAGTCAGGCGGAGCTGGTGTTCGGGCAGGTGCAGGCCGATGAACCGTTGCGCATCCGATCGCTGATGCCAGAGAACGGCGTGATCTTCAGCGATGGCATCGAGGCGGATGCACTCGACTTCCGCGTGGGAATGGAGGCGAAGATTGGGGTGGATCCGAGGCGTGGACCCTTGCTCATTTAGCGCCTCTGACACGGCTTCACTCAGGACGTGACCCGATTCTTGGCGTCACAAGCTCGTGCTCTATCCAAGCAACCACCTTCTCATTGAGACCACTGTCGTCTGCATCGAGAGAAACGCCGACTTCCTCCAAAAGGCGCGGAAGTGACCCTCCATAGGCCTCTTCAAGGCGCGCGAAGCGCGAGCCATCCTCGACACTCCAGTCTTCAGGCATATCTTTCTTGAATCTCTTGTCTATGCGTGCGCGATCCTCTCTGGACAGTCGGATGATCCGCAGATGCTTCGCCAAGAGGATCGCAAACTCCTTGATGCTTGGCTCTATCCAAGCCTCGCTACCAAGCAGTTTCGTGTTGCGCTCGCAAATCTTGTAGCCCTCTTGGCGGAGCCTTGCTAGCGGAACAAGATGCTCTCGCTGTAAACCCGCCCCTTCGTTCATGACGATGTACCTGTCATCGACAAGCCACTCTAGGATTCTTGAGTGCGCTTGGGCCTTTTTCTCCCACGGATGCCTCCCGCATTCGGTCGTCTCTTCCCACAACTCGCAAATCACGCGTGCGGATCGGATCAGCGCTCTCGCATACCTCCGCTCATCGGGGAACAGCGAGTTCGAGTCAACGTCATTCATCAGCGAGAAACCCCTTCGGTTTAATCACAGTTAGTTGGCTCCCGAAAGAGCGAATCCACCAGCGCAACTGCTCGGTGTCATCCACCGTCGCTGTCACCTCGACAACATCTGGATCTCGCAGTCGCCGCCAAGTCTGATCTTCAGAGAGCGGCGTTTCTCTCAAGTGCTCCGCCACTGGCGGATCGATCCAGAGCACGAGCCGGATGTTGGGTTCGTGCAGCCACTTGGCTTCCGCGGACCGGGCGTAATCCCTGAACTTGAAGCCCTTCGGAGCGTTTCGCTTGGCCTCCACCACACACGCGGATTCGATCCGGTGCAGGGCGAACTGCTTGGGCTGCTCGCCTCCCACACCGGTCGCGACCAGGTAGCTGACCGGACCCCCGAACAGGACGCCGAGTGGATTGACCTCGCGATCTGCGGCAACGTCATCCCACTTCTTCCGATAGCGAATCGATAGACGTCGGTTCTCAGCAATCGCCTTCTGGATCGAGAACAACACGTCGGTGTCGTACTTCGCCGGGATAAGCTGCTGGCTCGGCGGAACAAAAGCCGTTGCCTCGACCCAGCGCTTCCAACCCAGGTCATTCATGACCGCTTCGGCAGTGCGATAAAGCGGGTCAAGGCTGTCGGCCAGAGGCTTGGGCAAAAGGGCGCCAAGGTGCTCTCGCGCCAAGGCCAAAGCCACCGCCTGTGCGGGGGTCAGCCCGGGAAGCACGCGCTGCTGGGCCTTATGGGCGAACGACCATCGAAACGGCTTCTCGGAATCGTCCACTACGAGGGGGTGGTGACCGGACAGTACTTCCAGATCGCGCTCGACCGTCCGCTTGGTGCATTTGAAGCCTTCATCCTTGAGCCGCGCCCAAAGGTCAGGGGCGGTTGCCGATCCCGGCGCCGTCGGAAGCATTTCGAGAATCCGCCAATAGCGGTAGAGCGTCTCCGTCGACTTTGCCATCACTGCTTTCCTTGCCGATCAAGGGACAGACCATTCCGCGCGAACCGTGTCGGGGATTGCCATCGCCCACACGCAGACTGTAATGCCGCCCAAAGGGCAACGGCTAGGCGCGGCCGGCGAGTCACGCCTGATGGCATTGGTCCGTTGCCGATCACGGCCTACCAACGTGACGCTGGGAAAAGGCGCCGTCCGTGAGCACATTGGCTCGCTCCAACGCGTCCCGGACGCAGGCGAAGCAGAGTCGGTAGGGTCCTGAGAAAACCGCCACATGCCCTTGGGTGACGACCGACTCTCCGCAGATCAAGCAAAGGTCGGCGGCCGTCACCGGGCCTCCAGCACTGCTGCTTCCCCGAATGAACGCCGAAGCAGCCGCGCCAAGACATTGGAGACAGGCGACGCCGAATCGACCCACGACCCTGTCATCGACAGAGCCGCAGATGGCGCATGGCGGCGGACTGGGTGCCTTCATAGAGTCTCGTCGTGAGCTTCGTAGACACGGGCCAACGCTTCAGCACCAACCCAGTGGCGAACTCCGTCCGTGCCATCACAGCGTGAGGCCAAGGTGCGACGATTTATGTCGCACCCACCGTCCCGCTATCCCCGTCCCGCAGGCGGGTGGCGGCCTCCATGAATTCGAAGGCGCCAAGCGTGGCGGCCTGCCGCTCGGCCCAAGCCAACTGTTCCTCGAGGCTCCCTGTCCGAGGCAACGGAGCGACAGGGCGATTCTTCAAGCTGGCACGGTACGAGGCACTGCCCCGGACCTGCGGGTTGGCTTCCAGAACGGGGCGAATCACCTCAATCAGAGAGGCCCACGGACCGACATCGGTGATCGTTCGGTCCTCCGTCACAAGAGTGAGGGCGAACTCGTCGTCCCCATTACCGAAGACCGCCAATGCCCTCGGGCCCGAGTCGGCTTGGAAGTCGAAGTACCAAGCACCACCTTCGAGGAGACAGCGGACATTGGCATCGACCGAGCAGAAGTGGTTCACACAAGGGTGGTCCCGCAGGGCGTCGGCCGTAACGATGGAAGTGGCAGACAGAGCTCCAGCGCGAACCATGGGTAGGGCCGGCGTTTCCGCGATGTAGCAGTCCGTGATGTCAATCGGACGAGCCTCGGCCTCCAGCAGGGCGTCCCGGACCTCCTCTAGGTCGCATTCGGAGATCCATCCGGCCACCACGGCCATGGCCTCGACGGGGTCAGACACCCGTCCCCGCACTAGCGTGGTCAGTTGACCCAGCCAGACCAGAAGCGCGTCGACACCGATCGGCACGTCGCGGAACAGGTAACTCCAGCGCTTCGTGCGCGCCACCTGCAAAGCACGGACCCAGAGCATCAGCGGTTCGCTTCCGCTTTCCCGCCATCGGAGGGCAAGGCTTCGGGCGACGTCCGCGACTGGACCACCTCGGGCGATGCGGCGATCCAAGGGTGCAAGGCACAGCCCGAGCGCGAGCACGGCCGCTTCGTCGGGCTTCGGTGCCGAGTCCAACGACGACCGCAGCGCCATGAGCGCGAGCCTTCTCGCCGACTTGAGGGGGATGCACAACGCCTCGGCGATAGCGCCGACCCGATGACGACTTGATGGCGCGGTGGGACGAAGCCATTCCCATCCCGGCGAGAGCGACCAAAGCAGGCAATGCTGATCAAGGGCCGTCAGGAACTGACCGCGCCGAGCACGCTGTTTGATTTCGTGACTGAAAGACGAGAGAAGCCCGACGGGAACTCCCCGAACAACGTCTTGGACCTCGCCGTTAGAGGAGAAGGCAAAGCCGAGCGCCATCAACCATGACCTGAGGGCCTCCCAGTCGGGACCTGTCGGCTCACCTCCGCCGAAGAGGACGTTGTCATCCCGCGGAAGGTGCCACGCCAGAGGGAGGCTCGGCTCGTAGACGAAGGACTCGACCTCCTCGATGGCGTCTTCGGAGGGACGGATTCGAACCCCCAATACCGCCCAGCGAGCGTCCTTCCTCGCGATCCTGAAGGCCGGCAGGGAGTGCCTCGAGAACGGAGGCAGCTCGTCCCAATAGAGATACAGGCCGCGCTCTCCAGCGCGGCAGGTTACGGTGCCCATGATCAGCGGAGCAAAACCGTGCTGTGGTCAACCAGTGTATCGAGGAACGCCACCCTCTCCTCGGTCAGGCTCAACCAGCAATCGGCCGCGATCAGGGAGGCCGCCGTGCCGCCTTCCGGGTCGGCAAGAAAGTCGCAATGCGCTTGCCGATAAGCACGCCACTTTTCCTGAGTCTCTTTTAGTGAGGCGCGGCGCGTCGGTGAGATCGATCTGCTGGCCTTGCCCAAAGTGGTAGCGAGACGATCATCCGCTCGTTCTTGAGCCTGGCCGATGCAGCTGAGCATCTCAGAGGTGATGCCGCCGGCTCGATCCATGCAGGAGCCAAACTGCCTATCGGCAGGATAGGCTTCAATCGGGAAGAGCAACAAACAAGCCAACAGCGACGCAAAGATCCGGAACATGACTGATCTCCTTCGGAATGGGAGATCAGATGTTTGCGGGCTGATGCGACGATTGGTGCCGCATGCCAAGGGACGTGAACGGCGGCTTGGAGTGGTCCGAAGTCGGCCAAAAGCGGTCATTGAGAAGATAACGCCTCTGTAGCAACTCACTGACGACTTGGCGACAACGTCTACAGTAACGCGAGCGCCACGACACCCTCTGACGTATGGCGTTTCGCGATGCCTGCTGCCCTGGACGGCCTGTCGTTCTGATTGTGACCGTCGAGGCTGGGAAATCAGATCGCCTACCGCCGATCGATCGGCTGACGCTACGCAGCAGGCTCAGAACGCCCGTCGCACCTCGACAACCAGTTGCAAGCTGTCCACGTCGCTGGGGCGATTGAGCGGGGCCGCAAGATCGATGTGAACCACGCTGCCCAGTGCGGATCGGGTGTTCCCGAGGCGAAGGCCGACGCCGACATTGCTGAGCCAGCGGTCCTCATCGTTGGCCAGCCCGTCGTCGCCCCAAGCGCGGCCCACGTCGAGGAAGGCGGCTGCGCCGACCCGGAACAGGCGGAAGGGATACCAGTTGCTGAAGTAGCGATGCTCAAGGGTGTACAGCACCCGCTTGTCGCCGCCCTGATAGCGGAGCGGAAAGCCCCGCAAGCCGTTGTCGCCGCCGAGCAGCAAGCGCTGGTCGAAGGACAACGCCCGGCCGAGATCGGCCTGCAGGCGGCTGAACACAAGGTTCCGTTCGGAAAGCGGGTGGAAGTACTGCGCGTCCAGATGCAAAAGCTCGTCGGCGCCTCGGCGGCCCTCGCGTCGGCCGCTGAGGTCAATACCCAGGAGAAGGGTCTTCTCGTGATCGATCGGGAAGCCGCGCTTGGCGCCCAGTCGGTAAATCAATGCCTCGCGGTCGCTGCCCAGGCTGGGGCTGGCCCAGCCCAGCATCAGATTGAGTTGGGTGCCCAGCAGCACGTCTTCGCTGCGGCCGATCTGGTTGCGGTTCTCCCAAACCCGGTAGTCGTCCTCGATGGTTTCCAACTGAAGGAACGGGTATCGAAGGTCGCGATCGGCAGGAAGCGGTGCAGCGCCGGTGCCGAGCGGATCAGTCTGGAATCGATGGCGATCGATCGCGAGCCCGACGCTCCAGCGAGAGACCCAGCCATCGACCAGTCCGGCCGAGGTGCCAAGCCAGGCCCGTCCGGTACGCTGCTCTTGGAGGTACTGGTCGACGATCTCGCCACGCTGGTAGACATTCGCGCGCTGGCTGAGGTCGTCGAGGTCGAAGCCGAAGGCGCGGCGCACATCCAGCGCATAGAAAGGACGCTCGAAGCGGGCGCGCCAGCGATTACCGTCGCTGTTGTCGCCGTAGAACAGTTCGAGCTCGTTGTGGGCGCCGAAGGCATGCGGGTTCAGCGTCTGCAGGCTCACGCCATCGCGGTCGACGTCACTGCTGTAGTCGATGTCCAACTCGATGCCGCGACCGAGCAGATTAAGTTCCTGAAGCTCGAAGCCGTAGCTGTTGCCGCCGCCGTTCCGACCAAAGCTTGCACCGGGGTTCAGCGACCAAACGTCGCGGGTGCGCACGTCGACATCCACCACGCCATCGCGAGGCGGCGCGGCGTCGATCTGGACGTCGCCGAGAAAACGGTACGTCCGCAGCAGCCTGGCCGATTCCTCCAGCAGGCGCGGATCGAAGGGGTCGCCTTCGTCGAAAAGCAATGCCTCCCGGATCACCCCGCGGCGAGTACGGTAGTGCCAGCGATTCGCAAGGCGATACAGCATCCGGTTCTCGTCCGCACGATCCGTGTCGAAGACATCGCCGTTCTGGATTCGGATCTTGCCGACCCGAAGTCCATGGTGCTCCGTGGCACCGCTCTGCGCAGCGCCGACGGGGCCGCAACACAGCGCAACCAAGAGCAGGACCAGGCAGGCCGCAACACCGGCGCGGGGAGGCTCGTTTCGTGGTGTATCGGCGCGGATCGACGCAAGATCGGCAGTGCGCAGGTCATCGTCAATCCCCTCTCGAAATCCTGTCGGAATCGGTATCGGGTCGGCCTTGGTGGATAGCGGGCCTGGAAACAGGCAAAGGTCAATCCCGCCGTAGCCGCCTGGGCGCTCAGCCGCTGGCGGCCCTTCAAATTGCGGTTCGCGCAATTGGGTCCCCTCCCAACCATGGGGGGCGTTCGGAACGAAAGCTTGCGGCTGGTGGTGCCGATCCCGCCAAGAACGAAAGATTGCACGCTGATCCAAGCTGTTCTCCTTCCGCCAAGGGCTACGCATTACTCGGAATCCGAGACGATTGGGGGCTCCTGCGCCGGCTCAACGGCGCGCGGGCCAAGCCGGCATCGACTCAGGAGATCCAAGGCAGGATCCCTCGCCGCCGTTTCCACGCGCATCAATCCGAGCACCGTACTGAAGAGCACATCGTGGGTACGCGGCGCGGCGGCACCTTCGCGCAAGCACGCCATGTCGATGCCGTCGGCCTCGCGCAGCTCGGGCGAAAGCCAAAGCCACATCGGCACCTTGAGCTGCTCTTCCGGCGCGATCATCCGCGGCACGCCGTGCAGGTAGAGGCCGGCCTCCCCGAGCGATTCGCCGTGGTCGGACAGGTAGATCAGGGCCGTGTCGCGCGCGGCGGAGTGGCCTGCCAGCCACGCCACGGTGTCGGCGACGACGGTGTCGGTATAGAGGAGCGCGTTGTCGTAGGCGTTCACGATCGCTTGGCGCTCGCAGTCGCCGAGTTCGTCGACCTCGCAGGCCGGCGTGAAGCGCTTGAAGGCCTCGGGATAGCGCGCGTAGTAGGACGGCCCGTGGTTGCCCAGCATGTGCAGGACCACGACCGCATCGCCGGGCATGCGCGCGACGGCGGCATCGAGCTCGTGCAGCAGCACGTGGTCTAGGCAACGTCCCCCTTCGCAGTCGCCGGGCACGTCGGCATCGAGAAAGCTCTCGAAGGGCAAGCCATCGCAGACGCCCTTGCAGCCGGTCTGGTTGTCGCGCCACAGCGTGCCGATGTCGAGGCGATGCAGGACGTGCATCAGCGACTCGCTGCCGCGGATGGCCTCGCGGTCGTAGTTGCGAAGGCCCTGCGCCGAGAACATGCAGGGCAAGGACACCTCGGTGTTGGTGCCGCAGGCCTCAACGTCGGGGTAGTTCACGCCATCCAAGGCCGCCAGCCGCGGCGTGGTCTGGCGCGCGTAGCCGTTCATGCCCCAGTTCGCGGCGCGGGCGGTCTCGCCCACCATCACCACGAGCAACCGGGGCCGGGCGCCGTCGGGACGGACGATGCGGGCGTCTGTCGCGATCGGCGTGCGCGGCGCGTCCTTGCGATGGTCGCTGCGAACCGCACGGGCGAACGAAACGATCCAGTTGCCCGGGGTGATCAGGTGGCGCAGCGAAGTCTCGTTGCGCATCAGGGACGACAGCGGTTGGTAGACGAGGCCGATCGCGCCGAGTGCCAGCAGCAGCGCCACGCCCATGCCGAGCAGGTGCAGGGCCACGCCGCGCCCCAGGCTCCGGGTTGGCGCTCGCGTCCACCACACAAGGATCGAAGGCAACAGGCCATACACCAGCAGCGCGACGAGGAAATCGGGCGTGATCAGCTCCCGGGCTTCCTTCGGCTCGGTGACGAGCACGTTCGCCACCATGTCGCGATCGATGTAGACGTGGTAGCGCTCCATGTAGAACGCCACGGCCGCCGTGACCAGAAACACGAGCGGTAGCACCACGTTTCGACTCCAGCGGTTCACCACTGCCAGCAGCAGGCCGGCATGCAGCGCCGTGATGGCCACGGCCATGCCGAGGCCCAGCGCCCAGGCGCCGGCGGACTGCCCGGCTTCGGTGGCGCGGAAGGCCGCCCAGAAGGCGCTGTTCGAGACGAGGCTGAAGTACAGGGCGGCCAACACGGCCAGGGAGCCACTGCCGACCGTCGGGCGACGGAATCGTGGCCGCGCAGGGAGATCGTTCATGCGTTGGGAGGGCGATTGAAGGAGAGATGGGCCGCGAGGGCGAGGGTCCAACAGATCATCAGCGAGGTGAGATCGTGCGAGAGAAAGTGGGCGCCCCTCAACTCTTGCGAGGCGGCAAACACCGTGCCGAGGCCCAGGCCGAAAGCAAGGCCGGCATGGCGCCACGCCGGGCGGACGAGGGCGAAGAAGAAGTAGAGCGCCACCCATGCGAACCCACTGCTGGCGTGGGCGGCCGGAAAGCAGCCGTTGGGCGGCAGGCCCGCTGGCCGCGTCTCGAACAGGCCGATGTGGGGCAGCTCGCCACCGTAAGCCGATAGGCTCCACGGGCAATCCATCGGCAAGCTGTACTTGATGCTTGCGACCACGGCGACGCTGGCCAGCACGCTACCCAGCAGTACCAACATGGCGCGGCGGCGTGCGGCAAAGCCGGGACGACGCCACGCGAAGATGGTCAGCAGGGCCAACCCGACGAAGATGGCCGTCACCAGGCGTCTTCCGCCGCCGTGGATCCATCCTCCCGTAAGCCAGTGGTGTCGAAGAGCCCATTCGTTCCCCTGCCATGCGTAGAGGGCATCCGCCAGCCATGCATCACCGCCCATTCCTTGCAGGGGCACCATGGCAGTGACGTAGACGGCGGCGAAGATCACCCAGAGGCGCGCCCAGTAGCGGCGGTCGAAGATCCTCGGTGGTCGGTCTGGACGGACAGAGAAGGACACGTGGACTCTCGTGCGGGGGGACTCAATGAAGGCGGTTGGGGTAGACGTCGCGGTAACCCTCAGTTCGGCGATTTCAGTCGGGCGGATCAGGCGCCACGGTGTAGATGGCGCGCCCAAGGCGTTCGCCGATGCGGTGCGGCGTGAGTCCCGAAGCCGATGCCATGGCTTCGAACCGCGCTGCGTTCGAAATCCGCATCACGAAGAGCCGTCCCGGATCTGGCTGCGCCTCTAGAGCGCTGATCAACAGATTGTCGAAGGGCGCATCCGAAATCGGCTTGCTGGCCATGTCACCCTCGAACGTGACTTTCCGCACTTCGGCCTGCAGATACAGATGCAAGCCATAGCGCGCCATGTCATCGACGAAGACGACCTCGCTGATCGTGCTGGGGGCCATGGCGCGCAGATCGTCGGCCCATAGACGGGCGTTCTTGTGCAACGGCACGCGGGCTGCCGTCTCCGACGGCAGGTGAGGGACCAACGCAGGCAGCGAAGTGGCCAGCAACTTGATGCCGACGACTACCCCCGCTACTGCCGTGACGACCACGCAGCGCCCTCGGGTGAGGGCGACGCCCTCCAACTGGTGTGCGATCAACAGCGCCAGCGGGGCAAACAATGGCAGCACGTAGAGCGGAAGGCGTGAGCGCGACACCATGAAAATGAGCAAGGCCGCGCCCAGCCAAATCAGCATCAGTCGGGTCTGCTCCGTCGACTGCGACCAGCGCCATCCCACGCGACGGCCTGCGAGGCAAGCCCAAGGCCACCACGGCAAGGCGCCAAGTGCGAACGTGAGCCCATAGACGTAGAGGCCACCCCACCACTCGGGGTGACGATTGTGAGTATCCGTGGCGATGCGAGCTACGACTTCGTAGCCAACGAAGTAGCTGAGCAGCCCGTCATGCCGCTGGATAACGACGAGATACCAAGGCAAGGCAACAAGCGCGAAGATGCCGAGGCCGGCTCGCGTCACCCATCGCGGCCCTCCCGGTGAGAGCCACTGGAAGAGCGCGATCGGCAGCAAGCCGACCAATCCGGGCGGCCCTTTGGTCATGAAGGCAAGCCCGAACGCGGCCCACATGACGATCATCCAGCGAGGCTTCGCCTCGAATCGAGCGATGACATAGGCCGTCATCGCCAGCGTGGTCGCGAACGCCAGTAGCGTATCTGTGGTGACTAGATGCGCGGCCAGCAGGGGCAGCGGCAGGGTGGCGTACACCAGGCCCGGCATCCATGGCCGCTGTGGGGCAAAGTGGCGACCGATGCGCAACAGCAATAGAACCACGCCCAGATACGCCAACGCGTTGGGCAAGCGGGTGGCCCAAGGATTCCAACCAAAGAGGGAAACGCTTCCCGCGATCGCCCAGTACGTGAACGGCGGCTTTGTGAAGTGCAGGGTTTCGTGGTGCCGGTAAAGGCTGATGAAGTCGCCGGTACGCAGCATCTGCAGCGCGACGTTGGTGAAGCGGCCCTCATCCGGATCCCAGAGGTCTCGTGTTCCCTGGAACAGGAGGACCAGAGTGATGGCGAGAAGAACGACGGCCAGTGCCCGTGGGTCCCACTTCATGGGCACACCACGCCCCTGAGCTGTGGTTCGAACAAGCCCCTCTGGCCTGAGTCGATCACGGTGGCGAAAAAGCGCCGCAGAATCGCAATGGGCGGCGCCACTGAGTGGAAGCACGAAAGGTCCCAGCTGCTGTGGGCGTCACCCGTCCGCACAAAGCGCGTGGTGCCTTTTCGTAGGAACATCGCCGCTGCCACTAGCGCTGCTCCGCCATAGGCGCGTGCTCCGGATCCGGGCGTTGTTGGATTTCGGATGCGATGCGCTCTCTCGACCATCCGTAGTGCCGGATGTCAAGCCACAAGCTGTAGAGCGCTGTGAAGGCAGGGAACAGGTTCTGCAGTACGCCGACAGAGTCCCGCTTATCCGAAAGAGAGAAGTACGCGAGTACCAGGCCACTGCCCGCGATACTCATGTACCAGAACAGTCGAGGAATGACCGGCCGACCCGCGCGGCGGCTGGCCACGAACTGCACCAGCCAACGCGAAGCGAACAGCAACGCACCGGTGTAGCCCACCAGCTTCCAGGGCGTTACGTGTATGCCGGTCCACTCTAGCCACAGAAGCGGCGCATTCATGAGTGACTTCTTGGCATGGCGTTGGGGAGCAGACGCGACGTCATCGCATCGACGATCCCGAAGACAACAAGCTGACTCGGACGGTCCTTGTCGTTAAAGCGCCAGCTTCGCAAAGCGTCCACGACCCGTCGGGCCAATGGTCTGCCGACGATCAACGAGATGACGTTTGTGGAGTCGTTGCCTCCGCCCGTGTCGAGGTTCGCGATCCAGCCGACGCATGCCGCCTTGACGTCCTGAGGGATGGCGCTGTTCTGCGTCCGCGCTTTTTCGTGGTTGCGAACGCGACGTTCTTGGTCGGGCGAGGTCGCCTCCTCCAGATCGATCATCGTTTCGCCGATGGGAGCGTCGTTGACGACGGGCGCCCTAGACGGAATCCGATCGGGAGCGCTCCCGGATTCTTGGGGGGCTGGGCCGATGGGGTCGCAGCGTTTCTCGAACGGCTGAAATGGACGAAACCACGCGACGCTCATCGCCCATGAGCCGTTCCGGCGATCAACCGTCGTCAGCCTCGATGGTTCGGCGGCATCGACAGATTCGCGCTGCAAATCCGATTGATGAAGCGTGCCTGCAAAGCGCATTCCGTCGGCCGATCCAAGGTCACCTTCACGGAATGATCCCCGGTTGAGGCGAAGGCACTTCTGCACGGAACCTGAGTCAAACGTTAAGGCGCACCCGCGATCTCAGTTCTCTGGCCGGTTGGCACTGGCGCGGCCGGCCGTGACGACAAGTCCGCCGGGTTCGTCGACCACATCCAAGGTCCATCCGATAGCGCCACAAATGCGTTCAGCGAATCGGAGGCTGATCCCGACATCCGCCCGGGAGTCGGTGGTGACAGGTCCAGAATCGGAAAGCACCTGCATGAAGACAAGGGTTTCGGAACTCGTGCGAATCTCCCAGAGCGAGTCGGGATATCGGATCGCAAGGCGCAGAAGCAGGACGTTCAAGAGCACTTCGATCCATCGTCTCGGCGCCGTCGTCCAAGACCCCGGTCCGCTGGCGCATCGGACACGCCCTGGCAACGAAGCGTCGAGGTCTGCCACCTTGAGGACGGCCGAGTGGGCAATCTCGCCGAGCTGGATCTGCTGTTCCCCCGGGGGTGGGCGTCTCGCTCCCAACAGCAATGCATCGAGCATGAGCCCGAGCTCCCCCATGGCACGGTTGACGCGCTCAAGGCGGATTCCATGGGCGGACAGGACTGCAGGGTCATCGGCGATGATTTCGATGGCCCCCTGGACTACGGTCATGGGCGTTCGTAGTTCATGACTAGCGTCCGCGTAGAACGCCCGCTCAGAAGCATCCGAAGCGACCAGCCGCTGCTGGTAGCCATCGATGGCTTGGGCAATGGCGCCGAGGGAATCGCGAGCGAACTCCTCTGCAAGGCCGGTAGCAACCGGAGCGACGGGCAGATCGACCACACGCTGAGCCAAGCGGTTGACTGGCCTGATGGCCAATGCCGACAGCAACCAGCCTAACCATCCCGCGAGCGCCGTACCCACGATGACGATGGCCGCCATTGTCCATGCCAACCGAACTTCAAGGACTTCGATCTCGCCAACATCCGCAACCACCACGACGCGACGACCGGCTTTCTCGAAGACGCCAACGTGCAGGCCTTCGCGCTCTGCAAGCTCGGGCTCGTGAATTCCTGGTGGCAAGCCCCTGTACGCAACCGGCGCGATCTGAGACGGGTACGCCTTGATCGGCGCACCCTCGTTCGTACCATCGAGTTGGCCGACGGCGGCGGTCTCAAGGAGTTGATCGATGAGGATGTGCTCGTAGTCCTCCGCGATGAACATCGTGACCAATGCAAAACCAACGCTCAGCAAGAAGCCAAGAAGGGCGAACGCAATCCCAACCCGCTTCTGGAGAGACCAACGGGCACTCATTCGCGACCCTCAAGCCGATATCCAACGCCATAAACCGTGCGAATGAGCGACGTGGAGAATGGCTTGTCCACAAGTGCCCGGAGGGCGTGAATATGTGCGTGCAAGGTGTTCGCGTCTCCACCCTGATCTCCCCACAGCGCGCGTCCCAGGGCTTCGCGTTCGACGACCCTTGGTGCGGCGCGCAGAAGGGCGTCGAGTAGAACGGTCTGTGCACGAGTCAATTCGATCGCCCTTCCTTCCCGGCGCACGACGTGCGAGGCAGTATCGAGCTCGAGGCCGTACCGGGCGAGGATCGCCGAACTTCCTGCGCCGCCGCGACCAGCCAGGACCTTCACGCGTGCTTCCAGCTCCCGCAGGGCAAAGGGCTTGACGAGGTAGTCGTCCGCCCCCTGAGCAAACCCCTTCAGTTTGTCGTCGAGCTCATCGCGAGCCGTGACCATAATGACCGGCACTCCTCGCCCGGCATCACGCAGCGCGCGACAGAGCTTCAAACCATCGAGGCGAGGAAGGCCGAGGTCGAGAATGATCACATCGAAGGCTTCGGCCATAGCGCGCCGCAGCCCGGTGGCGCCATCGGCAACATGATCGACAAGGTGTCCGCGAGCATGGAAATAGTCCCAAACGTTCGCGGCGACATCTGCTTGATCCTCGACGATGAGAATTCGCAGGGTCATTGATGCGGCGTTTCCCTCAATAGTGAGGGGCTAATGATGCCTTGGCATGACTCGTTACGCAGACCGGAAAGTCGTGAAAGAACCCAACCCCAAAAAAAGCACCTTCCTGAAATCCGCAGGCCGTGGCGTTAGGATTGTGAGTATTCCGGTTACGGCCATCGTGCCGATAGGCCGAGTTTCACGTTTCAACCCAATCGCAAGGGTATCGATGTTTCACATCTGACGCTCTCCAAGCCACCTCGCGTTCGGAATGGCTGCGCGTCTTGACCTATGGCGCTTCAATCGAAGGGCCGCTTTGGGTCGATCTGAGTCGCCCAATCATCAGGCCGAGCTCCGCCAGAAGAGGTCATTGGTCTGAGCGACCTCGGTCCAAAGCGCATCACGACTCGATGTCGGCAGGCGGTCGAGAAAGTGCTTCGAGCTCGGCTCTGCGCGAGTTTTCTCGGCGATTGGTAGGCCTTCGATTACCACCAGGATGGGCTGCCAGGGGCAATCTCGCTGGTCAGGACGCCGGAGTGATCGGCCTCATCCGGGAAACGGATTCATCTCTGCTCACCGGCGGGTGACTCGCTCCGCCGAACGCATGATTGGTGTGCATACAGAACCTGCGCGGCAGAATCGATTGCGTCTTCACTGGCGGGCCAGCCGATTATGTTGACGTGCCTCTCTGGCTCCCAGTCGGGATGCTGCTGAAGCTCCGCGGCAGCGAAGGCTTCCTTGCGCAGCTCTGAGCGCGCGGGAATGGGGGCTTTGGTCAGTTGCGCGTCGAGCAAGGTCCAACGTGCTTCATCACTCAGACCGTCCACGCTGAATGTCGACAACTCTTTCACGCCGTCCACATCCCGAGGGCGGAAGTACTTCTTTTTGGCCTTAGGCGGCTCGCCGGAAAACTTGCTGCGCTCGTTCAGTCCGATCGCGACCACTTCGAAGGAGCGCTCAACGAACTCTGCTGAGCGCTCAACGCTTCGTGCAGGCTCGCTGCTTCCACTTTCGGATGGCCAGCACCAACTCATCAGGGAGCGAAGCAGCGAAATCAGCTGATCCATGCACGCGTTCTCCAGCGCGATACGCCGCGTAGGCAATCCGGTTCGACTTTTGCAACATCACCGACAGTTGATTCTGCGGATCTTCATCCCAGTCAAAGCAGATACTGCCTTCGGGCGTGTAGTAACACTCCGGCACCGGCACGTCGGTCGGCACAAGTACGGCAAAGCGAAAAACCATACGTGCGAACTGTGCGGTCATCCGAGGCGCCACCCCTCCATCCCAGCGCTCCGCCGCCTCAAGCGCGCTCAGAAACCCCGCGATGCGCCTGCTGCGCTGGAGCTCCAACGGCGACGGCGTTGACATGGTCAACAGCTCGTCCATTGCAGTACGTGCATGGCCCTGTCTGGCCGTGTAGGCCCTCGACGGAGAGGCCTCGGGCCAACTGTCAGGACCCCACCAGGGCGCAGCGATCGCATTCATCTACATTGCTCCAAGGCGTCTTCCGTCAGCGACCCGAAAAAAAGCCGATTCTTTACAAGCCGGATGGCATCTAAGTCGGGGCGCAAGCGCTCCATTATCGCCGGCGATTCGCCCATTTTGAACACATCCACGTCGATCACCAGTGCCCGCTCTCCTTCAGGCGTCTGCGCGGTGGCAACCGCCAGAATAGCGGTCAGTCCGCCCTCCACATGCTCAAGCACTTGGCGTGAAGCAAACTCCCTTCGCATACAAGGCCCCACCTCAATCGGGTGGATCGGAGGTGCCGTTAGTAGATTCGCCAGATCGTCGCCGGCCCCGGTAGGGACTGGAACGTGATTGATGAATCGCGCCGCGACGCGCTTGATGCGTTGTGCCCTCGAGACGGCAGCGTGAGCCTGCAGCGCGCGATCAGCATCTGCAACCAAGTCCTCCCACCTGTCGTAGGCGCCTATGTGACTTGCCGTTACGCGATCTGATCGAACCTGCAGGATGACCGATTCGGACGCATTGACGATAGCGTAGCCGTCAAAGGCGCTGATCTGTCTACGCAGCACCAATCCTTGGCCACCAACCTCGCCATCCGGCCCGAACTCCGCTTCCGTCGCGAACAGTTCTTTCTTCGTGCACCCCGCGTTGAGTAGCGCGTTTGCAACGCTTTCCAACTGATCTGATCCAATGTCAGCGTCAGCGAACTGCAGGTCGATCAGCGCTTCTCTGATCGGCGGCTTCTGGAGATGTTGGATCTTGGCCACGTCGCCTTATCGCTCCCTTAGTGCATTTTTCCAGTCCGTCAAACAATTGGGCGGCGCCCAACTTTATCAACCCACCAAGGAATACTACTCGGGCACCGCTGCTTTCGCCGACCAAGAGAGCGATATCCGCTAATCAGGACCCATTAGGGCACGGCGTGCCGTGATGGGATCCGCTCCCAGGCGCTGGCAATTCGTGGCAAATCGTCCCGATCAGCGACGCCCGCCGGTTTTGAGTTGCACCTCGGCTTGTGGTCGGACTCACAGGCGAATAGCCGCTATGGATCCCGGGAGGAGCTAGGAACAACAGTCCACAAAGCTGTCTTGTGCAGCCAGTACGACAGATACGAGCTCTCGGCTGCCTGCTGCAACAGCAGCCTGCATGGCTGCGATGACGCTGAGGCCGTTTGAGTTGCGCAATATCCCCGCAGCAAGAGGAAGAGGCAATCCGCCTCTATGTCTCTTTATCGGATGAAGCCCCGCGTGTACGAATGAGTTCAACGCAGACCAAGAATGCTTTCTGAAGTTTGAGAGCGAGGCAATCGCGGCTGGCGGCGCCTTGTCCTCAAGTGCCTTCAGCATATCCGCTGCTTGGGGAAGCGCTTTATCAGACGTAGCGTCCTCGTTCGACAGTTCAGTGCTGAATGTCGTCACCTGAACTTCGTCCGCGCAATAGCACAGCCACACGGATCTTAGTGTCGCCTCGTATTGAGAGCGAAGGACGACCGCAGCGGATGGTCCGAATCCGTCAACGATCAGGCACCTGAGTGCCATGCCATGCTCGAAGGCTAGCGACGCGGCAGTCTGCGACGCTTCGTATCTCGGCTGACGCTCGAACGGCGGATGACCGAACGCCAGCTCCAGCTCCGAAGTGAGTGCTTGGGATCTCGCGATGATCCGAACGAAGTGCTCATGGGAGATATCCATGGCTGTAAGGGTAGCCATGAATCCAAGCGACCGAACCTGCAGCCCGGCCGCGAGTCGAGCAATCAATAGACCCGACTGATGCGGTTGCGCCGATCAAGCGCCCTTGGCGCCCCCCTCTGCTAGATCGGCAACCATTTAAGCCGATCCAGCAAGGCTCTCCCGTTCAGAAGAACTCAGTTGGATTGCTTGGGAAGCAACTTGGCAAGAATCCACCTCGGATGGGGGGTGGCTTGGTCGGGGAATCGAGCATTGCCGCGCCTTTACTCATCTCGCCGGCTGCGGCCATTAGGGTCTGTCCCAGATCTGTCCCAGATTTGTCCCACAGGGGATTGGCGCGCCTGGAGGGATTCGAACCCCCGACCAATGGCTTCGGAAGCCACTACTCTATCCGGCTGAGCTACAGGCGCGTTTCTAAAGGACTTTTTGCTCCCAACCTCGACTCTTTCGAGTAAAGGCCGGTGTGACACTCACCTCGCACCTGTTGACCCGTGAGTAGAGGCTTCGGAAGCCACTACTCTATCCGGCTGAGCTACGGGCGCTTGGCGCTGCGGGCGAGCCGCAGGCGGCGGAGTGTACCCGGACGCGCCGGCCCCGGCCATTCCGGAGGGTCCTGCTCCCCGTTTG